>Ga0207997_1000437_pt1 | contig 21420 bp, 34 predicted proteins | sample AntAceMetag02UKN_FD_184777 | JGI IMG/M metagenome (GOLD analysis project Ga0207997, IMG submission 184777) | Saline lake microbial communities from Ace Lake, Antarctica - Antarctic Ace Lake Metagenome 02UKN (SPAdes) (version 2) | ecosystem: Environmental > Aquatic > Non-marine Saline and... | reverse complement strand
TCTGTTTGTATCTGTTATGGTTGTTTCAGTGTCCATATCATCACGTATTGAATATGATGCTACTAATCCATCACCCTTCACAGGGAATCTTGAATTCATTTCAGCTTGGATTTCAGTTGGTGTTAAAACTGCATCGTTCCACATTCTAATTTCGTCCATAGAACCATTTAATCGCCAACCCAAATTGCTATCGTACCCTATATACGAAGTAGATGTTCCACCGTCAAAATAAAGTCCGGTTTGTGACTGTACTCCAACGCTAACACCATTAAGATAAAAAATAGTACCGGTACTGTTATCAAATGCCACAGCAACGTGAAACCATTCGCCAGTATCTACAACGCCGTCTAAATCATATTTAGGAGTGCGAAACGTACTACCTTCAATTCTAAATTGAGCATATATTCTATTTGATGTATCTACCATGATTCTAGGATATAAACTTGCACCAAACATTTGATAGAAGAAATTTTGACCATCGCTATTTAATCCATTAAGCTTAGCCCAAAAACTAACAGTTGCTTGTTGGACATTGGATCCGTAAGTGTCTGCTGTAATTGTTATATAATCATCAACACCATCGAAAGCTAATCCTTGTCCATACTGTCCTTTAACAAATCTGTTCGTATCTTTTGCATGCGTTGAATTATCAACACCGCTACTGAAAGAATAGCTTGCTACAAGACCGTCTCCTTTTACTGGGTCTCTTGAATTCATTTCTTTCTGGATTTCTGCGTTACTTAAACTTACATCCCAAATTCTATATTCGTCTGTTTTACCATGTAAACCTAACGCTACGGAACCATAATTACCTAAATAGTTATTTACAACTGCATAATTATCCATACTTGGAATTCCAGCATAAGCACCATCTACTCCATTTAAAGTAGTGTATGCGTGTGAACCGTTATAATTTAAACAAAAGTGATTCCAAACATTCTGAATGTATGCCGTACTAATTGCTGCAGTCACAGTGGCAATATTAAATTCCCAACGCCAAGAAGTTCCAGACCTATAAACATACATATTTTTAGAAGCCCCATTGCCGCCGTCATTTCTTAATAAATAATCGTTCGCAGAACTAGAAGAATCATAAAACCATAAACATCTTGTGAATGGTAATGAATAATTTAAACCAGTGGCAGGTAAATCGATATATTCATCAACTCCATCAAACTCATAACCATAACCATACTTACCTGAACTTGTATGCGTAGGGCTATTTGTTAATGTTCCTGCATTCAAAGTCCACCCGCTAGGAGTTCCATCATTGAAGCTCCATCCGCTTGCAACACCATCATTATCGTTACCTGATAGGTCTTCAACACCTGTTGTATTATACTGGTCCATACTCATACCAAGCACTAGACTTTTACCACTCTTATTATACCAACTGAAATTATAAGTGTCCTTATCCTCGCCTGATGTTGTAGTCCACGTCCCAGTCCAATCATCGCCCGTTGCATCATCGCCTGACGTTGAGGTTACTGCTACATCGGTTACTTGCACTACATTTGTAGCATCAGCTATTGGGTCAAACAGTCTCACATAATACAGTTCTAGTTCTTCCAAAGGTTTGTATTTGATTATGATTTTATCCTGTACTGTAGTATAATGTTTTGATTTAGCATAATACGCACCATCCTGCCATTCCAAAATCATGTTAGGATTAAAAGAAAACGGGCTTATTATGTCAGAATTGTTGAGCGTATCAAGAAGCTTCTCATAAGTAAATGAGAGGATTTTACCCTCACAATTCTCACACTCAACATAAGAATTTAACGGAAATAACTCTACATCGGTAGAGATTTTATCGAACAACATCACTTGTGTTACGGTAATGTTATCCTTATAATACGCAGTCTTTGTGACTTGCAATATACCTTCTAAATCGGTATACTCCAATGTCCTGCTCTTAGCTCGCATCTTTGCACTGCCATCCCAGACGTTCACAGTCTCTCTCGCAACACGCACATACTCACCATCCTGATACACACTGAACTCATTATAAGTTGGCGTTACCAGAATCTGTACTAGGAAAGGCATTGTTATAACTAACGATGCCACTAGAATCTTCAATATCAAATTACCTATTTTCTTAGTTTCTACCATTATAAGTCTACACCTTCTATAATTGTGAACTTAACAAAATAGCCTGTCTCACCATCGTTAGCAGGATCTAACCCATCAGTATACATCTTATCTATAGTGAGTTTATCCATAATACCAGTCTTATCACTACCTTCCCAAGTGAACGTAAATATACCATTTGCTTTGAATATATTAACAAGGTCATCCTTACGAGCTTTAGCAGTCTCACTAGAGTCTCCTGAAGGCTTCCCAAAGGTTATATGACCATCAATATTATAACGTGTCTCAATACGTAGTAAGTCTATAATCTTCGTTGGCTTAGGCGTATCGCCCTCCTGTGGCATTGATGGAAATGTTAATGGAGTCATTGCATCATTAAGTACTCTTGACATCTTTACTGTATCTATAGTAATTACTGTGCTTGTTCCTGATACTGATTTTGTTATTTTTATATTATCTTGATTTCCCATTATTATCACCATACTTAAACGTCATCATTTAAATGTCTACCAACTACCACTTGCACCATTTGTATTTCGAGTTTCCTGTCTGTTTATTTCATCAGATAACCTTGCTACAGATTGTCTTGTTTCAATACCACCATTAACATAAAAGTTATTAACGTTTGAACTTTGTCCCGCATCATCAAAAGAACCTGATGCACCAGAACCATTAAATTTACCTTCACCACCAAACTTATTTGAAAATAAATCATCTTTAGTATAATAATCATAACCTTTAACACCATTCATAATAACATTAGTCTTTTGTGCTTGAGCAAGCGCATCAGCCATATCGTTAGCTCCAAGTTTTCTTGCTATACTTTCAATACCAAACATAACACCATTAACAACTATATTATTATACATGTCTTTTATCATATTGAATAACCATGCGAAGATATTGGCTATAGATAATACAATGCCTTGGAAAATACCTACAAATATCTGTTCAAGCCCTTCTGCAACCTTTTGTATCTCTTCCCATGCCGTAGACCAATCTCCCGATAATATTGCAGTGAGCGTCTTCCATATACCACTTACTACTTTCTTAACACCTTCAAATATTTCTTCTATAGATGCTCCAAGAACACCGAACGTATCGGTTACAAAATCCTTAAACCCGCCTATATCAGACTGCCATAATAATAATGCTGCAGCAATAGCTATACCTATCATAGGTAATGCTCCAAGTAGACCAGTGAAAAGTCCAGCAAATAAACCGCCTTCACCAAACACCATAATCAAAGAAAATATCCCTAGAGCTAACTGACCTACCACCATTAAAATGCTTCCTATTACAGCACCTAATACTATTATCCCGCCTATCATTAGTTTCACTGCGGGATCTAAATCCATAAAATATTTAATAAGGTCTAAAAATATAGGAAATAATTGTGATATGATAGGTAAAAATAATACTTGCAACATGGTTTGCCATAGTTCAAATATGCCAAATACTTCCATTGCTGGTTTTAACATACTCATAAAGGTACGTTGTAACATCATACCAAAAAACATAAGACCTAAGAACTCCATCTTCAATCCACCAGATTTCTTACCTAAATCTCTCATTGACTGGGCTCCTTCTTTTAAAGTACGTTTAAGTTTTTGTTGTCGATTTATTAAAGGATTCATCTTTTTATTCAAATCTAATACTTTTTGTTTTAAACCGTTAGCATCATCTTTCATTGTATTCATTGATTCTGCAGTGCGTGTGCCAGCAGTTGTAGATTTTCTCATCTCTAAGTTATGTTGAGCTAGAGCTTGAGACGCTTTCTTTATACGCATACGGAGTGCATCCATCTTCTTTTTCACAGCGTCAAGACTGCCTGTATCTTTTGCAATAGTTTCAACAAGTATTCTTACTCTCTCTGTGACTTCATTCATTATCTTCTCCCTCTGCGTTTTGAATTCTCATAACTCTTCTGTTCTGCTTCATGACGTAATTTTATTTGATTCATTAAACCCCACATTGTGGGTGATGGTATCTTCTTGAACTCATCTAACGGAATCCAACCATACTCACTCATCAATAAATCGTGTATTACTATGATATCATTCTCATCTAAAGCGTGTGCTGAACTCCCACCATGCACCCTTGACTTAAGGTTTTGGAGCGAGTCCATCGTTCTTCTTCTGCTTGTCTTTAACACCATTCAAAAACTTAGCTTTCCTGCTATTATCATCAGTAACATTACAACTATTAATCTCCATTATCTTATTCAATAACACAGACATATACTTCAAGCCGAACTGTTTCCGTTCTTCTTCAGGCTCGTCAGGTAACGATAAATCTACTGTCATTTCTATAATATCTTTAACGGCATTAGAACCTTCATCATCAAGATTCTTGAACACATCATCAGTAGAGCCCTCTTCTGAAGCACCACTGAAAGCTTTCATGACTTTGAAAAATAACGGTAAATGCTCTATGTTTAACGGTTTTATAATGAACTCGTCACCATCAATAACTAACGGTTCTCCAAGTCCTAAATGTTTACTTAATCTTCCCATCTTCTATTCCTCCTGTTCTGGAGCCAACGTCTTACGCACTGGCTTCTTCTTCTCTTCGTTTTCTTTATTCATTGCATCACGCTTCAAGATAGAAATTTCCTCACGTAACGAATTCAATTCTAGTTCTATATGTTCAATACCAGTAGGGATAAGCCCGATATAGAAGTCCATTAAGAACTTCAAACAAAAACCCCAATCATCAGCGAAGTCCTCGGTATTACCAAGATCCTTAAACTGTTTTAATGTAGTCTTCGGAACCCTGTTTATAACGAGGTCTGGCTTCTGAAATACTCTATCCCTAATGCTATTAATTTGATTGTTTGTATCCATCTTAAAAATCTATAGCTGGTAATCTTACACTACCATCAGTACTCTCTTCAATCTTATTATAAGTGCCATCTTTAGCGAACGGAGCCCACTTGAATGTTGCTTCTGCTGACATAATCTTATCATCAAAACTAGGCTTAAAGCTCGCCATATAAGCGTTCCTTATAGATATCCTATATGCAGCTTGTCCTGTGTCTGCAGGTTGCGTTACAGCGTCTGCAGGGAGGCTTGTACTCCATAGCATATATACCTTATACTTATTACGTCCATGCGAGTTCTTCACAGCTATTGGTACGCTTGTATCGTTAGCTTCAAGAGCTTGTATTGCATCATTATCTTGAGGATGAAACTGTTGTATTAATCCCTCATTATCTGCAAGATTTGCACTTATTGGATATACTTTTAATGTAATGCTCTCATCTGTCATTGGGGTTCGTTTTATTATTCTACCGCCTTTAAGTGTTGCGATACCTTCAATATCCTTTTCTCCCCAATCCATTGCACTTATGTCTTCTGTCATTCCTTCAAAATCTAAAGTTGATGTACTGGTTGTATCCTCTACGATAGCGATTCTACAATACTCAGTCCATCCATCTTCTGCTGTTGCCATATTATCATCATCTCCTTAACTAAAAGCTGTAACTGCAGGTAATTGTGAACTTCCATCAGTACTCTCTTCTACTTTGTTATATGCTCCATCTTTATCGAAAGGAGCCCATTTGAATGTTGCTTCTGCTGATATAATCTTATCATCAAAGCTAGGCTTGAAACTTGTCATATAAGCGTTCACAACTTGTATTCTGTATGCTGCTTCGCCTGCTGCTGGTAATGTTGCAGCATCTGCTGGTAATAAAGAACTCCATAATATTAGAAGTCTATACGTTTTCCTAGCGTGTGAGTTCTTCACAGCTATAGGTTGACTATCATCATCTGCTACAAGACCTTGTATTGCATCTCCTGTTTGTGGATGGAAATGTTGTATAAAGCCTTCATTATCAGCGCCAAGTTTTGCACTCGTTGGATATACTTTTAATGTGATGCTCTCATCCGTCATTGGAGTTCGTTTCACAATACGTCCACCTTTCACTGTGGCAATACCTTCAATATCTTTCTCTCCCCAATCCATTGCAGAAATATCTTCTGTCATACCTTCAAAATCGTAATCTGTTCCACCTTTCTCACTTATAGTGATTCGGCAAAATTCAGTAAACGCATCTACTGTTGTAGTTGTCATTATTAATCATCCTCCATGATTTTATGTGTTTCTATTTTCTCTTCATTCATCAATTCTAATCCTTTAATTTCAACTTTTCCAGTAAACACATGCTCTTCCAAAGGATGCATGAAAAAACTCTCATCTTTGAAAAACACTGTTAATCTTCTATCTGTCATATTCTTATAAGTATATTTCATATTTATCAGCTCGTTATTAGTTTGTTTATTTCTCGGAGTACTGTGATACCAGCTTGGTTTCTAACCTTGCTCATACCCTTATCAACAAAGGGATGCGGTGTTACAAACAGCTTACTTCCTTTACGTATCCCGCCTTTAGGACCTGTCCTTACTCTTGAAAAGCCCTTACGTATTGTTCCACCATAATCGTAAAACTTCTTTGCCCAACGTGTTATTAATCTACCACGTTTTAAAGCTACATAATGCGGTTTCATACTGTCTAACCAGATTGCCTTTTGTGGCATCATTATACCTGTCGAGTTCTTATTTATCTTCTTTGCATAGATACGTGCGCCCATCTTAGCTCGTGACGCCTTATACGTCTCTGATATGAGCTGAGTCTTAATGCTTTTCGCAATACGTTTCGCATGCTTAAAAGTGCCTTTATTGGCAGCTTCCGGTATCTTTGGTACTTTAGTATTAAGGAAATTCCTGACTCTAACATCGTCCATTGTGGCTTTCATAACCATCATTATGCAACCACCTTAATTCGCACATCATAAGTTAATTCGTATTCTGACTCGTAGTACTCAACACCGTCCAGTATTGTAGTATCAACATTAGTCTTTGTAAGTAGGAAGTTATGTAAGTTCATCGTATAATTATCAGTAATACGTGTTGCAAGATTAAAGGTCTTATGTAAGTCGTCACAAATATTAAGCATGTCAGTACGTCCTAAGTCTGTGCTTACGTTAGAAGAGCCATGACGTGCTGTACGTACTGTTATGTTTTGACTCCAGCCTAGGAGCTTATACGCACCATCAAGCGATTTACCCTTTGTACCATTAGGATAGGTAACAACAGGTAATGTAAGAATTATGTATGGGATAAGATTGAAATCTATAGCATGCTCGAAAGGGTCAGAATCATAAAGGAATGTTCTTGTTTTCTTATTCTCAGGGTCTCTTGGGTCTGCCACATTAGAACGAGTGTTAATCAAGTCGAAAACATTACTGTACGCAGAACTTTCCAACTTATCGTATGTCACAGTTGTTATTGTCATCATTATCACCGCAGTGTTTATCTAGCCCGCAGAACTAGATGTTTGAAGTTTGAATATTACTATAACGTTCTATGGTGTTCTCAATCCATATATCGTCGAAATCTACATTCTCTGACCTATCGCCAGATTGACCATTAATGACGCTACGTCGTAATGTAGAACCCATTATATCTTTTGCTGCTATCATTAAGCAAAGCCGTTTTATATCGCTAGGGATGCTTTCATTACCTGTAGGGTATGTTGCTCTTAATCTGTTTGGCACATTCCTAATGGGGTATTGTGTCGCATAGTATGAAGCATCATAATCTATATGGTACACATGTACTCTTCCTGTCTGTAAATCTAAATCCACATCTGCATCTGTCTCCATTACACGCCATACAGCCGTAGAACCGCTTGTAGTGGTACTAAATTCCAAAACGTATGGATACACCCTCTCATTGATAGAGTGCGCTGAGACGCTTGTACAGCCCGTGAACGCAGTGGAAGTCTTTCCTGTATATTCCATCCTGTCTTCTTCACAGCCTAAAGAGCCTGTTGTTGCAAAACCCGTAGTTGAATCCACATAAATTGTGGTATCTGCTGCCGTAATAGCAATAGCAGTATCTGTTGAAACATCAGGTATAGGGAAGTTCTTCAAATAATAATCCCTGTCGTACTTGCCCTTTCCTGTATGCTTCTCGTTGGTTACTTGAATATAATCAGGAGTCTCATCCGTACCTGTTGCCCAATGATTATCAGTACGTGCATCAATCTCAGACTGTGCCTTATCTAAAGCCTCTTGAAGCTGAGTATCGGTAAGCTCTAACTCACAATGTGAATACTTAGAATATATATTATTAGTGCTAAGAGCCGTTATACCAGCCGAAGTAAGCACAATACTACCACTGTCTTTAGTTAAAGCGTAATGTGTTATCTCTGTGAACTCTGCAGTACTAGACGCAGAAGACCCATAAAACAAGGTATAACTATCAGCAATAACATAAGCATGATCCAAATAGAAATCACTACTCGTACCATCGCCTGTGCCAACAGTTTCATTAGTACGGGTTGCACCAGTAGTTAACACTGGGACTTTACCTTCGATATTAATATATCTCGCTAACTCGATTGTTGTTGCATACGTTGCTGTAATTCAAATCACCCTTATGCGTTTAACTTATAAATAAATATAACCTTATTAACTCCATATCGTACTACTTTAATGTCTGCTGCTGCTACGCCTTTAGCAGTAAGTGCAGCTTCCCAAGTAGCATAATCGTCTGAATCGTAAGGTCCTAAAAACTCTGCTGTTGCTGCTGCCATCTACATCAACTCCATTAATAACTCAATTCTGCCTTTCTCGAAATGGGGTATTTTAGTAACACCCTTCTCTCTCAACATATCAACTTGCTCATTCTTATTGAGCTTCTTGAAATAAGCGAAATTAAGCTTGTCTTTATTATCAATCTTTTTCTTAGAACTCTCAATAAGTACTTTCTTGAAAGCTTGTTCTGTCTTCTCAACACCATGCTCTAACATCTGTTCAATACTACACTCAGGACAAAAATATCTTAATCGTGTTTTATCAACATCGTCAGGAGAAGAATTCAAATCTTCAGCACGTCCTTCCCAATTACAACCACCATTTCGACACTTCATTTTAAAGCCTCCCTGTGATCTTACAATGTACTTTACAACCTGAACCTGCTGATTCATGGAATGTTATTGTATTACCTGATATTGTTATACTTATGAAAGAATCAATGTTTTCAGCTGGAGTACAAATAACTCCTAAAACCTGAGACATCCTAGGTACTTTAAATGTGAAATCCTCTTGAACGTCAAGCTCACAATAGTAATGTGAAACTCCACCTTCAATACCGTTTAGTAAATCTGCTGCTGTCATTATAATCTCCCCACAATATCACAAAATACTTGTACATTAGTTGCTGCACCAGAACTATAAAACGTAATCGTGCTTCCCGAAACTGTTGCATTGATATAATAACTTGAATCCTCAACACGCTGTATTAGTACTCCCCAAACCTCGCCAAGCTTACTTACAAAAGTTTCGCTCTGTGCAATGTCTAAGATTACGTACTGATGTACTGGTTCGCCAAGTCCTGCATAACTCTTTGTTTCATCTGCTGCTGTCATTATAATCTCCCCCAGAAATCTACAAAGCATAATACGCTTCCACCTGAAGTATTAAACGTGGCTGTATTACTTGATAATGCTACATTAAGATGTGAATCTGTATCTACTAAGGTTGTCATATTACAACCCTCTACTGTGGAAAGACCACTTGGAGTAAACGTTTCTGCATCTTCAACAGTGAGCCTATAATACACATGTCTTGTTCCAGGGTTTGGGAATAAATAATCTTCCGTTACTGCTGTTCCTGCTGTCATATTATATCACCTATTCAATGTAATAAACTACTACTCTCGTTGTTGCGCTATTCTCGCCTGGTGTTGCACTTGTTAATGTTAACTGCCCATCATCACTATCATATGTGAAAGTCTCTAATACATACGCACTACCTGTTGGTGTTACTGTATGTCCTTGAAATGAAATCACATTTGCGTCTGTTAAACCATACGCTGATAAGTCAAACCAATCATCTGCTGTTGCTTTAACACCTTCTAAATATAAACCCTTTATCCTACGTTGAGCTGAAGAAGTACCTGTATGAACATCACCTGGTAAATCAAACTTTTGTGCGGATACGGGAGTTATTACTGCTGCTGCCATATATCATCATCTCCTTATTCCCAATAGAACACAATAGCTCTTGTATTCCCTACTTCTGCATGTCCTAATACCATCTTAGCATCTGCTGAAGTATAAGTTATAGTTTCTAAATCCCATTCTTCATCGCCTGTGCCTATTGTATAAGCTTGCATGTCTATAATGTTTGCTGCTGTTAAACCATACGTTGTTAACAAGAACCAATCGCTTTGCGTAGCTTTAGGTCCTTCAAGATATAGCATTTTAAGTCTTCGATCTGTACCATAACCTGGTCGTATATACGAAGGCATATCATATGTTTGTGCCGCTGTTGCGGTTATTACTGCTACCATATTTAATCATCCTCCTTATTCAAAGTAATATATGACCACATGTTCTGTGCCAACTGTAGCACTTAATAATATAATTTTCCCATCATCAGGGTCATAAGTGAAAGTGTCTATTGTCCAATCTGGTGTTGTATCTACTGTAAACCCATGTATTGTTGCAACATTAGCTGCCGTTATACCATAAGTTGTTACTAAGAACCAATCGTTTATTGCTGCTTTAGGTCCTTCTAAAATCATCATTTTTAATTTTCGAGCTGTTCCGCCTGCTGGATATTGTACAAAAGAAGGTACATCAATCTCTTGAGTAGAAGTTGCTACAATTACTGCTGCCATATATATCATTCCTCCATGATTTATGATTTATATAAAAAAAATAAAAAAAGTTAAACCGAAGTTTAACTGGTTTTACAATCGTAAATCATACTTAATGCTCTAACTCGTCTGTTATATGTACAGAAATATGTTTTAATAAATCCTTTCTGTGCATCAGAATCTTTGCCAAGCATTTCTAGCGTTGGTGGAACCCAAATTCCTACTCTATGAGAGTCAAGGTCAATTAAATACCAATTATCATCAGTACAATCCTTATCTTCAAAGATAGGCATTCCGTCAAACTCAGGACGTCCTTCAAAACCAAATCGTGCTGATGTTGGAGTTGAACGTTGTAATCCGTCATAGATTCCTCTAAACTTATCGCCTTGTATAGGTGATGTAATAAATACAAGATTACCAAGTTGTGAACCTTCTTCTAGAGCTTGTCTTTTTGATTGACGTAGCTTTGCTAATGTAATATCAACAGATGCTCCATCAATGTATGTATCAGAATTACTATCTGGTGCAAGTTTGTTTGCAGCTGTTCGTGCTAATCCGTAAAGGGTATTATTACCATTGTTATCTGCAATATAATGGAAACCGATAACTCCTGCTGCTGTTTCTGCGCCTACTTCTGCAAATAAAGCTTGATTCATTACACTAAGTAAACTTTCAGTGGAATCTGATACTTCTTGACCAAATACATCACTAATAGGACCGCCTCGTGCTGCTGCAATCATATCGCCGTCAACTTCTACACCAACTGAGTATTTCTTAAACTTAGTTTGTAATTTCTGTCTTCCTGTATTACCAAGAACAACTGCATTACCTATATAAGCTGCTGCTGTAGTGTTTGCTACTGTCTTTTGTCTAAACTGTACGTCTCCGCCACCATGCATAGAATAATCGTCTTTTGCAAGAAGGTTCCATGTTACAGTTGCTTCGTTAAGTGCATTATAGATTACTGGATCATAAACATCACTAAGCTCTGCTGCGTTTTGGTAATAGTCTGCGTCTTCTTGTACATTAGTATCAATACCAAGACCTTTCTTCTCAATAGCTACTTTACAACCAATTCTTTTAGTTTCAAATCTATAAACGCCTGAACTTGCTTTAAGCTCTGCAATACTTGTGCTTGCTTTTACACCACTATTATCGATAAGACCTTTTGATGTTGCGAAGTCTCCAGCTCGTCTAAACTGTTCTTTCACTTCAATTTTGGAATCTTTACCAAAGCACTCTTTATAGTTCATCATTTCTTTTGATTCTATTGAAGCGCCTTTATTAACTTTAACTTTAGATTCAACTTTTAAATCTTTTAATGATTCTTTAACTTCTTTAAGTACGGAATCTTTTATTGATTTAAACTCTGCTTCTTTGGATTCTAGCTCTTTTTTCTCTCTTGCCCAAGCTAAAAGTTCCTTGTCTTCTTTAGGCATTTCTTCTACAGGTTTTTCTTCAACAGGAGCTACTGGAGCTTCTACTGGAGTTTCTACTGCAGGAGTATCATTAATTTCTTCTTCTGCCATTTTATTCTCCTCCTTAGGGATATCGGGTTGTACTAATTCCTTAATCATAACACAGTTCTCATTCATTGGCTGACTAGCCAAAGTCCAACCTTCAAGTTGTGTATTAGGTAATAATGTTCTCAAAATCCCGCCTTCTGAAAACACTTCATCAACAGCACCATCGATATAATTATCGCCTGTTGCATCATGAGTTACAAACTCTATTGAATATGAGTCTAATAGTTCTTTATCAAGCCTATACTTGATATCTTCAAAATCGTCTCTTGTCTTATCAACAAGCGTATCTACATAAAGCCCGTAATTACCGTCAGGTAATGCATCAACACGTGCTGTATTTTTAATACCAACACCTACAACGTGAGGTTGTCTATTGTGATTCACAGACACCTTATTAGAACGTGGGTTCCCATCGTTTATCTCGGAAGCCCATTTTGATAATGTTTCTTTTGCAATCTTATCACGTATAAACACACCACGGTCTTCATCATAGAAACCAGAATCGATATGTGTTGTTGCAATATAACCGCCTTTTATTAAATCGGAATTATCAGATGTTTTACTCTCAAAACCGTGTACTTTAGAAAATAGAATTCGCTTTTTATTAATGTTGGTTTTCTTTGAGTCTATCTTAAATCACCTTTTAATAACTACATTTGTAGTATAGGTTCTTAATATAGTCTTTCGTTTTCACTTATTAAATAATTTGAGAAATAAACCACCAATAGAAGTTACAATAAAAGCGCTAATTGTACTAAAAACTTTCAGTATATTCTTTTGGTTTGTCTTTAAACCTACAACATCAATCTTAATTTCATCCACACACTTATCCTGCGCATAATTATATGTCATAATCTTTTCTGCAGTTTCTTTCTGAACGTCATAAAGCCGTTTCATTTCAGTACTCCACTTTTCATTAGACTTGTCTTGATTATCCATAATCCTCAATAATAAGTCTTTTGTTGAAAATCCGTTTCCTTCGTTCTTTGTCATCATTGTCATCTCTTTATCCATTTACTGTTGGAGAAATATATACATATCTAATACCCATCCTTACGCTTGAAACACTATCCGTATAATCATCATTATATTCTGCTTTTACCATTCCGCCTTTTTCTACAAACGCAGGCATATCAACCAAGTTAGCTAATTTCACTGGTGAAAATCCTGTAGTGGAAGCTATCAATGTATTAAACCGTTTATAATCCGTAGTCTTAGTATATAATGTTATAACCGAATCGATTCTGCACTCTCTCCTGCAATATGAATCCCATTAATATTATCTTGACTTGCTTTAAATATCTGACCCACTATATTAGTGGCAGTAACTGTTGCTTGTAATGTTTTAGAACTTTCAACCTGCTCATTAAGAATTCTAGGGCGTAATCGTAATTTGTTTAAATTACCTTTATTTATTAAGAAACTATCGCTATTAGCAGATTGTTTAGAATATGTTATTGGAACTCCTGGTAATACAGATGTATAAACAGGATAATTTTCAGAATTAATATTACCATCATTATCTGCAAGCGTTCCAAATACTTTCTGGTATTTATCGCTCTCTACAAGTAACGGTTCATCTGCCATAAGAAAAACCTCTTTTTCGTTGTACGCTAGTCATCTTAGACCTCGTACATATTGCCTGTAAGACTCATTAAATTGATTCTATTGTCTTCAATATCCTCATTTCTCAAAACTGACATATAAGTGAAATCAGAACTCTTATACCTATACGTTGTAAAGAATGAATTCTTACGCACTAATACACGTGGTGACTTTCCTGGATGATACGCCTTATCCTCATTATAGAACTTGATAAAGCTCGTGAAATCAACGTTCTCTGCAGACGCTTCTGATAGCTCCTTCTTCTCTTTGCCCGTCCCTGTGGGCTTCCCAGCGCTTCTGTTTGAACCTTCCTGTTCTATCTTCTTCTTATCCTTGATATTCTTCTTATCCTCAGAATCGTTAACCTCATCATCACTAAGCTGTTTATCAAGAGTCATCTTCAATACAGGGTCTTCCTTCATCTCCTCAAGGTCTTTAGTAGAATAGCCTAGCTCCTTCAATAGAGCATCCTTATTCAACTGCTTATCAAGCGTTCCAAGAAGTTGATTTTTTAAAACTAAATTATTAAGCATTAACTGTTCTGACGTTTGGATTTGCACATCCTTCTGCACATAGACCTTATCATACACTAGCTTAACGCCAAAGTACGGAATCCATAACTGCGTATTATCAACTTCTGCATCCAGCATCTGACAATACTCTACATTATCCCAATACCCCTTCTCAGAGTTTCCGCCAGTATCATCTTTAGTATTTGTACCGCCAACGATATAAGGGATTGAACTTCGTGGAATACTCCACTGCATAGCTATTAAGCCTGTTACATACAAACCCATATCCATGAACTGCATCTTATCAAGCTGATTAAGCTCTTGAACATTAACCTTACCAGTAAACAACATATTACCATGCTTATTCTCAACAAGCTTATACTTCTCAAGCTGTTGCTCAATACGGTGATACGCTGGAGAATTGACATCTTTCATGTCTTCAAGAACGAATAGCTTATCTGGTGATCCACCATTACGATGTATACTAACCATGTTCTGCCACATGAACCTTAATAGCTCAAGCTGTACTATGATAGCCTCTACAGGCGAGAATCCATTGACTTTACCGTCAACATCCATAAACGTGCTTCGTATTACCTCTTCAGGTTTGAAGTCTTCACGTAACCCTTTAACCCACTGCGTATAATGTTGCACATCATAAGCGTCATAGACTACTTCCATAGTGGATGATGCCATATACCTATACTTACGCACTGTCTTGATATCCTCATCAATACCTTTTGCAACGCCAAGCTCATCTACAGCTTTAAGTTCTCGCATGAAACGTTCTACAACATAAGTCTTATTCTCAACAAGACCTCTTGAATTAATAGCGTTTGCGAACTTCTCTTTAAGCTGTGCCTCAGAAAGCTTACCAATCCAGCCAAAGGCTTCACCAGTAACTAATTTATCAACCCATTGTGCGAACTTAGTACTCCTATACCGTATTTGCTGTGCAAACCTATTAGCTTTAATGATACGATTCCTACCATCCTTACCATCTATAGTTTCAAAATGATAGTTCGCAGAACCGTCACGTGCTACTTTGTTTACTAGCGCTGTAAGCTCTGGGATTGATTTATACCAACGCATCAGGGTTTTCTTCTTACCAACCTGACTTGCGTTCTGATAGTAACCTGATAAAGAAGTTGTAATCTCGTTAAGCATTGGGAGATGTCTCTGCGTCTTAGCGTCTGGGCGCTGTGTTGCGCTCATGAATACTCTCGAAAAAGTGTTTACCATTTTAGTCCTTGAATTTCTCCTTAATACGTCCGATGGTCTCACAAATAAGCCACATCCCAAAACCAAAGCCAAACACTAATGTTAAAGCCCTAATGAATCCAGGAAAGCCTAAAAACACAGAATATACTGTGACTGCTATGACCCCGTACTGTATCGCATCAAGTAACCAACTTTGAAACAACAGATAGGGTTTGTCCTCTAACGATAAGATTTTATCGTTAAATAAATGTAATCTTTGTATTCCTTTGTGACACATATCCTTAATATAGTTTCCTATTTTAATAAGCCATCTTTTCAATCTTCCTATCATCTTTCACATACTTCCCGTCTATGACGCTGTTTATATCACTATCACTAAGCCCATCATTCTTCAAAGCCTGTTGTAAGTATTTTGCTGCTTGCTGAAGATTCTTATAAGTTTCCTTCTTCAAATTGTGTTGTGCAATAAGTATATTCTGAGGACACGGAACACCTTCCCATAAGATTCTAAGCTTACTAATTCCACTAATCTCATCCGCCATCTCAATGAGCTCATGTCTACGTAGTATCATATCTCGTACTGTAAACCTGAAATTACGCTGACGCTGGAGACGCTCTTGGATTGACGCAAGCTTCTTCTCTTTCATGATAGCTGCAACTTCGCCAGGCTCGGGGATTACAGCTTTTGGCTCCATACCCTTCTTAAACTCTTTTACTTTGCCTTGGAGTTTTAACTTCACCTTATGATCTTTATTTTCTTTATTTATCTTCTGTACTTCCTTTCTCGTTTTCACCATTTTTAACTTCCTCCATATCTTTAATCTTATGTAACATCAATACATAATTTATATCATACACATCACTCGAATTATAAATCAAATGATTAACCTTCTTCCCACCATACTCTTTCAACATCAACTGAGCTATCGAGTGCATCAGCATATTAAGAAACTCACGATACGCAGTATCATTAACAGCCATCATAGTAACCAGTTTCTTCATTAAATGCAATAATGCAACACTATCACAACCGTGCTGTCTCTCTAACTCTTTCTTCAAAGCTTCACCCTCAATATTGGTATCTGTCATATAAATCCGTACAAACTGATCCACAGACAAATTAAATGATTTATTGAATATATCTATGTTTTTATTGTACTCCTCATCAGGCACGGGCTCATCAAGATACTTTCCCAGCATTTTCTTTGTAATCCATAACAACGGAACAAAGAACTTATACTTGAAGAAGTAATGTATGAACTTGAATTTACTTAATCCCTCGCCTAACGTCTTAGCACCGTATATATTCCAAGGAAGCTTCTTCTCGGACTTAAACGCTTCTTTATTATAAATTTTCATCTTCTCACATCGTCTCTTAAAAGAACCTCTTAATTTCTTCAAAAGACTGAATTTCTCTTCTTCCATGATAATCACATCCTTTAGGTGTTGTATGCCAATCACCTTTTTAATAATTCCTGCATTTCAGGATTATACTTATTCGCAAGGCTCACATCCCTATTCATAAGCTTATTCTGTAAATCAAAATGACCCACACCAAACATAACCATTATTTCTGCTAACATAAGCATTACTGCAATTATACAACCGAAAACGAACGGGATATCGAACACCTTAATCAATAATAGGAATTCTGGTATTTTTGAGTACATGCTTATTATGATTCCAGCATGACCACAACCTCTGCGATACGCAAGCCTGAAATAAGCATACTTGTCATAAAGGCTCACTCTATCGTTGATAACACGTTCTACGAAGTTTGGAGTTTTAATGGGTTTCATAATACCTCTCCATATCATGATTCATCTCTTGTCCCTCTTTATTGTAAGGACAGCCAGGATAATTCCATCTTGACTCTTCACGTGTTATACAAGTCAGATACCTACCCTTCTTAGTACGGCTTCTTGATATAACCTTGCCAAGCCGTTTCTTATACATCCTGCACGCTGTAGAGCCCGTTCTGAATCGTATCAGATGAGGACACCTATGATAGGTATCGTCAAGCTTATAGTAGCAGCACGCTCCACAATGCCTGCAGACTGGTTTACTCACTTCTTGTCACCAAGCTTATGCACTTTTGCAATAGCTATATGACGCCAATGGATTAATAACTCATTAAAAGCGTACACTGCGTTAGACGACATGAAATCCTTGATATCGTCTAAAGTAAACGCTAAATCTACAACTACTGGGTCATTACACCCTATAAAAAATATATCATACTTCATCTTCATTACCTCTTCTTAAATTAGTTTAAATGTTGGTTCTGCATAATCACGAGGATCTGCTAAATGTATAAAGCCTACCGTTGCATCCATGCAATCGTCAGGGATACGCTTTAACTTCGCATCCATAGACTTACCACCCTTGCCAGAAGCGCTCGCTGCATTAATTAAGAGATACCCTCGCATCCCTTTCGTAACGATAAGGTCTGCAGCCTGCTTCTCCCAAACCTTATGCTTCACACGGTGTAATAGCTTCTTCTCCATGAAATACTTGAACCTTTGATAATAACCTGATTTACTGGGTCCTGAGAACATAACGTCCTGTGGCTCGATACCAATACTCTCAAACAACGGCACGATACCAGAATTACCAGTAACATCAACACCGAACGTAGGACGTATCCCGTCAACGCTCCATTCCTCTAAATGCTCCTTTACAGACTTCTCATGATGCCATCCATCGCTTCCATCAACAATACTGCCTACAACACGACTCATCGGATAGCCCACAGGATACAGATGGATTATAGGCATATGCAGATGTGCAAGCCGTTCATTAACAGGGTCTACTTCTACATACCCACCAATAAGACAAGACTGGTCGTGTTTTGCGCCTACATCCAGAAAGAAGATAGGATGCTTGCCCACCATAGAGGTTTCCTGTAATTTGGGGTCATACGAGCCTTCAATCTCGTCAGAGGTCAAATAACTCCTATCACTAAGGCTTCGTATCGCTAATAACGTAGACTCAATCTGCTGTCTCGTTTTACCTGCTTTTGCATCCTCAAGCTCTTGCTCTGTATTGCCAGGCTTATCAAGGAAATTGAAAGAATAGGTATGGAACTTACGCTTCCCACTATTGTACTGTAACTCTTCAAGCTCAGCACCATAGCTGTCTGCACCATTAGGATTACTGAATATCATAATCTTGCCCTTCGTATGATACGTTCTCGGTTCTGCGATTTGATTAAAGAAATACTCGGTATCGACATCCCAGAACTCAAACTCGTCCAGATAGAGCTTATGCAAGTCATAACCCAATAAACCCTCAGTACACGGAGCACAAATCAGTAAATTAGTATATTTAGTCTTACCATCCTCATCAGGCACATCAAAGCTTATCACATACATATTATCGCTAATGCCCTTATGAGACGTCCACTCGAAGTTCGCTGTCGTAAGAAGACCTTTAATACGTCGCATCTGATGCGTGGCCTGCGGTAGTGATTTACTCACTATAGCAGCATTATAACCCTTACCATGGTCTAATACGAAATTATAGACGCCATCAACATCTAACGAGATACTTTTACCAATTTGATTACTGGCACGAAATAGGATGAACCTATAGGGGTCATTGAGTATTATGTCTTGATATGAGTACAAGGATAATGGAGCACCGTCAAGCCGAAAGTTCAAATAGGAGAATGATGTTATGTCTGATAATAAAGTTTGAAGAAGGAGCTCACTGCCTGCGTCGGAGGGGTTTGCAACAAAAGAGTTCACCGCTGCAAACTTGGAATTGTATATTTCAGGGTTTAATGAAGACCTGTCTATGGGTACTGAGAAATCGAGCTTGGAATAGTCATAATTCACTCACTATCACATCCTTTAGGTATTGTATGACAATCACCCTTGAAGAAAAACTCTAAACAACCCAATTTACAAGTATAATATTCTTCCCCATTTTTACCATAATGATCGAAATACAAATACAGACCATGTTCCTTACATCGTTTCATTCCTTATCACAACCCGTCATCATATCACAAAACATATCGGAATCGTCATCAGGGCCCGCAATATCGACAGTCCCAACACCACAACAATGAGTACACAAAGCACCCGTTAAGATATTGTTATAACCACTGCCAAGACATGCAGGACACATTATCTTACTCATTCTTCTTCAACCTCTTTTTTAACTTCTATTACAGGTTTCAAATTCTTACGCATCACAGAATGGATCATACCAATATCTATCTTACTCGTTGTAGAAACCTCTAACTTACGGGGAGTCTCACGATTCAGACCATCATTAGTATACTTCAGGATATCACGGGTTAACTCTACATAACGACGCTCTTGACCCATTATGCTATGCTCTAACTTGCCAACACCATCAACATCACCACTATCATGCAGCTTCTTCAAAGCAGACTTATTACTCATTATAGCATTATACATCTCATCTGCAAGGGTTTGACGTCTCGCAATATTATAGAAATACATCCACTGATTGAAAGTAGGGACATCAACACCACTAGGCACAGTCTTCACTAAATCAGGATAATAACTAGAACAATCACTAACACCAAAACCTAACTCTTTTATATAACTCAAAATATAACTCGGAACATTAGTATCAACAAACGTATTCAACTCTTCTAACGTATTCTTGATAAGCTCTTTACCCATATTCTCACCCGTAAGGTTAGATATTGTACGCTAGTCATCAGAAAACACCCCTAACGATAATTGTTTCGTCGGACAGTCTCTCTGTTTTATCAACTCAGCAAGCACAAGCTTCCTTAACCTAGAATCACAACGATGAGGCATTGTATGATTAGTCATCTTGTGCCTCAAAATGGAGTTGGTCTCTCGCAGCTTTCACATTAACACCAACTTGATAATCACTCATCATAACATCTTCATCAGGAAACCTCTCTTGTATAACCTCATACAAAGGCTGCTTCGGATGAACCCTCAACATACACAACTTCGCATGCAACGACTCAGGTATCTTTAACGTCTTAACAGGCTCCATAAGTGGAAATGGGTGGTACCAAGTATATAAACCTTTTGGTAAACTGTCTTACACCTTCATTTGAAATTTGGTTTAAAAATTCCATACCCTCTGACTATAGTCATATGGTATCTTATTTTTTAGGTCTACCCCTTTATAAAAGAAAGTGTACATTTCGAAAGGTTTATATACTACCCTACTATTATATATATATAATAAGAACAAACATAACTCCAGAGGTGGAACAAATGGTTAATAGCGATAATATGATTAAATTAATAATGCAATTCAATAATTTTTGGAAAGAAGAGAATTATATATTAAGTGTAGATGAGGATATTGGAGATATTCATATAATTTGTAGTGATGGTGTTATGTCTAATAGCATTATTAAACATATAATGAGTATTTTTAAATGTCGTTTTGTTGGTGTAAATACCAGTTATAAAAACGAATTAAGAGGCGTTTTTATTTTCAATTAATTATCTTTTTTTTTATTTTTGTTGATTTGGTGATTTGGTTTTTAAGAACTCTGGTTTTAACCCATAAATGCAAATTTAATTTATAAATAAACATTGATTTATTTATAAAGGCAAACACTCTTTATTTATAAATGATATTACATATTACTTATAAAAGAAATAGGTTAATTATATGTAAAGAATAGGTAAAGAGTAATGACACAGTAATAACACATAGTATAAAGGAATAGTATAAACATAGTATAAAGATAGTATGGGTTATTACTATCATATCATATCATACATATCATACATAATATTTCATATCATAATCATAACATTA
>Ga0207997_1000436_pt1 | contig 21420 bp, 19 predicted proteins | sample AntAceMetag02UKN_FD_184777 | JGI IMG/M metagenome (GOLD analysis project Ga0207997, IMG submission 184777) | Saline lake microbial communities from Ace Lake, Antarctica - Antarctic Ace Lake Metagenome 02UKN (SPAdes) (version 2) | ecosystem: Environmental > Aquatic > Non-marine Saline and... | reverse complement strand
ACTATTATTCTTAGATAGTGTATCTGCTCCAAATGCTGAATTACAACAACCAGTTGTATTATAATTTAGTGAATTTGATCCAAATGCCGAATTATTAGCGGATGCATTACCATCAGTTGAATAGTTATTTGTTAGTGTATTGATTCCAAATGCAGAATTGCCCACTGATATAGTATTAGCAAAAAGTGATTTATACCCAACCGCTGTGTTACTAGCATTGGTATTATTAGTCAGTGCATATGCTCCCAATGCAGTTGAATTGGATGACTTATTATTCAAAAGGGATTGGTATCCAACCGCAGTGTTGTCACTACCATTTCCAGTTGCCCCAGCCAATACTCCGACCAATGTGTTTCTATTACCAGTTCCAGTAACTCCTGCGGATGCACCAAAATAAGTATTATTGTCACCATTACTAATTTTACCAGCATTCGCACCAATTGCAGTGTTATAATCACCAGTAGTATTTAAATATAATGCTAATGACCCACCTGCTGAATTTTCAGTGATAGTAGACATAATTCCTTGAATTGGGACACCATTAACTTCCGAGTTTGGAGGTAAGTTAATTGCTGTATTAACTGCAGTAATCAAAGCATTTCCAACTTTTATAGTGGTTGCAGATATACTAGACGACATTATAATATTACAATATTATAATAATTTTAATATTATAAAATGTTGTTTTTATACTATTTTTTACACAAATACTTTTTACATTAATACTGTTTTTACTTAAGTTGAATAAAAATTAAATCTCTGCTTAAGATAAATGAATGATATTTTAGATTCTTCTGATAAAAGTGGGTTTGTAGGCCACGTTTTTAATTTCAACGCTAATGCAAAAGAAGAAATGTTAAACATTGTTCAATACGCTATTCTTGCGGTTATTCCTGTTGTTATTTTAAACAAGAGTATTCAGCGATTTATTCCTGAGGTGGATGATGACAAAGGAACTGTTGAAATTGTTGTGGAGGTAGTCCTCCAAATTATAATCATGTTTTTAGGCGTATTTTTCATTGATCGTCTCATCACATTTGTTCCAACTTATAGCGAAAAAAAATACGAACCATTATCTGTTACAAATGTTATACTTTCAATGCTTGTTATTACACTTAGTTTGCAGACGCGTTTAGGCGAAAAGGTCAGCATTTTAGCCGACCGTGTAGGCGATTTGTGGGCTGGATCAGATGCAACTGCAAAAAAAAAAAAAAAAAAAAAAAAAATAAAAGTGCAGGTGCTCAGCAACAGCAAAGTTCTCAGCCAGTTCAACAGCCCCAGTCCCAGTTTCCTGGGTCAACCTCAATTGGTGCCTTGCCTTCATCACAAGGTAATGATTTTAACAACATGTACCAGCAACAAGCAACACCCATGGTTAATGCTGCTGAACCTAGTATGGAACCATTTGAACCCATGGCGGCCAATAGTGGAGGTGGTAGCGGATTTGGAACACCTTTTTAATTTAACATAGAAAAGTTTAAACGCAGTACTTTAATACAACCAAACAAAAAATTAAAACTAACAAAGCAATTAATAATTGCGTTTTTTATAACAAAAAATTATGTTAATATATTTTAAGGTAATTAAAATGTTTCCTGATTTCTTTGCTTCTTTTTTTAGTTCTTATATTTTGTTAAGTATTACAGTTCTTATTGTTTTACTTGGAGCAATTTATCTTTACATTAATACTCGCATGGCCGAGCAAGACCACAAAATGTCTTCAATGGTAAATGTTATTAAGGAAATTATGGGCGATACACAAATTATAAAATCGCAACTCATGCATTATGCATCTGGAGGTGCTAGTTCTAGTGCTAGTGAAATACCTCCCGAAACTAAATTGAGTTCAGAGTTTAACAAAATTACCGTGTCTGAAAATGGAGATAACTCAGAATCAGAGTACGAAACTGACTCTAACTCTGACTCTGACTCTGACTCTGACTCTCATTCAAATGTATCTATTGACAAAAATGTTCAATATCTTCAAGGAGATGTTGTCGAGCTTGACGTGGAAGAGCCAGTAGTAGTTGAGCTTATTGATATTGTTGATGAATCAACTGTGGTTGATGAACCAAATATTGTTGAGATAACCGTCGATGCAAATGAGGATGATTTAATGCTAGAGACTAAAGCATTCAGCGAAATTAAAAAAATGACTGTTGTAGCTTTAAGAGCTATGGTTATAGAAAAAGGTGTGTGTGATGACCCATCAAAGCTAAAGAAAAACGAGTTGCTCAATTTGCTGGCATAGTTAAAAAAACATGTATAAAATAAAAAATGAAATATTTATTTACCTTTTAAATAAATATAAAGTAAATCACAAAATGGATTCTGTTCAAATATTCATTAATGGAGTTATTACGTGGAAAAAATCAAAAAAAAATGATAAATATATTATTAAAGAGTTAAGACAATTATGTTTACAATATTCGCTAAATGAAGTTACCGACACAAAATATACAGAGGAGGATATAGGAGACGAATATTATTTTGGTATTGTTAAGCCATACTGGACATCGTATATTAATGTCAAAGCGTTTTTATTTGACTCGTTAAACATATTTAAACGCTTTGCCAGCGAATCGTTAAATGAATCTGTACACGAATGTAATGATATTCATGACCACGAACTAGACAGGATTCAAAGCGCAGCTCTCGTGTCAAAAATTAAGGGCAAGAATGACAAGGACAAGAAGTGCACACAGAGGGCGGAGGACGAAGATAATTCTACCACACATTCTGGGGATAAGGACGATAAGTTTAATCACAAAATAAACATAGTAAAAAACTATTGTAATCACAGTCAAGCGCATCACTGGAAAGTAACCGACCCACACGTAGCTCAAGTCGACGTGTTGTTCCAAACATTCAACTGCAAAAGTACTACAACCATGTACTTATGTGATGAATGTTTACAAAGTAATATAGTGGAAAACAAAATAAAGGAAATGTATCAACAATCGTTATGTATGGCTCTTAATAAGTTAGACAACAAACAACATGCAATGTTGCCTTTTGAAGGCAAAGACAAGCACAATTTAAGTAAAATATTAGCAAAAGAAATAGATTGAATGTAATAATAAATATTAGTTTAGTTATTTTTTCATGTGTTTTCCATTTGCTTTTGCATTTTCATTGGTATTTGACGATTGTTATATGCCATATACTTCATAACATCGCAAGATGCTTGTTTGATTTGGTTTTCAAAGTCTTCTTCAATATAATTATCCACAAACGGACTAAAATACTTTTCCAGTTTGGATGTTATTGTTTTCGGAACAGATGTTCTCATTATATCAAACGCTGTTATTAATATTTCTTTCATATTATAATATTTAGTTTCAAAAACTACAACTTGGCTGTTTTTTTCCCAACGATGGTTTTTTAAAATAGTTATGTGACCAGTATCTACATTGCTAATGTATAAATTATGATTGGATGGTTGCTTTTTTGAAAAATGTATCATATTAAATAATCTTTCAACTGATTTATGCGGATTGCTAAAGCATTCCTTATACATGTCGTCTGTTATATGAGACAAGTTTTCATTTCCATATGCATGTATGTGTATATTATTTGTTATATTGTTGGTCGTGTTGTTACTATTGTGATTGCTTAATGTATTATTTGTTTGGTATAATTGTTTTTGCTCTAATTGTTTTACTTGCAACTGTAATTTTTCATTTTCAAGTTGTAATTTTTCAACCAAATCCTGTTGGTCTATTTGCTTAATTTTGCACGGATTTAGTCGGTTCATATGTAAATTTAACTTTTGAGAATTTTCAAATAAAAGTTCACATCGACTACATTTAAATTTTTTGGGACGTAATACTACACCCTCTTCTAATTTAGGGTCAACGCACGGTTTTTTACGGTTTACATGAATTGTAAAATTAGAATTAGAAGAAAAAAATTTATGACAAATAGGACAGATTCTATCAGTAGCAACCATTTTTAAAGTTTCTTATATATAAAAAATATTATATATATTAGTGTCTAAACGTGGATTATTTCTATATTAGTGTCTAAAAATATTTATAATATATATAATTAATATAACTCAAAATACAACTACAATACGATCTCATGTATAAGTTAGTAACTACCATTATCAACTGTAGTATTAGCAAAATAGAGGGTATAAGCTGGCCTTGGTTTTTAAATCCAAATCTGAGAAAAGTTTTTAAGTTTCTTAAACAAAAACCTGAAAAATCTTGGGACTCAGATTCAGAACTCAGTTTGCAATGATAATCTAAATTATAACACACAATAAAATAAATATTATTTACATTGCAAATGTATTCGTGTCTTATATAATTATCTACATTAGTGTCTAAACGTGGATTATTTCTATATTAGTGTCTAAAAATATTTATAAAATATATAATTAATATAACTCAAAACACAACTACAATACTGTCTCATGTATAAAATTGTAACTACCATTATCAACTGTATTTTTATCAAAGTAGAGGGTATAAGCTGGCCTTGGTTTTCAAATCCAAATCTGAGAAAAGTTTTTTTTGAGTTTCTTAAACAAATATCTAAAAAATCTTGGAACCATGTTTTTGCAAAAATTACTTAAATTATAAATTAATTTAGTATTTTGTCTATTTTTTAAATAATTAACCATATAAAATGACGAATAAAGGTACTGCATTTAAACAACCCATAATGTACAATAAAAGTGTACGAGTGCTTGACGAGTCCATAATCCAAGACTTGGAATTAACATCTTTAATTTTAGGATTAGAAGAAAAAGACAATGATAAAATCATAGATAATGATGATAAACTAACAAAGCCGTTAATTCAAAATAAAACTGAACAAAATATTAAAAAACAAACAAATAGTAATGTTGACCAACCAATTTACGAATGTGTTTTTTCACCATCTAACGAGCTAGGTCGTGAAAGTATGGTTCAATTAGCAAGTCATTATACTACTGATACGGCTTATTTGAAAGATTTTCAAACTTTGGTTAAAACACATCCAATCCAAGATTTAAACCCAGATGCAAATGCATCTATGAATTCCATGTTGGAAACATGGAAGAGTATTAAGGGGGAAACCTCGTTTTGTGAAAAATACTCGTATATTCAGTGGGATTTTGCCAAGGCATTGAACACAAACTCTGCATTTATGCAGTTGATGAGCGTATACAACATTGCGTCTCCAATTATTTCTTTATGCTCTCCTCTTCTTGTGCTTTTTATTCCTTTTTTCATTCTTAAAATAAAACAGATTCCTATTACTTTGTCTGAATACGGTAATATTCTTAAAGGACTCATGCAATCAAACCCCATCTGTAAAATATTTACTCAGTTTTCGGAATTAGACGCAGGACAAAAGGCATATTCACTTATTTCAGGAAGTTTTTATCTATTTACTATTTATCAAAATGTGCTGTCTTGCATTCGGTTTTACATGAACATGCGAGATATTCATGCTCAGTTAGATATCATTAAAAATTATGTAAAACATACACTTTTAAAAATGCGAGCATTTTCTGACCGAATTAAACCATTTGTTAGTTTAACAAATTTTAAAGAAGATTTTGATGATAAAATTAATCAATTACATTTGTGGAAACTTGACTTGGATGAGGTGTCTGTCTTTTCATTTTCTTTTGGTGTTTTTAAACAGTTTGGAACCGTACTAAGCAAGTTTTATAATATATACATGAGTGAACACACTGAAAATATTGTATCCTATTCATTTGGGTTTCATGGATTTTTAGATGTACTTGATGGCCTTTGTGCTAAAGTTAATGCAGGGCAAATGAAATTTGCAAGTTATTCTAAATCTACTAAAGAAAATCAAAATAATAAAGATGAAACTAACAAACTTAAAAAAGAACAAAAAAATAAACACAAAACAAAATTTAAACGGATGTATTATCCCAAGTTTATAGAAAGTAGTAAAACAATTAAGAATGATTGTTCTCTGTCTAAAAACATCATCATTACTGCTCCGAATGGAGGTGGAAAAACGACTATGTTAAAAAGCGTGCTAATTAATATGTTGTTGTGCCAACAAGTTGGTGCTGGTTGTTTTGATAAAGCAATGGTTACTCCATATTCGCAATTTCATTGCTATTTAAATATTCCAGATACGTCGGGACGTGACAGTTTATTTCAAGCAGAAGCCAGGCGATGTAAAACTATTTTGGATAAAATAAATTTAGAAAAAGAAACAACAGAAACTCATTTATGTATTTTTGACGAACTGTATTCTGGTACAAATCCAGACGAAGCAGTCGAGTCGGCTAGTGCTTTTATGAAATACTTGACACAAAAAAATAACGTTTCGTGTATGCTAACAACTCACTATACAAAATTGTGTAAAAACTTGGACTCAAATACAAATATTGTGAATATGCACATGGGTGTCAAAGAATCTGCAGACGATTTCATATTTCAATATACGTTTAAAATGGAAAAAGGCATTTCGGTTGTTAAAGGGGGATTAAAAGTACTAAAAGACATGAATTATCCAGAAGAAATTTTAGCATCTGCCAAACAGTTGTCATTTAGAACCAAAGCTGGTGGCTAAATGTTCATACTTGAATATATGGGGATTTTGAGACAACTTATATAAAAAAATAAATTACTAGTTAGACTCAAATCCATTAACTCCCCAATCTTTAAACTTTGATATATTGCAAGGGTGAAACCTATTTTTTATTAAATCTTCTTTAAATAACAAACAGTTCTGTTTCATTTTTTTATAATCATATGTAAATATACGTGGGTTATAAGACAATCCATTCCAATCTATTTTATCTGGATTATTTTCTAGTAACTGTATAGCTGACGGAATCTTAGCCAATTGATACCAACATATATTATATGGATTCTTATCTAGCAACCGCATAGCACCTTCTGACTTATTTCTAGACAAATTCCACCAATGTATTTTATTTTGATTATTTTCTAACAACTGCATAGCACCATCAGACTCATTGTAAGACAAGCACTTCCAATCTATTTTATCTTGATTCTTTTCTAGCAACTGCATAGCACCTTCTGACGTATTTAAAGACAAATTAGTCCAACATATTTTATCTTGATTTTTTTCTAGCAACTGCATAGCATGTTTTGACGTATTGCCAGACAAAGCAATCCAATTGATTTTATCTGGATTTTTTTTTAGCAACCGTATAGCACGTTCTGATGTATTTTCACACAACTGAACCCAATTTATTTTATCTAGATTTTTTTCTAGCAACTGCATAGCAAACCTATTATTAGACAACAAATTCCAATTTATTTTATCTTGATTTTTTTCTAGCAACTGCATAACACGTTCTGACGTATTTAAAGACAAGTGATCCCAATTTATTTTATCTGGATATTTTTCTAGCAACTGTATAGCTGACGGATTTCCAGACAAGATACGCCAATTTATTTTATCTGGATATTTTTCTAGCAACCGCATAGCACCTTCTGACGGATTTTTAGACAAAAACATAAAACACAACCAATCAATTTTATCTGGATTTTTTTCTAGCAACTGCATAGCACCTTCTGAAATATTAACAACCAAGCCATTCCAATCTATTTTTTTTGGATTTATCCAATTCAATAAACACATTGGTAACTCAACATTCATGTTTTTGGTTATCTTATATTTTAGTATATATTTATTTCATTTTTTTGATTTTTTTATGTTTTCATTATTGAGTTGTTTTGCAGTTTGTTTTTTAATTATTTTTCTTTAAAATCCTTGGTTTTTTAATGGTTTTATTTTTATCAGTTTTATTTTTATCGGTTTTATTTTTATCGGTTTTATTTTTAATGGTTTTATTTTTATTAGTTTTTTTTTTGTCTGTGTTTTCATTAGTAATTTCGTTTAGTTTTTTAGGTTTGTGAACAAACGACATTTGGTTGGGACTTGGATTAATGTTATATTCGTAAATGTTTCTAGAACATGGCTGTTGAATTAGGTGATAAGACGTTTGTTCAAATGATCCGACTATTTTATCTAAATAATTAATACGATATGATTGCTTACGTATTTTTTCAGCTAAAGGATGAATATGTTCAACATAGTTGGAAATAATTCGGTCTGACTGAGTTTCTTTATCTAAAAGGGAAACATATTTATTTAAGTCTTTGCGAATATTTTCAATTTCGGCATTTGAACTGTCACCACAATTGAACATGATATATTCTAATATATTAATGTATTGACTCATGTACTGAAGTAGTTTGCTCTTTAAAGGCACAAACAAGGCATGAACTTGGTCTGCAGTTTCATATCCAAATAGGGCATTATTTTTTAAGATTATAATATTGGTTTGTATGGTTTTAATGTTTAGACGCAACTCGGCCATCATGCTTTCTGTATAGTACATGTAATCCGTTTTGATAACCGTATCGGAACAAGATGATGCTTTACCTTTGTTTTCTTTATTACCACATTGAATTCGAAATGTTCTGGTATTCTTTTTTAGGTCGTTAGTCACTGTAAAAATCATTCCAACGTTTTGATTACACTTGGTGCATTTGGATGCATTAGCGGATTTTAAAGTATAAAAATTGGAAATTTCATCATTGATTTGGTCAATATCAACTGGATTGGCAATTATTGGGTTATTATCTTTGGCATTTTTATTTAGTAAATCTAAGTTTTCAACCAGTAAATTAGAGTCAATAACTTGGGCTGCATTACTAGGGTTATTATCTTTATCTTTATCTTTATCTTTTGGTTTTGGTTTTGGTTTTGGTTTTACTCCACCATCAGTATTTTGGTTCATTTCTTTCACAGACGAAAAATGTTTTATGGTACATGGATTTTCTTTTTTTAACTGGTTAAGACGCACGGTTTCAGATTTCAGCAGTATTTTATTGTTCATATCAAGCATAATATGTTTGACGTTTTCGGAAAAAAGTAAATATTTGTTTTGATTGACCATTTTTAAACTTTCATTCACATAATAATCAGTTTTTAAGTTTTTACTATATTTTTCAATTGCACGAATACCCGCTATAAAATGTTTGTTATTTATATTTTTACTGACACTTTGTAAAAGGATTTGGTAATCATTAAAATATTTTTGACCTTTTTGTACAAGATACATGTACTGATGAATTTGATTTTCAACAACATTTTGAACTGTATTATTTTTTAATTTTGAATTTTTGTAATACATAAAAGTATAATTAACATTATCAGGGTAAATCATAAATGGTTCCAAGGTTTGTACCATGTCCATCATTGACAACTTGTATGGTATATTTAAGATTTGTGCATTTTGTTTATTGTTGGACAAATTTTTTAAAATAACCTTGTTGGACGGAATTACTGATTCCAAGTATTGGTCCCAATTGGTTTCTTTATTTTGAATTTCATCTGATTTGTAGTAGAGGGCTTTAGTTTCGAATAAATTATTTACGTTGTAAACATACTTGGATGGTTGTGTTTGTGTATTGGGTAGTTGGGTGTTAATTGTGGAATTAATTGTGGAATTAATTTGGTTTATGTTTTTGTCTTGTGTTTTTTTATTTAAAAAGGTTAAAAGATAATTCCAATGTTCCATATTTTGACCAAGAGTTGCTTTAGTTAATATAGATGTTCCTGGTAGAGAAATTCGAGAATAATTTACGGCGCTAATTGGCAGTGTAACTAAAGAATGGGTTGCAATGGAATCATTGTCCATAATATTGGTATAATTAATAACCTTTGAGTTTTTTTCTTTAGTAATCATAATTTGTCCAAGGATGAACTTTCGCACAGATGAACAAAATATATCAGTTCCACTGCCATTATTATTTTGCACAGTAAGAGAACTAAGTGTGTTATTAATGAGATGATCTTGGTTGGTATTTTCAAATGGTGTAAAAAATAAGTTTAGCTCTTGCAAGTTTTGATGGGGCTGTTTTTGTAAAATTTCAATATTTTGTAAATAATTATTTATGTTAATTTCTGTCTGATAATCATCTTCAAGTTCATCGTCTGTGTTTTGGGGGTCCGTAAATTTTTTAGTAATGTTAGTAGACACTGGATACATCCATGGTAAGGTGTTTTGATATTTAATTAAATAATCAAGCAGTGGTTTATAAAGAGGGGATTTTTGTACTATGTCATAAATAGTTCCATATAAATCAAACACAGAAACTTTTTGTCTAAGTTGTTTATATCGAGTAATAAGAGTATGAATTTTATTAATTTCAAATGCAGTTCGTTTTGTAGTTGAAAGTTGTGTTAGTTTGTTTTCTAAAATATCATTTACTTGAGTATTAATGCCATATCGGTTGTAACTAGTTTTTTCAATTTCGGTTGGAAACTCTCCCATAAAAACAATTTTATCAGACATATCTTTAGCAGCAGTATCTTCATCCAAAGAATCTTTGGTTTGTGTTGGTATTTGTTTAAGCTTGTTATCTAAAGATACTGAGTTTAAAATAGGATATTGGTCTTCTAAATTAAGGTTAATGATTTCATCTGTATCCAGTACAACAATTTTATTATTTGTTGAAACATTTTGTACTTTCATGGTTTGTTCATTTTTTTGAGGCGGACCTTCTGGCAATATACGAATTGTTTGAATATTAGATGTTTTTGGCACACCCTGGTACTTAAAATTAATAAAATAAAAAATATCTTTATCTTGTCTTTGAATCTGAATCATGTCTTCTTGAATGTTTGTGATTTCAGCAATGAGAGGATTTGGGTCATTTTTAAAATAAATTTCAATCCAGGTGTGAATATTAAAGTGGTGTTGTTTTACAAATCCACGCAAAGGATTTTTGTAAATGATAGTAATGATACGAATTTCATTATTAGGCACAAAATGCCCATCTTCAATGCGAAATGTACGTTTAATTAATGAATCTGAAATATCAACACAGTCCATTTGATGCTCATCCACATAGTTAATGTAATACATTGTATCTTCGTTGTTTATTTGAATGATGTCGCCTAATGATAATTCTAAACGTATTTCTTTAACATTTTCAACATTTTCAACATTTTTAAATGCTTTATCCTCATTTTTGTCTACACATTCACCTTGTTTATTTCGCCGTTGACCTGTAGGACAACGTTTTTTTTTAACAGGTACTGCGTTTAAAGGTACTGCGTTTAAAGGTACTGCGTTTAAAGGTACTGCGTTTAAAGGTACTGCGTTTAAAGGTACTGCGTTTAAAGTAGGAGAAATTGTGTCTAATTTTGCAAGATTTTCTTCAGTTGGTTCTTTTGAATTTACACAGTCACCTTGTTTATTTCGCCTTTGACCATTGGGACATCGTTTACGAGTGACAGGGTTATTCGTAGTGGTGGTGTTATTTTGTGTTTTTTTAGTCTTGGTTAAACTGGACATAACGTCTAATATCTTACTATATTATTTTTACTTGTAACAAATAATAATTAAAATTAAATACCACCAACCAAATTTAGTCCAATACCAAACCCAGCACCTTCACGGGTGCTAGCACCAATACTAGGAATATATGTATCTAAAATAGCAAATGTAGCAGTTGCAGTTAAAGTCACTGCAAGGATTTCCTCAATATTTAAAGAACGCTCAGGAATTGCAAAAGCGGCAATTGCCACCATAAATCCCTCAATAAGGTACTTGATAATACGACGAACAAATTCAGATATATTAATCATTAATGTAAAGTAATATTATTTAATTTAAGTAATTTAGTACTATTTAAGAAAATAAGTAAAATTACTATTACCACAAATAATTGGTTAAATTACACAAGAACAATTAATAATATTATAAATTATTTTTAATATCATCCAAAGCATTTTGGTAAATATTGTTATTATTAGTAAGATAACCTGCTAAAATTGACGATTCGTACATTTTTTTTAAAATATCATCAGGAGCTTGTGACCCAGTGCGAATCATGCCTTTTTTAAATAAGTCATGCTTGATGTCGTGGATTTTTGCATTTTGAATTTCGTTTTTCGCTTGCATAATATCTTTGCGGGTTTTTGCATTTTTAACTAAAACTCCAACATTGTGTTTTGTTTTTCCAAGAGTCATTCGTCTCTTTCTCACTACTTTTAATACAGAAGGTTTATCATTATTAGTAGTATGTGTTTGTGGATGTTTTAATGTTTGATTAACCCAACTGCGGTATAATGGTTTAGTGCCACCTTTTAATATTCCATATGCCGGTTCTTGCGAAGCAGAGTCTAACTGGTGAGAATTATTAATACTTGAAGCACTATTTAATTGTTTTTGATTTGTTAACGTTGATTGTTTTATTGTTTTGGTTAAATGATTTGTGCCTTTAATATTGGAGAGATAACTCATAGCATCATTCAAGTGATTAGTTGTGGGTAATTTAGGTATAATTTGTTGATTAACTTGTTGTCCAATTTTATGTTGAGTACTGTGTAGTTTTTCAATTCCACCCATTTCATTTATTTTATGAGACTGAATTCGTTGCACTAAATTATTTTTAATGGTATTTACGGTACCAGCAGACAATTTTGTTGCTGGAGGTTTTTTTTTAGTTTGTCGTTTTTTTTTAATTTTTAACAGGTCAGGGGAAAATTGAATTTGCTTAATATCATCATTGTTGCTCATGCTTGTTTATGTATTTAGTGAAAATAAAATAATACTTTATGCTATTTATTTAAAAAATGAAATATAATTTTCACTTAATTTTCACTCAATTTTAATACAAGTTTTTAGTGCAAATAACAATATAAAGAATAAAATGACTTTTAACAAAAACAGTAATTTATTTAATGATGACAATCAAAAAGACAATATAATTGTTTGTGAGGTCATTGATGATATAATTGACAATGTTATTGATGATATACTTGACAATGTTATTGAGAAGATATGTTATGATGATTTATTGTCTAGGCGTTCTTTGGAAATACCTAAGTGGTGTTATAGGGAAATTAACAAGTTTAAAAAAAAGCACTATGAACTGGAGTCAATAGATAATTATGGGTTTGATTTTGATTGTTTGATTAAATTTATGCAACCTAAAAACAAACCATATGAGGAAATCATGATAACTGGTTTATTTGATGTTACGTTGAAAAACAACAAACTAATTACGAAGGTCACTGTAAAGTGGTTATCGTATAATTATTTTGACGAGGGTGTTATATTTAATGAGCCAGAAATTACGACATTAGACGGAGATTTATGCGTTTGTTTAAAAAATCATACGTGGTTTGTTGTGACTAAGTCACAAACAATAAAAGACATGAACACATGTAAAATTATGCGGGCGGCAAAGCAATGTGGTGATACAGAATATATTTATAAGACATTGATGAAAGTGAATCGCGAGTTAATAAGCAATCATCATGACGATTTGACCAAAGTTGCTGATTTTTGGAATAATTTTACTAAAACATTAATTGATAATAAATATAACAACTTAATAACAATTAACACACAAAATAATATTATTAAAAAACTATACTTTTATATGGGGTTTATTTTATTGTCTTTGGTTGTGTTTGGTTATTCTTTTGTGATTAATATTTATTAAGAATATTAATCAAGATTAAAATAGAATAATTTATATTTTTTGCTAATAAAATAATATCATAAGTAAGTAAGAATGTCTTTTTCTTATTCTGCGGCAAGTGTGGATAATGATTATAATATAAATCCCGATTCATCCACCCAAAATTTAATTAGCAAAAGAAAAATGAATTCAGGAGATAAACGAAACAAAACTCAACGTAGACCTGTGGCTCCCGATATTGATAAAGTAAAGTCAGTTGTTCAATCTGTTCATAATAATACAAGTTCGCAAAATATTAACGAAGGGTTTTCTAGTTATAATGAAAATGATGATGATGATGATAATAATCTAGGAGACTTTAAACCACTTCTTGCTCCCCCTATTTCAGCAAGTCAAGAACACATTAAAACCGCTTCTGAAAACAAATATGCGCCTTTAATGAACAACTCAAATTCAAATCTCAAAATAGACCCTAATGGTACAATGGGCACTTACAATGTTGACGAAACAGCTGACAGACATAACTTAGATAAAAACTTTATGTCAGAGCAAGAGCAAAAGCAGTATTATCGCAATCTTATGGGAAACTATCCCCCAAGTAATACAACTGCAATTTCGTCTATACCAAGTAGTGGAAATAGTGGAAATAGTGTTGGTACAGCAAGTACAACTTTTTTAAATTCGGACAATACAAATGACCCAACTTTAACAAAGTTAAATTATTTAATTCATTTGATGGAGGAGCAACAGTCAATAAAAACCGACAGTGTGACCGAGGATATTATCTTGTATTCGTTTTTAGGTGTCTTTGTTATTTTTGTAGTAGACAGCTTTGTTCGTGTTGGTAAATACGTTCGTTAAACAATAAAAACTTATTTAAAATACAATTTAAATTACACAATAATTATCAATAATTTTTACAGTAATGATAATTTCTTATTTATTTTATTATTTATTTTATTTTGGATTGAGTTAAATTATACTCAATAGTCTTGCGATGGTTTTTGTATTCAATATAACTAATTACTTTTGTAACAGCTACTTCTTCTTGGTTGGCATCGGGGTTAACTTCTTCGCCTGCTGCATTAATTTTATTGGCTTTTCTTAAGGCACTATCCACATAGATTTCTCTTAAGATAGTACCAATTTTAAAAGATGCTTCATTTTGGTGAATACCATTTTCAATATCTTCTAAGCAGTCAATCCAAACAAACAATCTTGGCATATTCATTTCGTCTTTACGAATTTTGTTGTAAATGTCTGTGTAATATGTACATAAAAAAGAGCACTCAGTAATTGCCTCAATAGCAACGTTTTCTGGTTCGTCAGGATACTTGGCCATAAGAGCCTGGAGAGCTGCTATATCTTTGCGAAATATGACACTGTGCTTAACTTGGCGAATGAGCTCGGTTTGGTCAATATATGTGTCCTTATTGGCGTTAATCATTTTACCAAGTTGAATTTTGTCGGCTGCGTTCATGTTTTTTGTTGTTATTGGTTATAAATTATATATTATTGTGTATTTTACTTATATTGTTTTTATTAAAAATAAACTTAAAACAAAAATAAAAATGAAAATTAATATTTTTAAAACTACAACCCAAAATTATACATATTAAATAAATTATTAATTATTAATAATGATGAGTTCTTATCCTACAAGTACATTTGCATCATTTATGGAAACCTCGTTACAAAGTCACGAAATTGAGTTTCGTCAGTGCTGTCATAATAATAATGTTTTAGGGGCTATGAGGATATTTAACTTAAACCAAGATTGTATGAACCGAGATATGGACATTAGTTTCAATAACGAAGAGTGTTTTTGTATTGTAGCAAAACATGGAAATCTTGTGTTTATTAAGTGGTTATACACAACACATCCCATTTATTTAATAAATCCAGAAAAACTTGTAATTGAGATTTGTGAAAAAGGTCACCTAAACATACTTCAGTGGATGAAAACAGTTAGATTAATTGACGAGGTACCTATGAAGTCAGCTTACTTTCGGGCAGTTCGTCGTCATGACATTCTTATGGCTGATTGGATTATAGATACATATCCAAATTTTAATAAAAAAGAGGAGAGTAATGATGATAATGATTTATTTGCTTTTACTTAATAAACAAAAATTGAAACTCAAAAATATTTTGAGTTTATGTAAATGAAATAATTATTTCTTTTTTTATTGGCATATACCGACGTATTGAGACGCCACTGAAGTCAAACATAAGTCGTGCGGCTTTATATGAATTTGTTTCGTGGTAAGTGTCTTTTACAAAAATAACTTCGCGAATTCCACTTTGAATAATCATCTTGGCACACTCATTACATGGAAAAAGCACTACGTAAATGCGACTACCTCTTATATCTGCATTTGATTTGTTTAAAATTGCATTCATTTCTGCATGACAAACAAAAGGATATTTCGTGTCTAATTCGTCTTTAACACTTTTACTAGTTAAAGAACTAGTTACACGTGTCCATGGCAACACATTGTCATCGCAACCAATTGGAAAACCGTTGTAGCCAATACCAAGAATAATGTTGTCTTGGTTTACAATACAAGCACCAACTTGTGTGGACGGGTCTTTAGACCGCATGGATGACAAATATGCTACAGACATAAAATACTCGTCCCATGATAAAACATCTTGCCTTTGAGACATGGTTTATGTCTTATGTGTTATGTCTTATGTGTATTTTAGTGAGTATATAATCATTTTTACTAAAATTATTATTTAAGTTCTTATGGTTTCATGACAAGCCTAGCAATTAGCAAAAACTCGTCACGGATTTGTGTAATAATTTGTGAAAACATAAACTGAATAAACTCTACATGAATATCTTTGATAATACCAATGCGAAGAGTACTAAATGCGTTGTGGGGATGTTCTTTTTTAAACCCACAATAATTAAGCATGTTTTTTTCTGCATCTGCGTTATTGTAAAAGTTGTGATAAAGCTTGTCATTAAGCATGGTGCCTAAAGTATAGTCTTCATTGTGCAAAATAATATCCCAGCAGTTGGGAATAGTATTTGCCATATTTTTTTTCACTGTAACTATGGTTTCGTCTTTTTGAACCATGGCCTCAAGAAGGCTAGTTAACATATCCGCTAAAATAGTACACGCATGTTGTACCAAAACAGCATTTTCATATATTCCTAAAGTTTCAATTACAAAGTCAAAACTATTGGGAATATACAAACGCTTGCCATCAAGTAGTTCAAAGTTTTTAACCACAAAGTCTGTTTCAACCTTTGACATTTTTTCTATTCTAGAGGTTTCTTTAATATCTGCAATTTTTTTTGTTTGTTTGTTTAAATCAACTGTGTTTCCATATGAAATAGTTTTAGTAACATTGTAGCAGGAGTTTTTTGAGGCACTTGTAATATTAAATTCACAAGTTAAATGCAACTCTTCGCCAAACAAAGCATCTGAAACTCGCGGTCGTAAACACATGAAATCAATATAGTGGTTGGAATCGTTAAGAGGTATGAATGGTGGAAACAACTGGTCGGCAATTTTTTCAGTTTTGTCCATGGGTTCCCCAGTTATCTTGTTGACTAGCTTGAAATCTTTTGATGTTACCCAAAGAATACTGTCGGTATTATTGACCACATGCAACTCAATCTTGTAATTGTCAACAAGTTGCATATTGGTAATTGTTTCGCCGTGCTCGTCTTTTAGATTAATACTGTAAATTGGGATGCAAGACAAACGTTGCTTTAAATACTCGTTGTTAAATCGACTTGTATTTTTGATAATAGTTGCTTTGTTATCTTTATTAGGAGTAGTAACAAATCCGACCACAGGAATATCAGATAGAATAGTGCGGCGAATTGCATTTGCAAAACTGGGCAGCACACCAGTTAAAGTAAATGTAAGACGGTTGGATGTTTTATTATTTAAGTTAACGATTTTTGCAGTTGTCTTGTATGCGGGAATTGGTAACTTAGCTATAAGGTCTAAATCAAGTGTTGGCTGGACTTGATTTTCTGCTAAAACTTCGGTCATTTTAATTACAGCTGGTTCGGTTTCGGTCTCGTCACTCATACTTCTTTTAATAACATATAGTTATATTTTTAATTCATTTTTATAATGATTTTATTTGTTAAAATTAAATTACGAAAAAATGATTTTTGTTTTGTAAATAAATATTACAAAAACTATGAATGTTGAATTGCCCATATGTTTATTGAATTGGATAAATCCAGATAAAATACATTGGGAAGGTTTGTCTCAAAATACGTCAGAAGGTGCTATTCAGTTGTTAAAAAAGAAACCAAATAAAATATCTTGGTCATACTTGTCCGCAAATTCATCAGAAGGTGCTATACAGTTGTTAGAGAAAACTCCAAATAAAATATATTGGATAAATTTGTCTAGAAATCTGTCAGCAATGCAGTTATTAGAAAAAAATCAAGATAAAATACATTGGGATTGGTTGTGTTTGAATCCGTCAGCAATGCAGTTGCTAGAAAAAAATCAACATAGAATAAATTGGTACCTCTTGTCTAAAATATCGTCAGCAATACAGTTAATAGAAAAAAATCCAGATAAAATTGATTGGGGTTGGTTGTGTTTCAATGAGTCAGAAGGTGCTATGCAATTGCTAGAACAAAATCCAGATAAAATTCATTGGGCTGAATTGTCAAGTAATCCGTCAGCTATCCAATTGCTTAAAAATAATCCAGATAAAATCAGTTGGAATAACTTGTCTGGTAATAAGTCAGAAGGTGCTATGCGGTTGCTAGAAACAAATACATATAAAATCGATTGGCGGATCTTGTCTAATAATCCGTTAGCTATACAGTTGCTAGAAAATAATCAAAATGAAATAGATTGGTATAATTTGTCTCAAAATCCGTCAAAAGGTGCTATGCAGTTGTTAGAAAAAAATCCAGATAAAATAAATTGGGATAACTTGTCCCATAATAAGTCAAAATATGCTATACAAATATTAGAAAAAAATCCAGATAAAATTAATTGGAAATTGTTGTCAGAAAATCAGTCAAAATGTACTGTGCAGTTGTTAGAAAAAAATCCAAATAAAATAGATTGGTATTGGTTGTCTAAAAATCCATACATATTCAACTATGATTATAAACAAATGAAACAGAACTGTATGTTGTTTAAAGAAGACTTAATGAAGAATCGGTTTCATCCCCGCAATATATCCAAGTTTAGACATTGGAAAGTTAATGGGTTTGAGTTTGACTCTGATTTAAATTAAAACTAAAATATAAAAATGATTTTTTGTTTTGTAAATAAACATTACAAAAACTATGAATGTTGAATTGCCCATGTGTTTATTGAATTGGATAAATCCAGATAAAATACATTGGGAAGGTTTGTCTCAAAATAGGTCAGAAGGTGCTATTCAGTTGCTAAAAAAGAATCCAGATAAAATAGATTGGGAGAGTTTGTCTATAAATGAGTCAGCAATACAGTTGCTAGAAAAGAATCAAAATAAAATAAATTGGCCATGGTTGTCTAGAAATACGTCAGAAGGTGCTATGCGGTTGCTAGAAAAAAATAAAAAAAAAATAAATTGGCCATGGTTGTCTGGTAATACGACAGAAGGTGCTATGCGGTTGCTAGAAAAAAATCAAGATAAAATACATTGGTGTTATTTGTCTAAAAATCCGTCAGCAATGCAGTTATTAGAAAAAAATCCAAATAAAATAAATTGGTGTTATTTGTCTAAAAATCCGTCAGCAATGCAGTTATTAGAAAAAAATCCAGATAAAATAAATTGGGATATGTTGTCTATGAATCCGTCAGCTATGCAGTTTCTAGAAAAAAATCAAGATAAAATAATTTGGAGTTATTTGTGTCTTAATCCGTCAGCTATGCATTTGCTAGAAAAAAATCAAGATAAAATAATTTGGAGTTATTTGTGTCTTAATCCGTCAGCTATGCATTTGCTAGAAAATAATCCAGATAAAACTCATCCGCGTTATTTGGTTAATAATACCTCAGAACGTGCTGTGCAGTTGCTAGAAAAAAATCCAAATAAAATAGATTGGTGGAGTTTGTCTGTAAGTTCGCATATATTTAACTATGATTATAAACAAATGAAACAGAACTGTATGTTATTTAAAGAAGACTTAATGAAGAATCGGTATCATCCCTGCAATATATCCAAGTTTAGACATTGGAAAGTTAATGGGTTTGAGTTTGATTCAAACAACGATAACTAATTAATATTTTGTTTTACGAGGATATGTGTTCTTACGTGTAGTATTTTTATGTTTAGTTTTCTTGCGTTTAGTTTTCTTGCGTTTAGTTTTCTTGTGTTTAGTTTTGTACCGACTGTTTTTTCCTCTAACTGTAGGAGTTTTGTACCCACGTCTTCTTCTTCCTCCAAATGTAACATTAACTGGAGTTTTAAACCAATGTTTTTTCCTCTGATTCCCCCCAAATGTAATATTAGGAGGTCTATATCTAATTTGTCCAGTTGTTAATAAAGGATCATTATAAAATCTGCGGTTTAATGTAATTGGTAAATAAACAAGTATTAAATCAAAAAAGTTCCACGGATTAAGATACTTAATAAATTCAGCACGATTTGTTATAATATTAATAAACGTCATAGTTTGAGGGTCTGTTAAAAATACATTAGAACCAATCTTCATTAAAGCTATTGTGTGTCCTATTTCGCTAAACCCTCTTTTATATGCATCTTTTTCATACATTTTAAAAATGGTGCACGTGTTATTAACTGCCGTGTTTTCATATAAAAAATGCTCAGTAAGATAATTTATAGCCATGGCTTTAGTAAATCGCATAATTAAATAAGTGTGGGGTTTAGGTGGTTGCAACTGCATAAAATAATTGTTGATAAAATCAACGATTTTAAATATTGATGTGCCTTTTATATCTAAACAAGTCGTCATTTCCCTCGCATAATGTGTTTTTAATAAATCGTAATAACTAAGGACATTTAAAGCACATCCTTGGTGTTTAATATCAAGCAAAGCACCTATCCATGTATCTTGATTATTAATAATTCGTTTGGGAATGTTTAGCGAAACTAAACTAAACCCGTAACCAGATTTTACAGTGTTAATGTTATTGTATGGGATGTGAGGTGATATTGCATCGGTTGTGTTAAAATGCGTTTTTGTATTTGAATTATTATTTGAATATGCTTTAGCAAAAACTGGATTTATACCTCTACATGAAAAAATGCCTAATCCAGAATTAGATTTAGGGATTGTATTGTATTCAGGATGTTTTTTTAAATACAAATTAATTTGTTTAAATAGTATGGAATATGTAATAGTTCCCATTTGAGTTAGTTGATGCCAATTTAGTATTTTTTTGTTTAGTGTACATGATTTGTTAGTATGGTCATAAATAAAATGGTAAAATCCAATTAATTCTACATAATTTGTGTTTATATCTACTAAGGGGTTTGTAACCCAAGCTAAAGGCGGAAGACTAAATGCATTAGAAGCGTTTGGCTTATATGTCTCAACAATTTCGGTTTGAGTTAAATCGTACATTAGAGTTTTATTTATTATGATCTCTTGAATATTTGCATCCAATTCTTTAACATAAGGATGTCTTAGTTTACCGTGGGATTCAAACATTTGAACAAAATCAATTGATTTTTCTATATATTGCCAATTAGACTGATTTGGAGTAATTGACTGACCATGTATAATAAAAAAAAAGTAATTATTTTTATTATACATGGATTCAAATAAATCTTGAACATTGTCATCTATATTAATTATCCCAGAATCTTTGACATTTGACATTTATTATATATCAATATTATTTTCAATAATTTCTAAGTCATCTTTATTTTCAATAATTTCTAAGTCATCTTTATTTTCAACTTCATTTTCAACTTCATTTTCAACTTCATTTTCAACTTCATTTTCAACTTCATTTTCAACTTCATTTTCAACTTCATTTTCAACTTCATTTTCAACTTCATT
>Ga0207997_1000432_pt1 | contig 21480 bp, 15 predicted proteins | sample AntAceMetag02UKN_FD_184777 | JGI IMG/M metagenome (GOLD analysis project Ga0207997, IMG submission 184777) | Saline lake microbial communities from Ace Lake, Antarctica - Antarctic Ace Lake Metagenome 02UKN (SPAdes) (version 2) | ecosystem: Environmental > Aquatic > Non-marine Saline and... | reverse complement strand
ACCGAAGTTATTGTCGGCGCATCATCTGGATCAGCGCTATTGGTTTCGTTCCAAGAGGATTCTGCAATATTATAAGACATCGCATTCGTATTAAAAGATTTTCTTTCATCAATCTTCATAAATAAATTTTGTAAACTATTTTCGCTATAAACAACATTGGCATAACCTTCTATACAATTACTTGTTATGTCACCGACAAAAGTTAATCTATTAGGGTCAGTAATATTAGCAGCGCCATAGTCCGTGCATTCTTGTAAACCACCATTGAGGTTATAATAAGAATCCTCCGGACCGCTTGACCATAATTTATTAGTATACCCAATAGCTAATCCAAAATTATCTTCTGGAACTGTGTTTACAAGATATTGACAACCATTTTTAAGATGAACTTCTAAATCTCCATTCCAATATTGTCTATCAGCTCCTGCACTTGTTCCACGTCGAGAAACTTTTATTGTTTTTAATGTGTTGTTTGGCCCATCGAAATAAACCATTATTCTTACACAAGAACCTCCATTATTTTTTCCACCATCAGAATCTTGAGTGCAACGACCTGCAATTAAGGGGTCTGTGGCGTTTACTATAGAACTTCGACTACAACTTCCCGTATAGCTATAATCATCTCCTGAACAAGCAAACCAATTTCCTAATTGACTCTTCGCCGCCAGGCAAGGAAAACATGTATTACCAAAAACACAAATACCATCATTAGTATTGTCACAATCATCTGTAGCACAACCTACACCCACTACATCTCCTGGCGTTTGAGTACAATCTTTACCATTATTTGTGCCACCAGAACAAGTGCCAGAAAGCAAACAAGAAGAAATAACAGGGTTATTAAAATCTCCAGAACATTCTGAACAACTACTCGAATAAAAGGCTGGACCACTATAAGTATTTTCTACAACACCACCACATTCATTGGTTCCAAAACCAACAGGTTGATTTATATTAGTGCAATCTGTTGAATAATAACTAACGTCCACATTCTCAGATTCAGCGAGAAATCTTGTTTTAAGACTATGGGTACAATCGTTGCCATCATCTGCTCCCAAAACTGTAGATATATAGCTTATCTCATTTTCTTTCATTAAATTTTGATAATCAATATCAACAAAAAATGTAGCAGTATTCCAACCATCACCAGTCGCCCAACAACAATAATCACTATGACCCTGAGAACCACAACTGTCGTCACCCGTAAAAATTTCTGGAATAGTAGCAGATGATTGTTCGTTACAATACCAGTTCCTGGCAGTCTTGGGAACATATCCTGCCGAATAATGTAAATTATAAACATCTACATCTCCTGCACTAGCGCCTGGCCACCAAGTAATACAAGCATTAGTATCTTCCGGCCTTGATTCATCTGGTTCTAAACAAAAACCACGCAAACCAATAACTTGAGTTATCTTGCTTGGCTCAACACATTTATCAGGTTCAGGTTCATCACCTGGATTGCAATCTTCATGATCATCACAACTTTTCCCACTATATTTACAAGCTTTTCTAGGACTAACGTCCCCTATATCAAAATTATAATATTTGGTTAACCCGCTATATTCATCACCATATTCCACTTTTTTATAAGAGCCCTGACAATCAGGATAAAGAGACCTAAAGACCACATTGCCATCTCCGTCAAGTTCTAAATTATCGGTAGTATAATCCTCAGTTCCTTCATCATCCACCCCACTATCACACAAACTAACCTTACTATAATATGTTCCCACACTTGCTTTAAAAGGAGAGTCTTGTTCGGGATAAATATGCGCGCTTTTGGGAATATTAAGGCCGATACCATTAACACCTACATTATTTGTGTCTACAAAATAAGTCAAATAATATAAGCCTGCATTTTCCGCATCCTCACTTGGGAATAATCTTTCTATAGGATACATATCTGGTATGGAATAACCCGAATAATCCATTCCAGACCAAGAAACATTTCTGCTTTTATATTCTTTCTCTGTTAAAGGAACAGGATTAGAATTAAAAACAACATGTCCGCATTGAGCCTGTTTGCCTGAGCCAATCAACTGGTCGCAACGCACCCAAGAATCGCATACTGAACGAAACTCATCAATAGAACTATCCCATACTGAACGATAACCCGAACATTGCAACCATTCGCCACAAACCCTGTCTCTTCTTACTTTGAAAACTGCATTACTGTCTCCTTCTCCTCCAGAAATTAAGCTAACACTGGAAGCCGGAACCGACACATCGCCTCGGTCTTGGCTTAAAACATAAGTAGAAGCCGAATCATAAAATAAATTTTCTGAAATTGAAGTGTCATTAAATAATACACAACCTTCTTTTAGTCCGACCATCGCATTACAGGAAGTTTTATCTATATTATTATCATTTAAATAATAATAACTGCCTTTAGGAGAATTCTGTTCTATTAGAGAAATATTATCTATCTTTATATCCATTAAATCATTAACCTCAGGAGCTAAAATTCTAGCGAACTCTGCGTCATATGGAGCCTTTAATACAACCGTGTGTTTTACCCATTTTCCGTCTGTGTGTCCTAATTGTTCAGAAAACTCAAAACCCACCTCATTACCATCAATATCATCATAAGCAAGAGAAATTTTGCTTGTACCAGTAGAAGTATCACTTGCTTTCATCCAAGCCGAAAGTTCATAAACCAAACCTGATTGTATCGCTATATGTTGTCTGCCAGCTGAAGTTGCATTACCAATATGACTTATTTGCCAACAACTTCCACTCAAACAATCATCAGACGCCAAAGAAAATGATGATTCCGGGTCGGCGTACCGAATCCAATCATCAGGAACACCATCTATATTTTCGTCTAATTCAAATCCGCTATTTAAAACTAAATTTTGTTCAACTGGGTTAATAAATTGAGTGCATCCACCCTGATTTTCAGGACAAATCCCAGCAATTCCTTCATATAAAGAATCTGTATTAGTGCGAATTCCGTAAACAGACCCATAAGGTTGATATGCAAAACCATCTTCTATATAACAAGGACGGCTGGTTCCTCTTTTAAACCAACCATTCTTATTCTCTCCGTTAATAAAAACATTTTTACGATACTCACAAATATTATCACCTGGTTCCTTGAAATAAATTTGTCCCTCATATTCTTGGCACCCTTCTCCATTTATATCGCATAAAATGGATTGCAACTCATATAAATCAGGATTATTCAACAAATAAATATCTGTAAATCCAATTGCTTCTTGATTAGAGTCAAGTTCGGGCAAGCCAAACTTTTGACACCCTTTCTTGTTTGCTGCGCAACTTTTATCCGTATCATAAACCCTGTAAATCAAGCTGTCAGCTGGAATAACAATTTCATCACCCTGAGGAGATCCGCTATTAAATTCTTCGCTAAAAGCAGATATTGAATTTTGGGTATTAATCATTGCTTCACATCCAACCGCCTCTTCTGGGCAAAGACGACTAAATGATTTAAGATAATGCGCGCTATTACTCCTATCCCAATATGCTTGGCATCCGAGCGCATAACCAGGAAGAATATTGCCCTCTAAATCAGTATCACAAATTTTTGGCGTATCCCACGAATTTTTAATTAAATAAACATTATCCTGAACTTCATTTAAAATAATATTATCAAGATAAAAATTATTTGGTCCTTGGATTATTAATTTCTCATCAATCTCAGGATTTCTGTTGAAATAAACAGAACCAAATTTTATCTCTTGCCACTCATTAGAAATAACTGAAATATTATGAGGTTCTTCGATAATAAAATATATATCACTGCCAAAAGAGGCAACATAACTACCACTTCCTTTAACCCACAATGAGAGAGAATAAACCTCGCCTTCCTGAATCAAACCATTCACTGGTCTTCGGGCAAGATTAGCATCTGCCTTTATAGATTGACCTAAACGATTAATTGATTCCTCGTTAATTTCAACATTCTCCCATGGGTCAGCACTGGAAATAAACCTATCCAAGAGTAAATTCCTCATATTTCCATAAGCAGCTCCTTTGTACTCCCGACAACCCACGTCTTGAACCCCACAAATCTCTCCTTCTGTTTTTATAGCCATATGAGTCGTGTCATCCACTTCTCTGCGATAAGGACTACAATCTTGTGAACAAGTTCTAGTATTTTTATAAAGACGATAATAAACATTGCCCATAGCGTCATAGAACTGACGACAATGAGGATTATATAAATAACTATCTTCATTACATAGACCCCACTCGGAATTTGGAACTAAACTAACTTGAACTGGTCCGCCTAAAGATGAATCAGATTCTAAATAATATTTCTTTAGCTGATAACCATTTGTCTCTTCCCCTACCCAGGTATAATAATACTCACAAGTATCTGCTGAAGCAGGAGCAATCTCATTTCCAGCAGAATCCACTATTGCCAGACCCTGAGCGTTGTTCTTAACACACTGACGCAAATAAGTATAATATTCTTTGCCCTCTCCTCCAGTAGAGACTGCATCTATGTTGGTAAACTGCTCACAACCTGGAGCAGAACATTTTTCAGCGGTCGAAGGTATTAAGTAAACCCATTGATTATTATTACTAACAAAATTTGTAGGCATCTCCTCAAAGGTTTGATAACCGATACAAGCAGAATTGCATGCATCTCTATCGCTAATTATAGCTGGAATTGGATAACCAGTACTCTCAATAGGAGAATAAAGTTCACATCCAATATTGGTTTGTTCACACTCTTGAATAAAATTATCACAAGTTCCATTATTATTATTCTCATCACCATCATAACAATTCATCCATTCAGGCGCGCTGTTTAAATAAACTATACCTCTTGAGCCGTAATCTCTATAAATTGAATTCCCAATTTCATTTCTAAGTTGTAGAGAATCAATATAAATATCACCCTTAAAATCAGAAGAATCAAAAGCAAAAATCTTAATATGATCAATAGATTTTTCTATGTCAGAGGACAAAGATACAGAAACATGCTCCCAGCCATTATCATCAAGTTCAATAATTTTTTCATCTTCATCCAAATCCGCGCAATTATTGTTATAACAAATTTGCAATTTCAAATTGTAACTACCAGATAAAGCGTTATTTCTCTTATAGTATCCTGAAACAATAAAATCTCCCTGTATGGGAACATTATTAACGACCTGACTTAATTCGCAAACACTTGTTACTCCAGCCTGAACCTGTGCAACATTACTGCTATGTTGCGCGTTAGATAAAGGCGCAATTTGCTGAATTGGACCGTTAGCCTGCCAACCAAAAGGAATACCGTCATCTTGAGATGGCAACTCAAAGCTTCCGTTGGGCAAAAAATTAACTCCTGCTCCTGATTTAACCCTAATATATTGAGAACAGCCCTCATCAACTTTTTTACATTCTTGAATGTGATTGCTAAAAAATGCTACATTTCTTAACTCCGGCCTATCTAAAAAACAAGACATTCCCGCTTCCACAACAGAACAAGTCCCTAAACCATCTGGACAACCATTATCGCCACTACAAACACAATCACATCCGCTGGGAGTGTCGCATAAATCTCCAAGATAACAAGTATATTGTCGCCAACCTGGAGACAGACAAGACCAATTACCATCTATTCCTGAATATCTTTGGTCCCATTTTGAACAATACCATTTGCAACCCACGTTACTGGAGCTACAATTATCAAAATCTAAAGTATTAGAAAGATAAGAAAAAATTTCTTTATTGTCTTCTTGAGTATAAGAAGCGCAAGTATTATACTGAGTATCGCATTCATCGCCTCCAAAACGCCAAACATTCTTTTCGCGAGTGCAATAAGACCAAGTATCACACTGGTTGCCCTCACCTTCATTAATGCATGTTTTTAAATCCAAGCATGTTTCTTGGCGGAAAGAACTATCGCGCAAAGGAATAGCTGAATAGCCCGTTATTTCACACAAATAACTTGGAGCTTTTAAGACCCAATTAGGGTCAATTAAATTACAAAATTCGCTTTCTCCTGGGTCAAGGTTACCGCAAATGCCGTCTGCGCCCCTTTGGTCAAATCCCTCTATCACGTCAGCTAAAATCATTCCATTGGCGTATTGCCCTCTCATGATTATTTCGGTAGCGATTTGCATGCCCAAGGGCATAACACCAATTAGTCGTAATTTTTGAATATGACTCTTTGACAACAAGCTACGCGTATCACCAACTATACCCAAGCGTTCCCCAGGATTAAGAAGACCGCTATCCATAGCTTCTTGAATGGTCATCCTTTCTTCCACAGCCCGAGCTAATTTATTATCTAACAAACAATTGAATTGCGAAATATATTTTTGGTCTGTGCCAGTAGGACAAACCGCGAATTCATCATAAATGGTCATCTCATTACTGGTTTGATTGATAGGGATTACTTTTATCTCACTTAAAATAGATGTTGTGTCTGGGTCTGGGGGATCCAGAGGGTCTTTAGGAACTTTGACTCTACTGCTATCAACGGCAGGGTTAAGTCCTTTCATAAGTTTTTTCATAAAATTCGTAAGGAAACTATTGGCAAAAACCCCAACAGCGTCAGCTAAAGCCACTCCCGTATAAGTAAGGGCGCTCGCATCACCCGCGTCTACTAATTTTCGCGTTTTTTCACTCACAATATTAGAAGGTAATTTAACTAAACCGGAAACTTTTGAGGTTATAGCGTTCATTGAGCCCTGGATATCTCGGAAAACTTTACTTTTTTCAATCGCTTTCATTTGCTTATCAAACAATTTACTCTCCAATTCCATCTGAATGCCCATAGCATTACTTTCTGGATTAAGCATATTCTCCGCGTCTTGCAAGGGGTCTAAATCAGGTAAACCTTGTTGGTCCTCCCAATTCTTGATTGTTTTGGCAATCATATCTTGTAAAGTCGTTGCCCATTCTACTAATTGTTTGGTGTATTTATTAGCTCTTTTAAGCACCGCTAAACAATCAGAACCATTACAATCGTCTTGCATTCCACTACCAAGATGACACATTCGCCAACAAGGTTTTGCACCTTCGGGATACCAACTGCATACCGTGTATGCGTTCTGTTTCAAACATTCGGCTGTATACTTTTCCCAATATTTCAATTTAGTAGAATCTGCTTCATTTCCCCAAACATTATTATCTATATATTTTAATAATTCTTTAAGGGCTATTGCAATTCCACTCTTTTCTGCTTCGTTTATTTCTTCTCCTAATTTTTTCACTTTTTCTAACTCCTGCTCAAAATCTTGTGTTGTTGTATGCAAATATGCCCCAACGCCCAAAACATCATTATCATAATAAGACATGCCAAGAGCGTATTCCCAACTGATATGATTATCTGGACAAACACCACCTGGACAAAAATAAATTTTACCATCTAAAAAATTTTTTATATCCCTCGTTAATATAGAATCACCTTGAATAAGGGTACTAATCGTAGCTTTTTGTTTAGCAACTTTCCCTTCTTTCACTTCTGTTGAAAATTCAAACAATTGTTTTTTGCTGGCATCCTCTAAATTTTTCTTAATTTGATTGAAAGAACACTGTGGTTCTTCTGCCCATTTCATTTTCTGGTATTCTGGGTCTAATCCCGCTAAAATATTAAATTTAATTGTAGGGTCCAAGGTTTCGCAAAGATTTAAACCCAAAAAATCATCTGCTGCCGCATTAATAAATTCTCCCAACATTTGATCGCCCACCTTATTAAAAAAATCAGGGTCAGTTAAAAATGTCGGTTTTTTGCCCGCATCTCCAGTTGCCAACCATTCGCCTGTTTGTTGAGCAGCTTGTTGCAAGAAAAAATTTAAAGCGTTACGATAGGCAACTGCTCCTCCTTTTTCCCATGCCCATTTTACCGCATCCCCAATGGCCTTAGGCACATCATGAGTTAAAAATTGAGCATTAGCTTTTTGGGGCATAAACAAAAAAGAGGAAATTACCAACATAAATATTGTTAATAAAATCGCTCCTTTAGTAAAAATACTATTTAATTTTCCAAATTTCATGAATAAATTATTTTAATTCCCTAAGTTTTCTAAAAACATAGACCTTAATGTTTCATCATCTATTTGCCCTAACATAGAAGCATCAACGCCTTCATCTATTAAAGATTGTCTCAACAAAGAAATATCAACCTCGGGAGAATATGACGATTCTAAATCCTGCGGGTCAATGCCTGTTTCTTCTTTGGTATCATTATATAACTTTTTCAACTCATTGTCATCAATATTGTCCACAATTTCTTTAGCTATTCCTGCTTGAATCAAAAAATTTCGAATATCTTCTAAAGAAAATTCTTCTTCAGAATATTCCGGCCGAAATTCTTCTACTGGACTATCCTTTTCGCCTTCTTGAAATTGATGATAGGGAGTTGAATTAGAGCTTAAGGGGTCGCTTCCGGCCTCTACTTCTTCTTGGTCAGAAAAAGCATCACTATCTGAATCTTCAATATATGGAGATGTATGATAAACATAAACCTCGTCATAATCAGAAAGACCATCTTCGTCTGCGTCTTCTTGTTTAGCTTGCTCTGATAAAATAGATAAAATTTCCTCTTGGGTTAATGCTAATTCTTTTTTTGTGTCAGTTTTTTTAAAACCGTCAAAAGGACCATAAATTGCTCCTCTAATTTGAATAAAACCTAAAACCAAAACAAATAGTCCTAGAGCTAAAAGACAAAATATCTGAAAAACTTTAGACCCCTTAGACATAGATTAATTGTTAATTGTTTCAGCCGAATACTAGTCCGCCTCTAGCGAAAATTATTGATTATCATGTCTTTCTTCCTTTTCGCGTTCTAACGCTCCAATGATATTTGCGAGCTGTGTCCATCGTTCAAGCGACAATTCTTGAGCCCTAATTTTTTCGTTCAACCCAACTTTTTTAAAAATCTTAATCAACATTTGTTTTTTCTCTTTTGAGTCATTATCATTTATAATGATAACATTTTTAAACAAATTGTTAAGTAGATATTTTCGTTTTGAAGAAAAACCAGCTTTGATAAGTTGAAAAAAATTATTTTCAACTTCTTTTTTAATTCGGAATTTATTTGGTATTATTTTTAATACTGTTGAATCCACTCTTGGTTGAGGCCAAAAATTGCTTTTATTAATATTAAAAACAGCGTCTACTTGGCTATAAAATTGAATTGCCAAGGATAAAATAGACATATTGGGAGGTTGGGCGACTATTCTCTGGGCTACTTCTTTTTGAACTACTACTATAATTAATTCCGGTTTATCTTTTTGTTCCAATAAGATTCTTAAAATCCTACCAGTAATATTAAACGGGAGATTGGAAATTACTTTATACTTTTTAACTCCTAAATTTAAATCTGAAATTCCGTCCAGAATGCTATCTTTAATTATTTCTATATTTTTATAATCTCCCAATTGTTCCTTTAAAATTTGAACTAATTTTTTGTCAATTTCAATAGCAATTACTTTTTCGCATTTATTAGCAATTGGTTTGGTTAGGGCGCCCAAACCTGGGCCTATTTCTAAAATAACATCCTCTTTGTTTATTTCAGCTATATCTATTATTCGTTTAATCACCTTGGGATTGATTAAAAAATTCTGCCCCCGACGGCGCAAAGGAACAATATGATGCTGTTTACAAATAGCTTTAATCTCTTTTATGTTCATCATATTTCTTTTATTTGTTGTCCTGTGGACGTTGGGCATCAAATAACAAAATTGATTAATTTATCTGGAACAAAAATTATTTTTTTAATTTTCTTGTCTTCTAAATATCCTTGAACTTTAGGCACAGAAGAAATAATTTTCTCAATTTGCTTCTGAGAAATTCCAATCTCTGTTTCAATTTTCCCTCTAATCTTACCATTAACCTGCACTACAAATTCAATCTTTTTATTTTGGGCTAATTGAGGATCAAATAAAGGCCATGACTCTAAAAAAATACTTTTTCTTGTTGGATTTATTTTTTGCCACTGCTCTTCACTGAAAACCGGAGCAAAGGGAGAAAGAAGGATAAGAAATTTCTCAAGATTTTCTTTATTTATCTTATTCTTTTCTGCTTTTGCCTTATTTAAAAACTCCATTAAACAAGCAATAGCTGTGTTAAACTTTAAACTCTTAATGTCTTGGGTTACTTTTTTTATTGTTTGATGCATTAAGGGTTTTATCTCATCTTTATGTATTGCTTTGAGATGCTCTTTTTCTAAAGACACCCAAGAGCCAACATAATCTTCCACCTTTTCTAAAAATCTCTTAATGCCCATTAAGGCCTGATCATTCCAAGCCATGGTTCCTTCAAAAGGTCCAATAAACATTAGATACATTCTTAAAATATCTGACCCATATTGATCAAACCTTTGAATTACTTCTTCTGGATCAATTACATTACCTCTGGACTTACTCATCCTTTGATTGTCTGGTCCGAGAATTACTCCATGAGATATTCTTTTTTGATACGGCTCTGGATGTTCTTTTGGTACGGCTTTGATGTCCCATAAAAATTGATAAATAAAACGAGAATACAAAAGATGAAGAGTGTTGTGTTCGTCACCGCCAATATAGATGTCAACTGGGAGCCATCTTTTCATTTTTTCTTTACTGGCTAAAGCTTTATTATTTTTAGGGTCAATGTATCTTAAAAAATACCAATCTGAACCAGCCCAATTCGGCATAGTATCTGTTTCTCTTTTAGCTGGCCCCTTACACTTAGGGCAAATAGTTTCAGTCCAATTTTCTATTTTAGCCAAAGGACTTTCCCCTGTATCAGTTGGTTCGTAATGTTTTACTTCTGGAAGTTTTATGGGCAAATCTTCTTCCTTAACGGCTTGCCACCCACATTTAGGACAATGAACCATAGGAATTGGTTCACCCCAATAATGCTGACGAGAAAAAATCCAATTTCTCAAATGATAATTTTTTGCTCTTTTTCCAATGCCTTTTTTCTCAAGCCACTTAATCATTTTTTCAAAAGCGTCATCTGGATTTAAACCATTGATTGGTTTAGAATTTATAATTTTCCCATTTGAAACATCAGTATAAGCGGACTTTTCAAAATCCCATTTTTCTTTAGGTTGAATCACTGGAATTATTTCTATATCAAATTTCTTAGCAAACTCCCAATCCCTGTCATCATGCGCTGGAACAGACATAATGGCTCCAGTGCCATACGAACTTAAAACAAAATCAGATATCCAAATCGGGGTTTCTTTATTATTTACCGGATTTATAGCTTGAAAACCAGAAAAAACTCCTGTTTTATTTTTGGCTAAATCTGTCCTTTCTAAATCAGGCTTGCTCTTGCTCTTGATTATATATTCTTTTATTTCTTTTTTACGAGCAGAATTAAGAGAATCACTATCTAAAAATTTATTAACCAAAGGATGCTCAGGTGCTAAAACCATAAAAGTAGCTCCCCATAGAGTATCTGGTCGAGTTGTGAATACTTCTAAATTTTCATCTTTTTTGTCTAATTTGATTTTAAAAATAACTTCTGCGCCATTACTTTCTCCAATCCAATTTTTTTGTGCTGTTTTAACCTTTTCAATAAAATCTGTTTTTTTAAGCCCTTTTATTAATCTCTCTGCATAATCTGTTATTTTCACAATCCATTGAGAAATATTTCTGCGCGAAACCTCAGCTCCGCATCTTTCGCATTTATTGTCTATTACTTCTTCGTTAGCCAACCCTATCTTACATTGAGGACACCAATTAATGGGCATTTCTTCTTTGTGGGTTAAACCATTCTTAAATAACTGAACAAAAATCCACTGAGTCCATTTATAATAATCAGGATCAGTGGTATTAATTTCTCTTTCCCAATCAAAGGAAAATTGTAATTTTCTCATCTGCTTTTTAAATTGAATTGTATTTTCTTTTGTTATTTGTTGAGGTTTAGCCTTAGTTTTAATAGCATAATTTTCAGTGGGCAAACCAAAAGCATCCCAACCCATAGGAAAAAGCACATCTTTCCCTTGCATCCTTTGAAAACGCGCATAAACATCAGCACCTGTAAAAGTAAAAGCATGCCCTATGTGCAAGCCAGATCCCGAGGGATATGGAAATTCAACTAAAATATATTCTTTTTGTTGTTTTGCTGGTTCTGAAGTGCGATAAATTCCCAGCTCATCCCAAATTTTAGACCATTTTTCGTTTAAATCCGGATGTTGATAACTCATACTTGATTTTTTTACAATTTTTAGATAGAATAATCATTATCATACAGAAAAAAATCTATTTATGCAAGATAAACTATTACGACAAATTGTCAGGTATAGTATTAAGGCTTTAAAGAAAGGCATTCTTCGTGCCATCTATTTTGGTCATTTTTTATCCAAAACTTATAAAAACTTACAGCCAAGAAAACAATTGCCCGTTATAATGGCTGTTTTATTTTTCATATTTTTTTCTTATGCGCAGATAATAAATCAAAGCAGTAATATTATTTTTTCTAAAAATACCAACAAAGAGCTTCGCTTAGATGCCATTTCGTCTGAGCAAAAAACGAAAATTGAAGAAAAAAACTATGATTTCCAAATTGCTACTCTTTTAAGAGAAAAAATTCCTTCTTCTGAAATAGCTCTGACCTTAAATAATACTGCTCTCGTTGCTACTAATAATGAAATTAATCAAAATATTATACCCACTCGGACTGAAATTGAAATTTACATAGTTAAACCTAATGATAATCCTTGGGATATTGCTGAGAAATTCGGGTTAAATGTTTGGACTGTGCTTTGGGCAAATAATTTAACCTATTGGCGAACTAATATTCAACCCGGAGACGAACTGACTATACTGCCACTAGATGGAATCCTGCATAAGATAAAAAAAGGCGAAAAACTTTCACAAATCGCGAAAAAATATAAAGTAGATAGTGAAGAGATAATTACATTTAATAATCTTATTAACCCTGATAGTTTGAGTGTGGGAGAAACATTAATTATCCCTGACGGATCCCCGTTGCCAGCGCCAAAACCAATCGTAAAATCAATAACTACCAACAAATCCTTATTCGTAGCTACTGAAAAAAGTAATTGTAGCTATACAGATTGGAGATATAGACGTTGCTCCGCAGGTTGCCATCGCTATTATTGGAAACCAGGACAATGCACAGATTGGGTGGCATACAAATGGGCAACTGAACTAGGCCAATGTGTAGGCCCAAGTAATTGGGGAAATGCTCGAACATGGTTTAATAATGCCAAAAGAGATGGTTATAAAAGAGGATATACATTAAACAAAGGAGACGAAGGGTCAATAGTTGTTCTAAAATGTAATAATTGGTATGGACATGTCGCATATATAGAAAGCTTTGATGATAATTATGTTTATTTTTCTGAAATGAATGGACCGTCAAACCCAAGCTGGACTCAAAAACCAATAACACGTAGATTAAAAAGAACTCTACAATGGCAAAATACATCTCAGGGCAGATGGCAAATTGTTGGATATATATATCCAAAGCATTAGAGCATTGGAACCCCGTAAAATGTACCATCACGGGGCAAGCCCCGTAAAGTCACTACCCCGCCTCATCGGCGGGCAAGGCTCCCACGGGGCAGGCATTTAAACACAAAAATACAGGTAAACCTGTATTTTTTTCTTTTGAGGAATCCGATTCCTCAAAAAACTTTTTTCACTTAAATGCCCAATTACCTGAGTGCCTGATTTGTCTGCGCGCAAGTAATAGCAATAGCTAAGGCATCAGCAGCGTCATCTGGACGAGGAATGTCCTTTAATTTTAAAACATTTTTTACCATTTGTTGAATTTGATTCTTCGTCGCTCTTCCATAACCAGTCAAAGCTTGTTTAACCTGTAAGGGAGTAAAACCAAATATATCAATTTTTTCAATAGCAGCCGCTAACATAATAACACCCCTAGCCTCACTAACCTTAATAGCTGTTTTAACATTTTTAGCAAAATAGATATTCTCTATAGCCATCTTATCTGGCCTGTATTTTTCAATTATTCCCTTAATTCCTTTATAAATAACCAACAATCGTTTAGAAAAAATATCTTTAGAGGAGGTTAAAATACAACCATAATCAATTAAAGATATTGATTTAGTTTGAGAATCAACATTGATAATAGCATAACCAGTAATTGCATATCCAGGGTCAATGCCTAAAATAATCATAAAATATATAAAATTTCTAATTTTTTTATGTTCTAATGTTCTAATGATTGACATTAGTATAATAATTTTGAACGTCTGGATTGTTTTCTAATTCTTCAATAATATCAAGAATTTTTTGTTTCTTAGCTTCATCAATACTAACCAATTTTTTGGGCACCCACTCTATCTCTGCGCTTTCTATTTCAATGCCTTCTTTTTCAATCGTCTCTTTAATTCTTTGTAAATTATCAAGACTAACATAAATAATCAGCTCTTGTTCTTCTTCTTTAAAATCATCCGCGCTTAACTCAATAATTTTTAACTGCCATTCTTCTTTGTTTTTTTTGATTAAGTCAGAATTTATGCAAATAACTCCTAAACGATTGAACATCCAAAGAACTGAATTTTTGCCAGCTAAATTTCCGCCATGTTTAGTAAAAATAATTCTAATATTGGTAGCAATCCTGTTTCTGTTGTCTGTTAATACCTCTATAATAAAAGCTGCGCCTCCCGGACCAAAAGCTTCATAGGTTATTTCTTCTATTTGTTTTCCTTTTATCTCCCCGGTGCCTCTTTTAATTGCTCTTTCAATATTCCCTTTGGGTAAATTTATTTTTTTTGCTCTATCTATGGCCATACGAAGCTTAAAATTAGCGTCTATGTCTCCACCACCTTCGCGAGCAGCAATAATGATAGCTTGCCCCAATTTAGTAAATAAAGCGCTTCTTTTGGCGTCTAAAGCACCCTTAGAATGTTTCACTTTTGACCACTTAGAATGTCCACTCATAAATAATATAATAACATTTAAAATAGACAAAGTAAAATGATAATGATAAAATGAAACTATGTTTAATTTTGTCCTCCAAATATATAATTTTATATCCAAAAAGCAATGGCTCACTTATCTCATAGTATTCGCCATTGCTTTTATTATCTTTCTTTATGTTTTAGCTCCCCCAACCTTGTTATGTCCAGACGGCTTTTACCATACTAAAATGGCATTACTTATCAAGGAAGGTGGAGTTGTTAAAAATTTTCCTTGGACCCAATTCACTACTTATAAAAATCTATTCGTTGACCATCATTTTGGATACCATTTTCTGCTTCTGCCGTTTTTGAGCATTCCAACGCCCAAAAATCTTGATACTCTCTCGTCTCAAATCGATCCTTTAATAAAAACGAAATTAGCTGCTGCGTTTTTCGCAGCTTTCGCTATTCTGGCGATTTATTGGTTTTTGCGCAAATTAAAAGTTAAACTGCCCCTTTTCTGGACATTAAGCGGTTTTTTGATAATGAACTTTTTGTTTCGGCTTTCTTTGAGCCGAAGCCCCGCGCTTTCTTTAATTATCTTAATTTTAGGGCTTTATTATATTGTCAAAAAAAAATATTTAGGTATTTTTCTGGTCTCCATTTTTTATGTTTGGACCTATGGTGGCTGGCCATTAATGCTAGTGGTGATTACTTTATACTGTTTAGCGAGCACAGTTAAAAGATTAATTAGCCAACAATCAACAATAAACAATCAACAATTTATTCTCTTTTTTAAATTCTTTTTCAGTAAAACAAACATCAAATTACTATACATTTGCGCCTTTGGACTGATAGCTGGTCTTATTATAAACCCATATTTCCCAAAAACATTTCCTTTTTATTGGTTTCAAACTATCAAAATAGCTATTTTAAACTATCAAAACTTAATTGGAGTAGGAGCAGAATGGTATCCTTCAAAAATGCCCAACTTCTTGTTGGATGCTTTGCCTATTTTAATACCATATATAATATCAATCGCTTGGTTCGCCTTTTCCGTCAAAAAACAAAAAACCAGAGAATGGTTTTTCCTGCTTCTTTCTTTATTCTTTTTAATCTATACACTAAAAGCGCGTCGGATTATTGAGTATTTAGTGCCAATAACTATAATTTTTAATGCTTTAATTTTTACTCAAATTATAAAAAGCATAAATTGGAATAATATAAAAAAACAAACCAAAGGATTATTTTCTTCAACTGAAAATAATTTTTATTTCATTACAACAATCATATTAAGTTCAGTTTGTATTTTTTTCATGGGATTCTATTCGATACGCGGAGTCCATAATTTAAGGCAATCTTATCAAGATAGTCCTCGCCCCCTCAACCATCTTCAAGGGGCTACTCAATGGATTAAAAACAACGTTCCTTCTCGAGAAATAATATTTCACAGCAATTGGGATATATTTCCTGAATTATTTTATTTTGATGACAGTCATTATTATATCAACGGCTTAGACCAAACATTTATGTATGAATACGACCAAGAACTTTATAATTATTGGCGTGATTTATTTATAGGGAAAACAAATCCTAATGAAATGGCAAAAATCATCAAAGAAAAATTCAAAGCTTCTCATGTCATTGTCTCTAAGTCCGAAAATGACAAAAAATTTTATCAAGCCATTAAAAGGTCAGCAAATTTAGAAAAAGTTTACGAAGATGGAGAAGTAATCATTTACAAAATAGAAATATGAAAACCAAGAAAAAAAATATCTTTATGCCAAAAAATCACATGGATGCCTTATATAATTCCGCAAATCCATTAGTAAAATTCGTGCACAACCAAAGATTAGATCAAATTGTCAAGATGATGCCAAACCAAAATAACAAAATACTTGATGCTGGTTGTGGGGAAGGGCATTTAATACAAAAATTATATTCAAAAAATAGAAAAAACTCATATTATGGAATAGATATTACAAAAATAGCGCTACAAGAGGCTAAAAAAAGATGTCCATACGCAAAATTATATAAAATGGATTTATCAAAAATTAATTTTAAAAATGAATTTTTTGATATAATTATCTGCACAGAAGTACTTGAACATATATATGAATATAAAGATGTCATAAAAGAATTAAAAAGAATTTTAAAAAAAGGTGGGTACCTTGTTGTCAGTTTTCCGAATGAAATTCTTTGGACCATTAGCAGATTTTTACTAAGAAGAAAACCCATTAAAGTTCCAGACCATGTTAATCAATTCGCGCCAAATAACATAAAATCTTTAATAAAACTACAACTAATATCAAAAATCGGATTGCCATTTAAATTACCATTCTGGGGATCACTTAATTATTTAATGAAATTTAAAAAATAATTTGATTTATATGAATATTTCTATTGCCGTGCCTACGTTTAATGAGGAAAAAATTATTGAACAAAGGATTAACCAACTATTTGACTTCTGCGAGAATAATCTTAAAAAATATAAATGGAGAATAATCGTCGCTGATAACGGTTCAACAGACAGAACAATAAAAATTATTAGAAAGCAAAAGCAAAAATATTCTAAATTAGAATATTTTCATCTGAAAAAATTAGGAAAAGGACTCGCTATTAAAAAAGCATGGCAGGACTACTTAGCTGATGTTAATATTTTTATGGATGCTGACTTAGCTACTGAATTAAAATTTACAATCCCCTTGATTAATGGAATAACTGAAGAAAAATATGATTTAACTATTGGTTCACGATATCATAAGCAAAGTAAATGCAAACGAAGCTTAATTCGTTCTATGTGTTCTAAATTTTATAACTTTATCCTTAAAATATTTTTCAATATTAAATTAACTGACACGCACTGCGGATTTAAAGCGCTTTCTAAATCAGCTGTTCAAAGAATTATTCCAAAAATTAAAAATAACGGCCTTTTCTTTGACACCGAGCTTTTGGTATTAGCTCGTTATTACAATCTCAAAATTAAAGAGATGCCAGTTAATTGGGAGGATAAAAATGAAAGAAAAACAAAAATTAAAATTATTAAAACAGGACTAAAATATTTAAAAGAAATAATTAAATTAAAATATCGTCTTCTTTGATGGCTTAATCATTAATTAATTTAAAACAAAAATATATCTGGATATCAGATATATTTTTGATATATAATAAACACAAGCAATCAATTGTCATTTATGCTCTCTGCATATAGATCTTCTCTTTCAACACCAACAACATTTTGTAATCTTGTAGTTACAAAACTAACCAAAGCATAGGAAACTAAAATAATAATTAATCCAATTATAGCATGAATTAATAGGCCTCTGGCCTTTTTTAGCTTTTCCGCGTTACCTTCTGAGGTCATCCATGTTATACCACCAATAACAAACAAAACCAACAAAATTAAACCCATTCCTCCTAATAATTTCTGGAAAATTAACCCCAAAGTATGACCTAAAGAACCTGTGGTTTGAATACCTGCTTGAGCAGCCGCGGCTTCTAGCGCATCTCGAGTTTTAAGCGCATCTTGAGGATTATTTCCAAAAGCTGGACTGCCACAAAAAACTAAAAATAAAACAACAATTAATAGAATGCCCGAAAATATTTTTTCTGGATAAGAAAAATTTCTATTCATAGAACTAAATAATTAATTGCGCTTCCCTAAAAATCAAGTTATAGACTAACACTACTCGTTACATCAGTTAATGCATTAACAATAAAGTGAGCAGCGGCATAGGCGATAATTATAATAACCAAACCAATAACTGCTGCGCCCATTAACTTTTGTGCACTTTCGATTTTTTCTTTGTTTCCGCCAGAAGTCATCCACTGGAAGCCAGCAATTATGAAAATAACCAAAGCCACTAACCCTAAAACGCTTAGAACTGCTCTAACCACTTGACCAATAACTTCAGCTAAACTGTTGCTTCCAATCCCAGCATTACCTTGAAACTGAGCCATAAAACCATTATCAAGATTCTGCGCTAAAGCGGGAGTAACCAATAAAGCTAGCATTAACACTATGCCAATTAAAGGTAAATATTTTTTCATCTTAAACCTCTTTTTATCCTCTTTTAAAATAAGAGAAAATTAATTTTTTAATCTAACTTTTTTTAGTAACAGTGGACAAAGCTTCTGTGATAAAATCCACTGCCGCGTAAGCACCTATTACGATAATCAAACCAATAATTGCCGCTCCCATTGATTTTTGCGCGCCAGCAATTTTTTCTTTATGACCCCCAGAATTCATCCATTGAATTCCAGCCATAACAAAAATAACCACACAGACCAAACCAAAAATACCCAAAGCGCCTTTAACCACTTTCCCAATAACTTCTCCTAAATTGGCTTTTCCTAATTGAGCTCCGGTTCTAAAACCTTCTAATTCTTCATTAAGGGTAATTGTACCAGCTGGAGCTGGAGTAACGCCAGCACTAACTATCAGTGGGGAGAAGAGCAGTAAAGATAAAGATATTACAACAAAGAAAGATAAAAAAAATTTATTGCGATTTTTCATTTCTCTATAATTAGAGAGGATAATTAATTATTCGACCTATTATTTAATTTATTATTATTTAATATTAAAAATAATTTAAGAAAATGTCAACCCCCACACCAAACAAGGATTTAATTTTCTAAACTTTTTTTAATTCTCAATTTTAATTGTCTAAACGCCCTCGCCCTTAATTTAAGATTATGTTCTCTCTTGATAGCGTCATCTTTAGAGGCATAGGCTTCGTAATAAATAATTTTAAAAGGTGTTCTGTGTTTGGTTGATTTATTTAATTTAAAGTTATGTTCTTTAAGTCTTTTTCTAAGGTTAGAGGTATAGCCGATATAACAGTTATTATCTTTAATACTTTTTATTATATAAGTATAGAACATAACTTTTATCCTTGTTATGGTGTGGGGGCAAGATTATTGCTGTTTGGTAGTGGGGTCAAGGGCAATTATCACTTGATGTTTATCAAGATGATGGTTGCTGTAAAGCTCCAAGTATAAAATCCAAAAGCGCATAACTGAAAAAAATCAAAGCCAAACCAAGAATTGCCCAAATAAGAGTGTCTTTCCCTTTCTTTATTTTGTCTGGCGCTCCTTCGGAGGTCATCCAAATTAAACCGCCACAAATAAACATAACCAAGGCCAAAACACCTAAAATTCCTAAAACATAATTAATAATACTGCCCACTAAAAGCGGAATGTTATCAGCTTGGCCGTGTAAAGGATCTGGAAGCTCAATTGTCTGAGCTGCACAGGAAACATAGCTTATGGCAAAAACAGCAATTAAAATAGTAATTAAAATAAGATATTTTTTTGCCCTGTTAAAAATTTGCATAGTTTATTGTAAAAATTAATTTAAGAAATCTTATACTCTTGACTGCTTGATTTTGGCAAATAGCCCGAATCTACTTTTAATACATCTTTCATAATCACTCTGACCACCAAAAAGGCAGTTATAACAATTATCATGCCAACAATCGCTCCCCTGATAATTGCCACTCCCTTTTTAACTTTTTCTTTTGAACCGCCTGATGTTATCCAAATTATACCACCTAAAACAAAAAGCGCCAAGGCAATAACACCTAAATATTTCAAAATTAACTCAGCCACACTAACGCCAATATATAATAAATCATTTAAAGTGCAATCCCCACAACAAACACAAACAGCAGCGCGCCAACCACCAAATAAACCACCAACATAACAATCCTGAACTTCGTTATCATCCTGACAAGTGCATTGACATATTCTACTTGATGAACTACTGCCTGGAATAGGTTGGCAGTCATGGCAACAACTGCACAAAGCATTTACCCCATCGCTCTTAAGTCCAATTTTGCGACAACCAGAATCAAAATCTTTTCCACCCGGTTGAAGGGTTGAACAGTGTTCTTCACAAAATCCATTACATGGCCCTGCTTGTCCTGCTGCTCTTACTGTATCAACATTTAATACAAAAAACAATAAACCAAAAATAAATACTGTAAAAATAATTTTCTTTTTGTTATTAAGCATATTTTTTAAAATCCTGATTACCCAAGTACCTAAGTACCTAATATTCCTAATTCGTCAAATTAACTCTTTGGACACAATATTGAATCGCTTCTTGAATTGTCTTTTGTCCAGACAGGACGTTTTCTGTCATTTCTCGAAAGGCCTCCTTTACTAAAGAATATTTTTTGCCTTGATACCAAGTTTTAGCAGTCAAAACGCTAGAGGCAAATGGAGCTAAATCAAAATCTTCTAATTGAAACTGAATTAAACTGCGATGGACAGTCGGTCTTTTAGCTCTTTCCACAAAGGTTTTAGCGTTTTGCGCCTCAGTGGCATGCAAGACAAAAGCCCACGCTTCATGTGGATGTTTTGTTTTTTTAGAAACCGTTTCTAACCAATAATTGGCATAATTTACTTCTTTTAACGAACTGCTGATTTGGGGAACTTTAATAATATCAAAATTCAATTTAGGAGCCTGTTCTTTTATTAAATTCAAATAATCAGAATAACCAAACAAAAAAGCAGTTAAACCCTGAGTAAAAGCGCTTAAAGAATCGGGCATCTGCTCATTCCAACTATAAATTTCTTGGGAAGGATTAGCAAAACTAAGATAAAAACGAAGAGCTTCTTGTCCCGGAAAATAGGTCTTATCATCTAAAAGAGACTGGTCAAAAATTGCTTCACCTTTC
>Ga0207997_1000429_pt1 | contig 21611 bp, 25 predicted proteins | sample AntAceMetag02UKN_FD_184777 | JGI IMG/M metagenome (GOLD analysis project Ga0207997, IMG submission 184777) | Saline lake microbial communities from Ace Lake, Antarctica - Antarctic Ace Lake Metagenome 02UKN (SPAdes) (version 2) | ecosystem: Environmental > Aquatic > Non-marine Saline and... | reverse complement strand
AAGGAAAAGAGCTGTCATCATTGATACCATTGCAATAGCAGAAAGTCCTGGCAACAAAGCTATTCCAAAAATATTCCAAAATCTTTCCTTATAAAGATTCCATGAACTTTTAAATAACGAATTAATATAAAAATCATTCATAATTTTTTCTTTAATTATCAAATATTATCCTTTATTTTTTAAATCTATTTTACTAATACCCGCTTCTCTTAAAATATTCATTAACGTTCCTTTTGGCAAATCTTTTATATGACATGGAATAACTGCTCTTCTCTTAGTCGTTGGATGATAAAAAATAAAATGACTTCCCGTACTATGATCTAGCTGGAAGCCAAGTCTTTGATAATTCGTATTAATTTTTTAGAAGTAATGGTAGGAAGCTTAGGCATGAGCTGTAACTCTTTTAATTTCTACAGAAGTAAAAAAACTTTCCTTATCAGTAGGTATAGATTCTCGATGTTTTTTAAGAGATGCGATATATCCCTTGATAGCATCCACTGCCATCTTTTTTGCTTCTTGAAGAGTGCGACCATAAGTAACGCAACCAGGCAAACTAGGAACAATTACCGTAAATCCACCTTCTGGCTCTGGTTTAAAAACTATATTATAATTGAGATTTCCATTCATATCTTAATATTAATAGAACTATACCTCACTGTCAAATATTAAAATCTATATTCTATTCTCATTGCTTGTTTAACAAGTTCTAATGTTTCTTTTGACCTTTTCGAAGTCTTTCTTCTTCCTTCTTCTAATATAGACTCCACTAATCCTTTTTCTTTTGCAAATTTATTTCTTTTCTCTCTGATCGGATCTAAGAATTCATTAATGAGTTTACTAATATCTTTTTTACAAGCTACGCATCCTAATTCCCCCTTTCTACACTTCTCTGAAATATCTTTTGCAACCTCCGGATAAAAAGCTTCATAATATTTATATATATTACAAACATTAGGTCTACCAGGATCATCTATTCTAATCTTTTTAGGATCCGTAATCGCTTTCATCAATTTTTCTCCAACAACTTTAGGTGAGTCAGTCAAAAATATAGCATTACCACGAGATTTACTCATTTTTTGGCCATCTAACCCTGGCAATGTTGGAAAATCTCCTAGTTTAGGTTCTGGTAAGTTAAATACATTATCGAATGTATTATTAAATTTATGAGCTATTTCTCTAGTCATTTCAATATGTGGTAATTGATCCTTGCCTACTGGAACTAAATCTGCTCTTACGCTTAAGATATCGGCAGCTTGAGTAACTGGCCATGAAATATATCCTAGGCTTTCATTCTTAATCCCCATAGCTTGAATTTGTTCTTTTATCGTAGGGTTTCTTTTAACTCTAGCAAATGTAGTCAACATTGAAAAAATTAATGATAATTGTGGAATTTCAGGTATTTGAGATTCTACAAATATTGAACATTTTTTAGGATCAATTCCTAAAGATAAATAATCTAAAACAATGTTATGAATATTATCTTTAATGTTTTTAGTTTCTTCTACTTTGTCTGTTAATACTTGATAGTCTGCAATAATGAAATAACAATCATATTTATCTTGTAATTCCACTCTATTTTTAATAGAACCAACATAATGACCTAAATGTAATGGTCCAGTTGGCCTATCGCCTGTTAATATAACTTTTTTCATATACTTCTTTTTACCATAAAAAACCATTTAATAGAACAATATTTATTGACATTATGGTTAATCTATCTAAGATATACCATAAGGAGGTTCACATGACCGGGATAGGAATTTTGCTGATTCTGCTTTCTGTGTTCCTGTTGGTTTTTCTGGGTCCTAGAATTGCATCTATTGTTCTTGCAACTCTAGTATGTTGGAGCTTTATAGTCCTTTTCCCTTGGACTAATCAAGTGTTGCCTATCCTTATTGGCTTTACATGGCTAATATTGACTGGTCGGCTGCTTACCCAGCGAAAAGACAAAGGGCCACTCATTTATTGAGAGGCCCTTTTATCATGAATAAATATCTATTTCAAATTCATTAAAGTCTTGATAACAGCATCAGGACTTAAGCTCATAGTTTCAATTCCCTGTTTAGATAAGAATTGAGCAAAGTCTGGGAAAGTTGATGGAGCTTCGCCGCAAATACCAACATATTTCTTCCTTCTCTGACAAGCCTTAATAACAATCTTTAATGATTTCTTTATTGCTTCATTTCTCTCGTCAGCAATATGTATAAGATTAGCGTTATCTCTATCAATACCCATTGTTAATTGAGTTAAATCATTTGTACCAATACTCATACCATCAAATATATCTAAAAATTGATCTGCAAGAATAATGTTAGAAGGTATTTCACACATAACATATGCTTTCAATCCGTTCTTCCCCTTCTCAATCCCATATTTCTTCATTAGTTTAAGAACTTTCTCTCCTTCTTCTGGTGTTCTACAGAACGGAACCATAACAGCTACGTTAGTTAAACCAAAGGTATCTCTAACTCTTTTAATAGCCTTGCATTCCATACCAAAAGCTGGTTCATATTTAGGATCATAGTATCTTGATGCTCCTCTCCATCCAATCATTGGATTTTCTTCATTAGGTTCGTACTCTGAACCACCAACTAATTGAGCATATTCGTTTGTCTTAAAATCAGAGAATCTAACAATAACTTGCTGTGGAAAAAAAGCTGCTCCAATTTGTCCAATCCCCTCTGCCAACTCTTTAATAAAGAATTCTTTTTTATCTTTATGCTCAATAGTTATTTCAGCAATTTGTTTTTTAACTTTTTTATCTTTGATTTTATTAAAATGATACAAAGCTAAAGGATGAACCTTGATCTTTTGAGCAATGATAAACTCTTCTCTAGCTAGACCAACTCCTTTAACTGGTAAAGCTGCTGTTTTAAATGCTAATTCAGGTGCTCCAATATTAACGGAGATTTTTGTTTTTGTTTTAGGAATTTTTAATAAATTAGTTTCCTTAACCTTGAAATCAATTAATCCCTTATATACCTTTCCATTCTGTCCTTGAGTACAATCAACTGTTACTAAGTCCCCTGTTTTAAGAGTCTTACTACCAGTTTTAGTTCCGACAATACATGGAATTCCTAATTCTCTAGAAACAATAGCTGCATGAGCTGTTTTACTTCCTTCGTCTGTAACAATAGCAGATGCTATCTGCATAATAGGAACCCAATCCGGATCAGTCATTTTAGTAACTAAAACTTCTCCTTTTTTAAAATCCTTAATATTCTTAACATTAGGAATAACTCTTACTTTCCCTTGCCCAATCTTATCTCCAACAGCCGTTCCTGTAATAATTGGCTCGTCTTTAGTATTTAGCTTATATTCTCTATAAACATGGCCCTTAGCAACACTATGAATAGTTTCTGGTCTTGCTTGAACTATAAATAATTTTCCTGTTTTACCATCTTTAGCCCATTCAATATCTTGAGGAGTCCATTTCTTACGTAACTTAGTATAATATTCTTCAATTTGAACACCCCATTTAGCTAAAATTAATACTTCCTTATCAGTTAAAGAAAACTTTAACTGTTGTTTATCATTTACTTTAACTTCTTTTAAACCTCCGCTCTTAGCGTAAATTAACTTTCTATCTTTTCTTCCTAAATTTTTAACGATAATTGATTTATATCCTTGAGCTAAGGTAGGTTTAAATACAAAAAATTCATCTGAAGTAATTTTTCCTTGAACAATTAGTTCTCCAATGCCCCAAATAGAGCTGATGGCTACAACATCTTTAAATCCTGATTCTGTATCTAAAGTAAACATAATACCACTAGACCCGACATCACTTCTCACCATCTTCTGAATACATACTGATAACCCAATTTCTAAATGATTGAATCCTTTTTGTTCTCTATATGAAATTGCTCTATCTGTAAATAAAGATGCGATGCATTCCCTAGAATAAATTAAAACATCTTCTTCTCCAGAAACGTTTAAAAATGTTTCTTGTTGTCCTGCAAAAGAAGCATCTGGTAAATCTTCAGCTGTTGCAGAACTTCTAACTGCTACGCTAAGATCTCTAGTTTTATAATTTTGTCCTAACTTTTTATATGCTTTTAAGATTCCCTTTTCTATTCTTTTGGGGAATTCTGTTTTTAGAATTAATTCTCTAGCTGCTTTTCCAGTCTTTTGTAAAGATACAATATCTTTAGGATCAAACTCTTTGAAAATAGATTCTAATTCTTTATCAATTCCCGTTTCTTTTAAAAATGTAAAGTATGCATAAGCTGTTAATGCAAAACCATTGGGAACATTTATTCCTTTAGGAACTAAATGTCTATACATTTCACCTAGAGATGCATTCTTTCCTCCAACCAGAGGAACATCTGTTACACTAATTTCTTTGAACCAAAGTATGTGTCTTTTTTTCTTGAACATATTGTAAATTAATTAATTTGTTGTATAATAATAATCGAGGTGGTGAAAGTGAGTGCAAGAATGAGATTCTATGCTCTATTGTCCATCCCAATTCTTCTAACAATCTTGGTAACTGTTCTTTACCTTATGGGATATATCTCATAGAAGAATTGTAAACTATTTGAGATTTGACTAAAGTCAAAACTCTAACGCGCTCAAACATATGGGCGCGTTTTACTTTATTAACCCTCTCATAGCCCTAACCGCCCTAATTGGATCCGAATAATTAGGAATTTTATTTTTTTCTAAATGTTCTATAGATTTTTGTGTAATTTTCCCTCCCAAGAAAGCACATACAATTGCTTTCTGAGGATATTTTGCTTTCGCTTGTACGACAATTTTAGCATTTTCTAAACAATCCGTCATTATCTGCAATGTCTGAATAACTATTAATCCATTAATATTTTTTTGTTTTAATATAGCGTTGATTGCATCTCTATATCTCTTTGAATCTGCGTCTCCTATAATATCAACTGGATTAGAGGCTGAATAAGTTTTAAGCATTTTGTGTCTTAAATTCCACAATGTTCCTGTGGATAAGTCTGGAAGATTGATTTTTAAATCATTACAATAATCTGCAGTTAATATTCCAGCTCCTCCGCCATTTGTTATAATAGCAATTCCATTTTTAATTTTTGGTTCCCAGGCTAATGCTTTAGAAACATCTAAAAGCTCTTCTATCGAATTAACTTCAATTGCTCCTGATTGTTTAAATGCTTGTGAATATATTTTAGAATCACCAGCTAATGCTGCAGTATGGCTTGATACTGCCTTTTTTCCTAAATCGGTTTTTCCTCCTTTTAGAATAACAATTGGTTTATTGATTTGTTTTAAAACATTAAACAATCTTCTTCCGTCTTCCACTCCTTCGATATACAAACTAATGACTTTTGTTTTTTTATCTTTATCTGCGAATTCTAAAAAATCTTCTATTTTTAAACCCGCTTGATTGCCTAAAGATACAATGAAAGAAAAACCATATAATTTGTCTAAAGACTTATCTATGATTGAATCTATAAGGGCTCCTGACTGCGAAATTAAGGCTATGGAGCCTGTTTTAGGTGTTGCTGGAGCAAAGGACGCATTAAGGTTCCCTCTAATAATACCAAGGCAATTTGGACCTATTAGATTAATATTATTTTCTTTGACTATTTTTTCTAATTCTTTTTGTCGTCTCTCCCCTATTCCTCCTATTTCTTTAAATCCTGCTGAAATTATTATTAAATTATTTATTTCTTCTTTTGCTTGATTTACTATTTCAATTACATATTTTGCAGGAACTGCAATAATACATAAATCAATATTCTCTGGAATATCTTGAATTCTTTTATATGATTTTTTATTTAAAATCTTTTCTTTCTTTGGATTAACAAAATATATCTTCTTTTTGCTTTGTAAAAGATTTTTAACAATTCCAAAACCAACTGATCCAGGACGATCAGTCGCTCCAACTAAACAAATGGTTTTAGGATTGAATAATTTTTGCATCTGTTACAAATATTTCTTTATTATTAACAATAACTGGATTAAAATCTATTTCTTGAATATCTTCTTTTTCTATTAGATTAGAAAGATTTAATATTAATTCTTGTATTTTTTTAATATTAACTAGTTTTCCTCTATATCCTTGTAATATTTTATATGATTTAATCTCTTTAATCATTGAATCTATCTCTTGTTTATTCACAGGAGCTAAACGCATAGAAGTATCATTTAATACTTCTGTGAATATTCCTCCTAAACCAAAGATAATAATATTACCAAATGTTAAATCTTTCTTAGCTCCGATTATTAGATTAATTCCATTAATATGTTTTTGTATAATAATATTTGATTTATATTTTCTAGATATTTTTTTAATATCTTTAAAAGATTTTAAAAGTGTTTTTTTATCTTTTATATCTAAAATAACCCCTCCTATTTCTGTTTTATGTAATATCTTTTTAGAATCTATTTTTAAAACTAAAGGATATTTATTTTTTTTAGAAAATTTTATTAAATCAGATTCTGTTCTAATAATCTCTGACTTAATATAAGGAATGTTATACTTAGATAAAAGTTTTTGTGTTTGAGAATAATCTAAAAGCATATTATATATATTTTAACAATAAAAAAGAACTTTAGAAAGTTCTTGTTTGTTAATAAGTTTTTAATACTCTATTTACAACAACGAAACGCATGAAAATTATCAGAAGCACTTATAAAATTTTCAACGTTATCACATGAATCTTCTCCTACTATATTGACATCTTCATGTTCACACCAATTATCAACCCATTCATAATTGTTAATACTATTACTTAAAACATTCTTATTACAAGCACTATACCATTCTCCAAATGTACATAGTCTAGCTTCATTGTAATTATTTACACAATAATCCCAAGCAGAATACCAATCTAAAGATTCTTCTAAACTTACTTCATCTTCTTGAATACAATATGTTTCCATATTAATAAATCCTTGATCACAAACCATTTCTTCTATGATAGGATCATCATTTACAATAGGATCATTATCTACAACTTCTTTTTTAAAAGATAATACATCTGTTAATAAAAAAAGAATCAACAATGTTATTGCTATTCCTATACAGAAACTAATTATACTATTTCTCATCAATTTTTCAGAAGAGTTTAAATTCATTAATCTTTTTTACAAAGTATAATTGTGGCGTAGGCTGGGCGGTTATCAAATGCGGTGCCACTACCAGTAGACGCAGTTGTAAATGTGTGAGTGTGAGATCCACTGCTTCCAGTGTTCTTTGTTCCATTACCCCCAGAAGGAGCTGTTTTCACATATGTAGTCCCAACGTTTGAGTTAGACACTGTAACCATAGAATGCGTATGCGCACCATCGCTACTAGTCGTCCCTGTATGCGTATGTGCCGGCATATTAGTCGTAGTAAGTGTTATAGAATCTGCCCCCCCCGCTGCTGCGCTATATGTTGAACTAGCAACCAAAAACTTTCCATCCAAAGCAGTTACTCTTGTCCATCCCGAAGGACATTCAACGTCAAACATAATAATACTTCCCGCTGGCATAATTTGGGGCAAACCTCCATTTGCATCTGAAACATATATTGTTGAACTTGTAGCTGTTAAACTAGTTGCATATCCATCATGATACTTAGCATTAATATCAGGTGCTCCTGTACCTACTCCTGCTGCACGCATAAATGGTAAGTCGTTAGTAAACAAGAACAAAAACATTAAAGTAATTGTTATCCCAAAACAAAACTAACCATACTGCTTCTAACAATATTCTTTAATGAATAATTTTTAGAAAAATTTAAATCCATATTATAAATATATTATACATGATTATAATAATAAAAAAATAAGATATATCTGTGGATAACTATATTAATTATTTAAAAGAATAATAAAAGATATCAAAACAACAAAAATACTTAAAAACCCTTTGTTTTAAAAGAAAAACAAGGTATAAAAAACTAGTGTTAAGTGGACTTGACACTGAATCACTAACGTTCGTTTCATATTAATAAGATAAATATTTTTTACTCGCATAATAAAAAAAGCGGCTAGCGAAGGATCATCTCGCTAGCCCTATATTTTTCGAACGATAGCTGATCGAATAGACATCTACCATGGTTTTTTTGATCCTAGAACCTTATGCTATCGCCCTAATCAGGCGTCAAACAATAGAGATGTTTGACACCGGACGGTGGTTTGGTTATCAACCCGAGGATTCTCTGAACAAAGAGTTCCTTGAAAAATCATTGGATGAAACCTCCACTTCCGATTCCGCACCCGATTGTACGTAGGAATATACTATAACAATCAATATTCTTTGTCAAACAAAAAACCGCCTCAAGAGACGGCTTCTTTATTCTTAGTCTTTGATTCCCAATACTTGGCTAATCTTTGCTCTATCAAATCCTACTATCACTTCCCCATCAATTTCTGTAACAGGTACTGCCATCTTTCCTGTTTTCTCCATAATATATTGAGCGGCTTTTTCATCTTGACTTAGATCAACTACTTCAAATTCTATATTGTTATCTTTTAAATAATCTTTTAAAAGATCACAGTAAGGACATGTTGGTGTTGAATATACTTTTACTGTCATATTATTCACAAGATCCAGCCGCAGCTGTATCTACATCGTTTAATTCTACATCACATTCTGCAGGAACATTATCAAATGCAGAACAAATAGCATCTTGGAAATCATTTACTGATCTTCCTCCATCAAATATCATGCCATTGATAAGCATTGTAGGTGAACCAGCAATCATATCAGTTTCAGCGCCTTGATGGGCTGTTGGATCTTGTACAGGATATGCAACACTAGTTAACTCAGCTTCACTGGCTAAAATATTATCTATTCCACCGAAGCAAGTTTTTACTTGAGCTACATCCACGCCAACTCCTGTAGCAATACCTTCCCATAATTCATCTATGTTTTCATATGTTGCTTGAGCATTAGCTGCTTTTACAAAATCCCAAAACTTTTCTGGTTGATTTTCTTGAACACATAATTCTCTAACACCCTGATTAAGTTCTCCCATAGCATGCATTGAACAATAAACATTCTCTTCATCATAACAATACTCTGGATAACCAGTACCATAATCACTATAAAGAATATAATGTAATTCTGCATCTATCTTATTTCCGAATAAATCAACGATAGGCATTAATAGTTCTTCTGCTTGATTTCCATAAGGACAATAGCTCATTACAAATAAATCTACTTTTGGTTTTGCAGATGTTGGTAATCCTTGAGCCTCTGCTGGCTTCATGTCATAAGGTTGGAAAAATAAGTATTTTCCATCAGTTGTAACATATGCTTTAACATCTTGTCCTTCGGCAACAAAATCAATTTCATAAATTCCACTGATTTTTTTAGCATCAGCTAAGGTAATCTCATCGTCTGGGCCAGCTAAATTATCTTTAATATAGCTAACGGCAAATTCTCCTGCTTTATTAGGAGACATTTCTCCTACATTGATTACGTTTAATAAAATCAATGCTACTAATAATGCAGTGGCTATTCCTCCTAATAAATATGTAATGTTGTTTTTCATTTTTTTAGTTTAATTATTTTAATATTTTAGACTTTCTAATAATAGCGTCTTGATTCTGAGTGTCTAGAGAAAAACTTTTCTCAGTTGTTTTCTCAATATAAAGCTCAATTTTTTCAATGCTCTCAATAATATCTTTTAAATATGGCACTGGGTCTTTATTCATAATATAAGTGATTGTTCGCTTAATATTCTTTCTTTTATAATGGGTCTCAAATTGTCATATTCAACCAAATCTACTTTTTTAGCCAATACATCTTCAAGCTCTAATTTAATACCGACAAAATCCAATAAACTAATATTTTTCTTGATCTTTACAACAATATCAATATCACTATTCTTTTTTGCTTCCCCTCTAGCAAAAGATCCAAAAATACCTGCTTTTTTTATGTCATGATTTCTCAAAACAGGAATGATTTGTTTCTTAATTGTCTTCAAATTCTTTTCCATGCATTTATTTTAACAGATTTTTTAAGTATTGGAAGGCTTAATTTGACTTTTAACTTCTTGGGTTCTCTTCTTAATCTCTTCTTGATCTCCTAAATAATAACTCTTAATAGGTTTTAAATTCTCATCTAACTCATATACCAATGGAATACCAGTTGGAATATCTAGATGAGGAATATCTTCGTTAGATATATTATCTAAATTCTTGATTAACGACCTTAGGCTGTTACCATGCCCCACAAGAATAATTTTCTTTCCTAATTTTATTTCAGGAGCGATATTCTTTTCCCAGCAAACCATTACTCTTTGTTCTGTGTCTTTTAATGATTCTCCTAATGGTAAATATTCTTTTGGAATATTCTTATATAAAGGATCAAATCTTGAATATCTAGGATCATCTTCAGTCAACAATGGAGGCTTAACATCATATCCCCTTCTCCATTTAAATACTTGGTCCTTGCCATATTTTTCAACAGTTTCTATCTTGTTAAATCCCTGCAATGCTCCATAGTGTCTTTCATTCAACCTCCAATACTTCTCTACTGGAATATCTAAATCTAGTTCTTTCAATATAATATCTAATGTTTCAATATTCCTTTTTAATGCAGAGGTAATCGCTAAATCAAAAGAATATTCTTTTAATAATTTAGATGCTTCTCTAGCTTCTTTTTCTCCTTGCTCTGTTAATCCAACATTTGTCCATCCAGTAAATTGTCCAGAAGCATTCCATTTACTCTGACCATGTCTAATGAAAACTATTTTATACATATTAGAATATAATACTATTTAATATCTGATTATAGATATCAACATATTCTTGATCCATAAATGTTGATTCAATAAATCCTCCTTCTATAGGAAATAATGTATCAATAAACTTATCTCCTGGATTAGCGTGTGAAGTGATTCTTTTAAAGTCTGAAACATATTGGATGGCTTCATTTCCATTAATCACTACATCTTCTTTTGTTACATCTTTATAATCATCTGTAATCCTATAGGGCTCAATGACATTATCATAATCTTCTTGAGACTTGTAATTTAAACCCCAAATATATAATTTAGGAGATTTCATTATACAATTAGCTTCTTGAATCTCTGCTATTTTTTCATTAGGTGCAATTATTATTGTTTTTGCACAAGTAATAACATCCCATTCTTCAGGATATTGAAAAGAATAACTATATTCTTCATTATCATAAGTTAACCAATTGTCTGGAATAGGTTCAATTACAGGTTCTGTATTGTTCTTTCCAAATATAATCCAAATACCAGCTGCGATTAATATTAATGCGATAATGATAGGTAAAAATAATTTAAATTTCATGTTTTTCTATATTTAATAATCTTTTATATTTTGCCATTCTCTCTGGTCTTGAAGGTGCTCCAGATTTAATAAAATCCGATCCTACTCCCACAGAAAAATCAGCGATAAAATCATCCATTGTCTCCCCTGACCTATGAGAAACAATTAATTTCCAATTATGTGCCTTGGCCCAATTAACAGCCGTAATAGCTTCTGTAATTGTACCAATTTGATTAACTTTAATAATAGCAGCATTACATGCAGTTTTCTCAGCTGCTAATTTCATTCTCTTTGCATCTGTAACTAATAGATCATCTCCGATTATACTTATCCTATCACCCATCTCTCTATACATAAGACTAAAGCCTTCCCAGTCTTGTTCAGCAAAGCCATCTTCTATTCCAATAATAGGATATTTATTAACTAGAGTATTATAATAATCTACTAATTGATTTCTATCAAATCTATTTCCATCAATTTCATAAGCATCTCCTTTAAAAAATTGTGATGCTGCACAATCAAGAATAATTTTTGTGTCAGGCTCAATAGTTTTAACTAGATAATCTAATGCTTCAATAGTATCAGATATATTAGGAGAAAAACCACCTTCATCTCCTATCTCCATTTTCCCAAATCTACCCATTAGCAATCCTTCTAATCTTGAATATATTGTTTGAGCTGATTTTAAAATATCATCAAACTTACCTAATTGAGGAACAATCATGAATTCCTGAACATCTAATGTGTTTTTAGCGTGTGCTCCTCCGTTAATAATATTAAATGCTCCTGATGGAATCTTTGGCTTATTATTGCTTAATTTAGCAATATAATCCCACAAAGGAACATCTAAAGACTTAGCTCCTGCTCGAGCCAATGCCATGCTGACTCCTATTAAAGTATTGCCACCTAATTTTTCTTTTTGAGAAGTTCCATCCATCTTAATCATTAACCTATCAATCCCTTCTTGATTAATAACATCCATTCCTATTAACTTAGGAGCTATAATTTTTTTAATATTATGAATAGCCTCATCTACATCAATTACTGTAGCTTCTAATTCTCCTGTAGATGCTCCTGAAGGAACCTTAGCAATACAAGAATTGATCTCCACTTCTAGCGTAGGCTTGTTTCTAGAATCTAAAATCTTCCTAGCTTTTATATTCTTAATTTTCATTTCTGGATTTCTCTTAGATAATCATAAGCAGAAAGAGCAGCTTTTGCCCCCTCTCCTGCTGCAATGATAATTTGATTATATGGAATATTGGAACAATCTCCAGCGGAAAACAATCCTTCAGTTTTAGTCTTATTATTCAAATCAATAACAATTTTCTTTCTATCATCAAAATCAACTAATTCATCAATAAAAGTAGTTGCTGGTTGTGTTCCTGACAAAATAAATACTCCTGAAAGATTAATAGAATGCATTTTTTTAGACTTTTTATCTTCATATATAATCTTCTCTACAAAGTTGTTACCTTCAATAGATTTAATCTCTGCAGAAGTAATAATATCTATCTTATCTTTTAATTGATCAATCACATATTGATCAGCTCTTAACTCGTCATTTCTTTCTAATAAATAAATCTTACTAGCATATTTCAATAACTCTTCTGCTGCTTGGAATCCTGAGTTTCCTCCTCCGATAACAGCAACTATCTTGTCTTTAAAAAACGGTGCATCGCAAGTCGTACAATAAGCAACGCCCTTTCCTAAATATTCTTTTTCTCCCTTAACATCAATAGTTCTTGGATTAGCTCCACTCGCTATAACAACAGATAATCCTAAATGTCTGTTTCCGTCTTTATCAATGACTTCAAACATTTTATTCTCTTTCTTAATCTGAATAACTTCATTTAAAACAATTTCTGCATCATATTCTCTCAAATGCTCTTCAAAATCCTTTACCAAATCTAATCCTGATATATTTTTAGTTCCTGGATAATTCTCAACATGAGTAGCCCATTTCATCTGGCCCTGTAGATCTTTAGATATTATGAAAGTTTTCATTTTCTTTCTAGACGAATAAATACCAGCAGCCATTCCTGCTGGGCCACCTCCAATGATTATTAGATCGTATACTTCAGATATGTTCATTTATTTAATAAATATTTATTTGTTTTTAAATAAGAATCTTTATCTTTGAATTGTAAATGAGTTCCTTCAAACTCATAGCCATAAATTGTTTTCCCTGCTTGCAACATATCTGAGAATGTATCTTCTAGCGTGATTTCATCTCTAGAATTAGCTTTTAAAAATGTAAATATCTCTGATGTTAAAATATATTTACCAACAATAGCTAAATCACTATCCTCTCCATTAGTCAAAATCTGCTTGATCTTAAATACTCTATTGGCTATTTTGTCTACCTTAACTCTGATTACATCTGTTTCGTCATTAGTTACCCTTCTTAGAGCTATTACTGCTTTCTGACTGGTATTGTGAATATCAATTAATTGTTGCATACAAGGAACTTTTGATTCTACAATATTATTGCTAATCATAACTCCGAATGGTTCATCTTTCAAAATTTTAGATGAAGCTTGCAATATGGCATTTCCATGACCCAACTGTCTAGTTTGTTTCACAGAAATAAATTTTAAATCATGTAATAGTTCTTCTAGACTTTCAACTGCTTTCAATCCTTGTTCATCTTTATTCTCTTTTAACAACTTCTTAAGATCAGGATCATTCTTTAAATAATTAAGAACTATTTTTTTATCTTCAGGAACTACAAAGATAATCTGATCTAATCCAGAATCTTTAACCTCCTCTAATAAATATTCTATAGCAGGTTTATCTCCTAATGGCCATAGCTCTTTTGGTACAACTCTGCTCAGTGGAAGAAATTTATTTCCAAGGTCAGATATTGGTATAATGATTTTTTTAACTTCTTGCATATTATTCTTTTTCTCTTAGAAATGTGGGAATATCCCATTTACTTTCTTCTTCTAATAGCTTGCTTTCTAGTTCTTCTACTTGTTTATGTAAGTCTAAAGCATTTTTCCTCACTACCTCTTTTTCAACAACAATCTTTTTAGGTTTTGGTTTGGGTTTAGGCTTTTTAATCTCTGGTTTTACTTCTTCTTTCACAATAACTTTTTTAGGTTTTGGCTTTGGTTTGGGCTTAGGTTTTTTATCTCCAACAGCCAATAATGTAATCTTTATCTTGTTTTTAATAGAGCTATCTGGATTAACTCCGAATATTATCTTGGCTCGTGGATTTAGACTACATATCTTTTCTGCTATCTTTGTAACCTCACTAAGCTTTATATCCTTAGAACCTTGTATATTAAATAAGATTCTTTCTACTACTTCTATCTTGTAATCAATCAATGGGTTATTCAAAATATTCTCTGCAATCTTATCAGCTCTATCTTTTCCTGAGAACTCCTGAGAATTAAGATAAGCCATTCCTTTTTCCTTGTTTAATGTAGCTCTAAAATCTGAAAAATCTAAATTAATTAATCCTGGCTGATAAAGGGTTTCTATTAAACCTTCTAATGTGCCAGCCAAAACATCATTCATTGATGATAATGATTTCTGTATAGGTGTATTCTCATCAATAAGCTTAAATATTCTTTGATTTGGTAATACAACATATGCGTTTAGATTTTCTTTTGCCTTATCTAGTGAATTTCTAGCAATTCTAGTTCTTTCGGTACCTTCAAATGTAAATGGCATAGTAAATATACCTAGACTTAAAATTCCTAGTTCTTTTGCGGCCTGTGTAAACACAGGAGAAGCTCCTGATCCAGTTCCTCCTCCTAAAGAGCTTACGAATATACACAAATCACATTTATTTAATATTTTATCTATCTTTGTTCTTGCTCCAATAGCTGATTGTTCTCCTAGCTCAGGATTCATTCCACAACCAAGACCATGAGTTACTTTCTCTCCAAAATAAAAAGTCCCTACTTGTTTTGGAACTGATTTTAAGGATTGTTGATCAACATTGGCAACAATGAACTTAATCTTACTTAAATTAGGAATTTTCTTTCTATTTAAAGACTTAGCAATCTCTGACACTATTGATCCTCCTCCACCACCAATACCGATAACACCAATCTTTGGTTGATAGCTAGATTCTGTTTTTTTCTCTGTAGCCATATTAATACAATTTATAACGATTGATGGCTTTCGTCAATGCTAAATTATAGTTTTTTGTTGTATTTGTTTCTTCTTCTCTACTTCTGAGAATATCTTTACTTTCCCAAATACACCATCATATCCTGGCTCAATATTAACTTTTCCTTTCCTTACCCTAATAATACCTTCTGCTATATGTTCTCCAGCTATTTCTTCAATACTTTTAAATGATGTTTCTAATAATAAATTAAACTCATTATCTAATTGAATTAATTTATCATATACCTTATATACTTTTTTAGTATTAGACCCACAACCATATGATTCTGCTATGATTTCTCTTAAGGGTACAATACTCTTAAATGGAATAGCATTATCTGGCACAAATCCTTCTGGTTTATCTGCTAATACATCAACTCTATGAACAACCCCTAATGTTAAGGGTTTGCCGCATGCGGGACATACATTATTGTATTTCTTTGATTGAGAAGGCTCTAATGATATATCACAATTTCTATGACCATCATAATAATACTTACCTTCTTCTGGATAAAATTCAATTGTATTTAAAAATCCTTTTCTGGTTTTAATAGAATCACATATTCCCTTGTAACTTAAATTCGTATCAAACACATTAGCTTCTCTTCCTAATTTAGATGTAGAGTGTGCGTCTGAATTAGATATTAAAGTTAATCTCCTTCCATCGGGAATTCTCCATATCATTTTAGGATCTGCTGACAATCCTGTCTCTAAAGCATAAATATATTTAGAATAATCTCCAAAACATTCTTCTATAGAATCAAATCCTGATTTAGATCCAAAAATCGCAAACCATGGAGTTAAAATATGTGCGGGTATCATCATACAATCTTTATCTATATCTAAGATGATCTTTAATAGTTCTTTTACATCTAATCCTAATATAGGTCTTCCATCTGATCTAATATTATAATCTTTATCTAATCTTTTATTTATCTTTTTAACTGTCTCAATACTAGGAGCAAATATAACAACATGTATTTTTCTAACTTTATCGTTCTTTTTATAAATGCAACTGATTTCTGATGATAATAGAAATCTAGTATTATTTAATTTAAAAAGGCCAGCTTCAGCTGGCTCTAGCTTTCCTATCTCTTTTATCCAATCTGGATGAGTAAAATCCCCTGTTCCTATTACTTGAATGCCTTTTATTTGAGCAAATTTGTCCAAGTTTTTAAAATCTAAGCTTTTAGATGTCGCCCTAGAATATTTAGAATGTATATGAAGATCTGCTATAAACTTCATAATCCTAAATCATTAGATATTCCTTGTAATGCTTTTAATGAAATCTCGCTAAATTCTTCTAAACTTAATCCTAGTAATTCTTCACATTGATCAATAATGTCTCTATTAGCTCCACGAGCAAAAGATTTTTCTTTGAATCGTTTTACTATTGAGTTAGTTTCCAAATCATTTAATTTCTTTGAGGGTAAGACTAATGCTGCGGCAATAATTAATCCTGAGATAGGATCACAAACAAATAATGCTTTTGCCATTAATGATTCTGGTTTTATTCCATGCATCTCATTATGTGTTTTTACTGCAGCAACTATTTCATCTGATAAATTATTTTCTTTTAATATATCCGCACCAATCAAAGAATGTCGTTTTGGGTCATCTGCTGTCTGCTCGTAGTCAATATCATGCAATAAACCAGCTAATGCCCAATCATCTACATTTTTATTGAAATGATTAGCTAGGGCAACCATTATAGCTTCAACAGCTAAACAATGTTTAAAGAGATTCTTATTTTTTAAATAAGATTCTAATAACTCCAATGCTTGTATTCTATTCATATATTGATTTTAACCTAAAAATTATTTATAGTAAATAATTTTAAATATTCAAATACAAATAAAAACGCTTGACAAGATTTTAAAAAAGAATATCATATTGATAGTGAGTGTCTCGTGTGCTTCACTTCGGTGATGTGCGCTTGGTGCTCACTATTTAGTTCCAAAAGACAATTTTACAAAACCTTTGTTTAGAAAGATTTTTATTTAAGAAAACAAATAAAATCTCAAGAATTATATCTTGAGTAAATGAAACTCCAAATTTATTTATTTTTTAATCTTTTTCGCAGATTACAATTGTGGCATATGCTGGACGGTTATCAAAGGCTGTACCTGAGCCTGTTGAACCTGTTGTAAATGTGTGAGTATGAGCACCATTCGAACTGGTAGTAGTAGTATATATGAGATCATTTCTTAGACCTCGCCCCATCGAATAGTAACTACCCACTCCTGCGTTAGAAGAAACATAACTAGCGGTATGTGTATGCGCCCCATCACTAGCCGTCGTCCCTGTATGCGTATGCGCAGGCATATTAGCCGTAGTAAGCGTTATAGAATCTGCTCCACCTGTTGCTACATTATAAGACTCTCCTCCAACTAAGAATTTACCATCTAGGCAGATATTCTAGTCCAACCGGTTGGACAGTTTGTATTGAACATCATTATACTTCCTGTGGGTTGTGGTAAATTTCCCTGTGCATCTGTAATTAGAACCTTATTAGCAACTGAACTTGTAGCAGTTCCATATCCATCTAAATATCTCGCGTTAATATCGGGTGCTCCTGTACCTACTCCTGCTGCACGCATAAATGGTAAATCGTTAGTAAAGAAAGAATAACTAACCAATAAAATAGTCATTGTGCAGATACCTGAAATATAGAAATATAATTCTCTTTTACTTATATGTTTATATTATAACAAAAAAAAGAAAATTTAAACTGTTAATAACTTTTAAATCGTTTATTCATAATAATTTTAAAAATACAACCCTCGAACCACAATTAAAATAACGTTTGTGGATTTTTATTCTTAGGATAATTTTCTACTTCATTAAGTAATTTTCTATTAGACCATTCCCACAATCTTTTTGCAGACAAAAAACCTTCTATATCTCGATTGTAATCTTTAAGTTCCTTAAACTGTAATTTTGCTTTAGTCTCTGAAAAATGATGTGGACACATTTTATCTCCAGCTGTTATTCTTCCACTTTTAATTCTTCTTTGTGCTTTACAATGCTCACATTCATCAAATTGATCTATTCTTAAAATCCATCTTGTATTAGCCTGTCTTTTTTTAGGAACAAATTTGTTATAGGCATTCATATAAGCAGCTAATTGTAATGAATACTCATCCCAAATACTGGCACCGGTTTTAATATCTAATATTCCTATTTGCCCATCAATTTCTAACACAGCATCTACTGTACCAGAATAATTATCATCAAGATCATATACTGATTTTTCAACATCAGAAACACTTAATATTTTTACATTATTCTTTTCCTTCCATTTTAAAAATCCATCTACTGATGCTTGAACCCTAGAATCAATATCTCCTTTTCCTTTTAAAGTATTCTCCACTGCCGTATGAACTAAGTTGCCCCATGCTGCTGCGCTATTCATAGATTCTTGTGCAGAATAAAAATTCCTATGCATTGCATAGTATCTAAATAATCCTGGTTTAGAAATAATACCAGTAATACTTGTTACTCTTGGTAACCAATAACCTTCCACATCGTGGCCATTGCTCGATTTAAATTCATCTACATTCATTTCTTAATCAATATCTTATAAATATTTTCTATTAAATCCCCTCCTGCATAACCTGCAATAAATGCTATTGCTGGACTAATCCCAATAAGTAAACCCTCTACTCCACTAACAGCTCCTGCTACTAATGTCCCTATTACTCCAGAAATGAAAACCATTACGAAAAAATAAGGCAATTTAAACCCTACATTTTTATAGGAATATTGGTATTTAATATAACCAATTAATCCCCTAACGATTCCACCTCCAAACCCTGCAATTAAAATGTATAAATATTCCATAAAATTAGATTATCATTAATTGTTAATAATTTAAACTTGACTTGACACTTTAGATATGTTATAGTTTAGATGTTAAGGGAGGAAATATGCCCGATCTTAAACAGATGCCTGCAAACTTTTATCTATTAGGGATGAAAAGATTTGTCGGTGTCACCTGTGCTAGTAGAAAAGTTATTGTAGTTGATATTCCTAGCTTTTGGAAAGGTCCGAACGACTCTTCAGAAGAAAGGTTTATGAAAGAATTGAAATCTCAGCTACATGGCTTGGGATGGAGAATCATAGATAGCCTAATTGATTTCGGGGCCAAGCCCAGAAACAAACGTGGAATCTATGTATTCCTGGCTCCGGCATAACATCAGCGGCGCAATGCTACACCCTGCGCCGCTTTCTTATTTCATTAACCGAACTCCTATCATCGCAATCTTCGAACCACCCATAAATACTATTCCAGTAAATATAGACCAAGCTATCAAATTCAACATTTTCAAAAGTGATCCAGCGGGAATCACTTTTTCTAATTGAGTATCTAATAATACCTGCATCTCATTCTGAACGTTATCTACTCTCTCTATAGAATAATCTTGAAATACTTGTGGTAATACTGCTTTTCCTTGGAATATATTATAAGCATTATAAAGTCCCCAAAGAATTAAGACTAATCCTATAATTAATAATATTGTTCCTAATATTTTATTTCCTTTCATAGATATATTCTAACTTAAATCTTTAATACATTGTAATCATAATTTCCTAAATTCACAAATATCTTTAAAGTCACAAAACTTACAGTGGAATCCTGGACAAGCTTCAAACTTACTCTTTTTAATATTTTCTATTTTTTTAGATAAATTCTTTTTAATCTGATCTCTTTCTTCTTCTGTGCTTGTAAACGATAATTTTCGATTATTATCGAGATAGTAATAACTCATTTTCTCTGGCATTTTACCTAGAATGTCTTTTGTAGCTAATTGATAAATTAACAACTGTTCTTTATCTGCTTTAGATATTTTATCTTTTGGCTTGCCTGTCTTATAATCAATAATTTCTAAAGAACCATCATTAATATCAATTCTATCTATTGTCCCAATAAATAAATTATCATCAAATTTTGTTTTAAAGTTTAATTCTAAACTTAATTTATCTTCTGATTTGAAGACTTCTGGTTTTTCTTTTAGAAATGTTTTTAAAAATTTCTTTAATATTTCTTTTCCATTATTAAAATACTCTTTTCTTTGTTTATCATCTATATACCATTCATCTATAAACTCTTGATTATAAAGATCTAATATCTTTTTTTCTTGTTTTTGTTCAGGATCAAAATCATTTAAATATTTATGAAGAACATTATGAATTGTTCTTCCAAAACTAAACACATAAGATCCTTTACGAGGAATCTTTAATATGTGAGCAAACTTATACTGTAAGGGACACTTACTAAAAGCAGCCAATTGAGAATATGAAAAATATGTAGGAATCTTCCCTTTATAATCTATTTTTTTAGATTCTTTTTGATCTAAATCTTCTTCCGAATCAACGCTTGATTCTTTAATATCTAATTCTGTAATGAATCTAGATGGTTTTTTAACTCTAGAACCTCCATAATCATCAGCATATGTTAAATACAAACCTTTCCTAGCACGTGTTAAGGCAACATAGAATAGTCTTCTTTCTTCCTGTAAATGTGCATCTCCTTCTGGCACGATTTCTTTAACTAAATCATCGGGTATTTTAATAGAATCACCTTTTTTAATAGTAGGAAAACGCTTATCTACTAAATTAGGAATAAACACATGATCAAACTCTAAACCTTTAGCAGAGTGTATAGTCATTATCTTAACTGTATCTGGACTCATCTCTAGCTCATATTCTAAACTACCAGTATCCCCTGCTTCTAATTCCATATCTATCTGCTCTATAAATTCATAGAGAGAATCATTATTCTCTTCAAATGTTTTTATCTTATTATAAAACTGACCAATTAGATCTATGGAAGACTCGTCGTTCTTTTTAACTAACTGCTTCAGATAACCAGACTCATTTATAAAATCTATAAATATATGACTAGTTTTTTTTAATTTAGAATGCTTCTTAATCAAACTCATTAATAATTCTATTGTATTATAAGTAGTATTCTTTAATCTCTTAACCAAAACAATGGAAGTTAACGTCTGATATGTAGAAATCCCTTTTTTCTTTGAATATTGATTAATAACAGATAAATCTTCAAATGGAATAGATAAAAACGAAGAATGAAGAATTCTATTAATAGCACTACTTTCAAACGAATTATTTATTACTTTTAAATATGCGATTATATCTAAGATGACAGGTTTAGAATATAGGCCCTTAGAGGCTAAAAACTCATGCGAGATGCCTCTTCGATCTAATTCCTTAGATAATATATCTGCAGCACTATTTGCTCTG
>Ga0207997_1000426_pt1 | contig 21647 bp, 32 predicted proteins | sample AntAceMetag02UKN_FD_184777 | JGI IMG/M metagenome (GOLD analysis project Ga0207997, IMG submission 184777) | Saline lake microbial communities from Ace Lake, Antarctica - Antarctic Ace Lake Metagenome 02UKN (SPAdes) (version 2) | ecosystem: Environmental > Aquatic > Non-marine Saline and... | reverse complement strand
ACGAAATAGTGCTGGTGTATATTGGAGATACCATTATATTCCCAGTTTTTATAATACATCTACAGAATCAAGTGGGCTGGTACGTCCTTACGGAGCTATTCGTAAATCATGGTGGGAATGGACACTGAATCCAAGATGTTTCTGTATTGTTCCTTCTGACATAGGTTCCAGTGTTCCTGACAGACTGTATTTCGGATCCGCTACAACAGGTAAGGTCTATTACTTTGATGATGATACCGGTGGTGACAATGGCGTTGCTATTTCTACTTCCTGGAAGTCAGGGGCAATTCAGCACCGTGCCAGTAAACAGGACAAGATGTATCTGGAAGCGGACGTGAAGTTATCGTTACTGAGCGGATTTGTTTCAGTAACCGTTGGAGTAGACGAGTTTGCAGCACAGCAGATAGACAGTATCAGTTCTGATCCACAACCGCAATGGGGCGAATTTGTATGGGGTGACGGAACTCAATGGGCCACATCACAGACAAAACGAGAAGCGTATGACCTGGCAATGGAATTGATTGGTGATACGTTACACTTTAAGATAATAAACACAGACACCGCTAAAGCATGGAAACTACATGCCATTATGGTGCTGTTCAATGTAATGGCAGATGACAGGCAAGCATAGGTAATATATATGGCAGCATACAGTAGGGTTGAACAGTTTACAGGAGATGCAGAAGGAACTGACGTTGCAAACGAGTTAGATGCAGTAGCGACTGCGGTAAATAATGTTGAAGCAGATCAGATTACTACTGGTGCAGTAGGGACGGCTGAATTAGCCGCCACAGCAGTTACAACGTCAAAGATAGCTGATGACGCAGTCACGACCGCTAAGTTGGCTGACGGGGCTGTTAAGGCTTCCATAAGTAGTAACATGGTTAAGTACGCGGTTGGGTATCGGTACGAAGGACTTACGCAGTCTGTTGGTGATACAGCGGGTGCAGTAACGACTAACGGGACTGATGCTTTTAGTGAAAGTATTACAGTTGCTTCCGGTGACCAAGTTATTATCACAGCGCAATATGAAGTGGCTGTTACTGGCGCTGCGGTTGCTGATGCGGATTATATAGAGACCGGCATTAACTTTACGCTTGGTGTAGATACGCAGGAATCTACCGTTATTCATGCTTTCTTAACCGGTGGATATGTAAGAGGTGGACATACGGAAGTATATGTTGCCGGTGCTGTGGGGACATTAACGATTGACCTTGAGATAAACAAGAAATCCACAATCGCTACGGCGAACATGGATATAGTTATCATTAACATTCAGCACATAACGGCATAGTCATGTATAACATTGATGTTCGAGACAGTTTTGCGATTACGTTTGGTACTGCTGGTACTGAACTGGAAATAAAGCATAACCTTGGATATATTCCTCTGGGGTTCATGGTTATTGAACAGAGCGCAGCCGGTAGCCTTTACGGGAACAGAGCAGGTACGGGCGTGACAATGTGGACAAATAAGAGTTTATACCTGAAATGCTCTGCAAACGGTGTGATAGCAACAATAATCCTGATTACGGGAAGGTAATAATATGGGAACTACATGGGATCCATACGGTCTTAATGAGTTAGAAGGTTATGGGGATAGTGACGAGATAGGAAATTTGAGTTATGACGTTACAGCAATAAAGGACGATCTGCTAAAGCAGCGTATAAACGACCCGAATATGAATGCCGCCCACCATAACGCTTTAATAGAAGAACAGAATCGAAGGAGGAGTATTGCCGAGAAAGAAGCTCCGTTTATGGAATTGATGGGCCTGTATAAAGGACAGGCCAAGATCAATAAAAAACGGCAGGCGTTCCTTACGGGCAAATGGAACGATACATACGGTCAAGCAAAAGCAATGGTCGTTGATAAGAAGAATAGCCTTGAGAACGATTCCAGGAGTTATCGTAGCGCGTTAATGGATCAGCTTAAGTATAATAAAGTAGCTACAAAGAAAGAGGCACTTCTTTCTTATCGTTCCGCTGCTCAGGAGTTAGGACCATTAAACCGGTCTGGATACGGTGAAACGCAACGTGGTAACGCTGTTGATGGTCGTATTGACAGAGATCGAGAAGCCGGCGCACGGTTTGAAACAGCAGCGTTTGAATATCGGGATAATGCTCGTAGCGCCGTTACTAGAGATTTAATGGCATTGACGCAGTTAGCAGACCCAACACAAACGGCTGCAATGGTACTGAACTCGTATGATGGCGTGAGTAATGTTCTTAGTGGTATGACCAGCATGACGCAGAATGAGGAGCAATTACGGTTGAAGCGGGAGGAGTTGAAGATTGTAAGAAAGAACGCTGAAGCGGCAGACGCTTTCAGCTGGACAGACCTGATTATTCCTGTATTAACGACTGCTGCTGCAATAGCGTTCCCACCTGCTGCTCCGGTGATTCTGGCGGCTGGTGCTGCGGCTACGTCTGCTACGGCAGGTCAGGGCGACCCTGGTTATACTTCATCAGGGATAGATTCCACACCTAGTACAATTCCACGCACAACAACTTAATACAATATACGAGGTAACGATATGAGATCGTCACAGGCAATAGCACAGGGATGGATGCAGGGGCTGAACATCTACCGTCAACATCAGATAGGGAAACGAGACGCGAGTGTTGATGAGTTACGGCGGAGACGTGAACAGGACCGGTACGACCGCAGAGACCAGAAGCAGGATAAGTGGAGAGCTGAAGATGTTGCACATAGAACGAATAGGCTTGAGTTTGACCAGAAGAATAAGACTGACCGGTTAAGATTTGATATATTAAAATTCTCGTCTGACGATGCTAAACGGAAACAACAAGTTGTCGTGAAAGGCATGGAAAAAGTAAACGATGATGCTCGTAAAGACCTTGCTGACTTACAAAAGGCTGATAACGTAGTGGCTCCTGAATATGACAGCTCTGGTGCTAGTTTTAGGCTTGGTACAAAGAAACTGACCGCTCAATTAGAGGAAGGGTTAGCAGCAGTGAATCAAAAATCTGCAACTGAGTATCAAGGATATGGTCAGACGATAGATAAAGCACAGGCTGGTATGGCTAAACTATCGGCTGATATTAACGCTAGAATAACTGGTATAAGTGAAGGAGTGGATGGTGACTCTGTTGCTGGAGAGCTTAAGGCTAATCGGACTGGCAAAGGTAAGGCTGGTGTTTCAAAGGATCGTAAGGAGACAGCCAATGATGCCTATAACAGTGACATTCCTCATTACCAACCAGAGACAACCAGTGCTGACAGCTCTAAAAAGAAAGAGCCTACTGACGCTGATTTCAGGGCCAGTATTGCTGCAAAATATTTCAATGGCGATACCACTAAAGTAACCAAAGAAGATGTTGAAGAAGCAAAAACCAAGTGGATGAAAACGAATGGCAAGTAATTTACTGGATGGAATAGAACTTGACTCCGTTAAAAGACGTATGGGTAATACTGACCTGTTGGCCGGTATAGAACTCGATAGCGTTACAAAACGATTTCCGAACTATCAACCTGAAGTAGATGATACTGCTCCTACATATCCATCTTACGAGCCTGAAGGCAGTAAGTATCTAGACCCGTACCGTCCTGCTCCAACAAGTGAACAGATAAGCGGCTTTACATTAGAGAATCAGTCAACATTAGCCAGGTCTTTAGTACGACCACACTTGACAGAGCGGTATACGCAACGGTGGAAAGACGCTGAAGTCACAACTGCTGAAGATTATACAGTTTCTGATGATAAAGCAAAAAAGAGGATTGCTGCATTAGAGGATCGGAAGCAACGGGCAAGTAAAGATTATAATGAACTGTTAGCCGTATCTGCTGAACTTGGTGGTCCGTATGCTGGTATGGCTCAGGCAGCTAATCAGTATGGACAGATACAAGAGCAGAAGAAAGAACAGGCAAAGTACAAGCCTATTGGTGTTGGTGAGAATCTTGGTAGGAACGTAACGCAATATACGGGAGTGTTTGGTGATCTGTTCTCTGTTATGGAACAGATGGACTTCAAGTTAGCTGTTGAGCGGTTAGAGGGTAACGATTATAAAGACCAACATCCTGACCTTAAGAAATCTGATGAGAACTTCGTTAAGCAGACTATTTCTGATATGCACATGGCTAGTATTCGCGGTACGACGTTTACTGCTAACGTTGCTTTAGGTGTAGCACAGTTACCGGCTTTCATGGCAGAATTTGCTGCAAGTGGCGTTCCGGCTAAGGGGGTTGTTAAGAACTTATTTAAGGGACTTGTTAAACAAGGAAAGTCAAAAGTTGCAAAGGCAGTGCTTAGAAAAGGTGGAGCAGTAGCAACTAGAGGTGCTGTACGAACAGCGTTTCAGGGAGCAACAACTACTGATGATGCTTTAAGCAGAACTCTACCAACATCTTATACGAAGAACAAAGATGGTTCATATGACTTTGAAGGTGGAGAAGAAGATTTATCAGCAGCGATTAAAGCTATTGGCGGTACATTAATTGAAAATATATCTGAAGATATAGGTGCTTATTTACTGCCAAAGAGTTTTACAAAGAAGTTTAATAACGCATTATATAAAGTATTAAAGATCAGTGACGACACTCTGACACCACCGAAATTCTTAAAAGCTCTAAAGACTGGTGGATACAACGGGTTTATTGAGGAGAACTTAGAGGAGTTTGTTGGCAGCCTTGCACGGGCAGGTACTGGTGTTGAAGATTACGGGACCGGAGCAAAAGGCATGTCACTGGAATCTATGGCTACTCGTGTTCTTGGCGCATTGAAAGATACATGGGATAACAAATACCAACAGGCAGCTATTCTTGGCGTTCCAGCACTAATTGGTGGTGGGGCAGGATACGTTAAGCGTAAGCGTGTTGCCAGGCAGGAGAAGAACAGAGAAGAAGCGGATCAAGCTATAGAACTCCTTGCCAAAGATGCAATCGAAGCGGAGCGTAGCAAAGGTGATCGCCGTAAAGATGCACAGGCAGTCAGGGATTCTAAGAAGCAGACTGAACCGGACCGTGACATTGGTGAGTTAAGGACTGAGTTATGGGAAGCTGCTGGTCAATCAAACGAAGCTGCACAGAACTTAGCACGTATGTCAGACGAAGATGTCAGGGGTGCGTATGAAGGTCATTTCGGTGCAGATATTATTCGAGACATAGCAGGAAACGAGAAAGCACCTGTTGAGCAACCTAAACCTGCTGCTGAAGTGACCGCTACGGCTACTGAGGCGACGCAGGAAGCAATAACTCCGGCTGAGAAGGTCAACACACCAGTGGAGACAGATAAGGGCTTAGAGAAGGCTGAAACACCCATTGGTAAAGCGGGTGCTGTTGGTGAGAAACGTGGTGTCATGGGGATTAAAGATGCTGAGTTGGTTGAACAGGAGATCGTTGATGGTGTTGAGTATCAGTTATGGCAGGGTAAAGAAGGCAGTGTAATACGGGTATATGACGTTGATAGTGGTCAATCAGTGGATATGAGGAAGTATCCAGTGGGTCAGACTGACGCTGCTGTAAAAGAGTATGCCAAGACGATTAAGAATGTGCAGAAAACGTCCGGTACTCCTACAACCGGTGAAATTTCACCGGATAGTGCTGAAATAACAGGTGGTGAAAATTCACCGGATGCTGAGAAACAGAAGAAGTTGAGCGTTGACCATCCGATTGACGATCTGACCTTTGATCCTGAACGGTTCCAGTTCCGGTTTGAGACAAGAGGACCAGAAGGTAAGAGCGGTTCCTTGAACAATGTCAAGGTGTGGGATGACAATTTAGCTGGTATTGTGCTGGTATGGCGAGACCCTGCTGATAATAAGACGTACGTTGTGAATGGTCATAATCGTGTTTCAAAGGCTATTGAGCTTGGTGAAACAACATTTCCAGTGGTTAGGTATATTGATGCTGAGAACGAGTCAGTGGCTCGTAGTATTGGTGCTTTAACGAATATTGCTGAGGGTAACGGTACGGCTATTGACGCTGCTAAGTTTATTAAAGAGACCAACCAAACCCGTGAATCGTTGGCTGAGGCTGGTGTTCCTTTACATGGTGAGATGGTTACAGACGGGTTAGCATTAGCGAACTTACATCCGGCACTGTTTAATGACGTTATTCGTGGCGTATTACCCTTGAAACGTGCGGCACTGATTGGTGCGAAACTGGCAGATCACAGCTCTCAGATGAACCTGGTGACGTTACTTAATAAGCAGAAGAAGCAGTTGACGAACTCTGTTGTATCAGAACTCATTGACCTTGTGGCTGGTGGACCGAAAGAGCAGGTTACTCAGGTTGACCTTTTTGGTGAAGAAGTTATTACGAAAGATTATACGCTGGAAAAGGCTCAAGTTACGGCTTATATCAAGAGTCAGTTACAGTCTGATAAACGGTTATTTGGCGTAGTGTCTAAGGGAGCCAATAAGTTAGAACGTGGCGGTAACAAGATTGACGTTAAAACCAGCAAGGGTATCTCAGAGGAATCAGCTACGTTACTGGAAATCTTTGATAGCATTAAATTGCAGAAATCAGAGATCGGTGATATATTAAATATAGCAGCAAAGGAAATAGCAGGTGGCAAGAATGTCGAAAAGATCAAACAGGACGCGTATTCCGAAGTCAGAGAGGCCCTACCAGGCATTATCTCCGGCAGAACAGAAGCAAGTAGCAAAGGAAACAGCGACCTATTTGCGACTGAAGAAAAGCCAGCAAGCAAAGAGTCAATAAGCAAACCTACCAAAACAGCACCGTCCGTAAAGACTGTTGACCAACAGATAAATGATACTCCTGATATTGACGGGTCTGTACTGGAATCCCCTGACGTTACGGCTGAACAGGTTGAGTATCATAAGAATGTTAATCAGCAATTCCCTATTGAAGCTGAAGGTAAAGGCAAGCCGGTTACGAAACAGAGCATTATCTCTTGGATAGAGACCGCATTTGACGTTCCGATCAGAGGGAAACTTACTCATCCGTTCCGTAAATCACTTGGACATTATCAGACAAAAGCTCAGGGTATTCGGATGGTTGATGTTCGTAGTCTCCTGACTGCTTCCCATGAGATTGGTCATCATATTGACCATAAAGTGTTGGGACGGTTCAGTAAAGATGCCGGCGGTAACAAGGCTATCTATGAGGAGCTTACGACAGTTGGTAAGAAACTGTATGGTAAACGTAAACCAAACGGCGGGTATCGTGGTGAGGGGTTTGCTGAGTTCATCAGAGGCGTATCGTTCAGCAACCAGTTCGTATTGGATCATTTCCCTGCTACATTGAAATGGTTTAACACTACATTCAAGAACAACAATCCCAAGGCATTCTCTAATATCAAGAAACTCGAACAGCGGATGCAACGGTATATGAATCAGGGTGCTGAGTCTCGTGTTGAAGCAATGATTAACCGGAAACCTATCCGCAGATCTGCTAAGAAAACTCTACGTGATGGCTGGTTATGGTTCCGGTCAGCGTTTGATACCGAGTATGCACCTGTTGAGGATTTTATTAAGAAAGCAGGGATAATAGGCCTTAAAGATTCCGAGAATCCAGCAGAACTATTGACTGCCTTTACTATGACCAGTGGTTCAAAAGCCCGTACAATGGTGCTGCGAAACACAATGGATGTATGGGGCAGGGTTACCGGTAAGGGCTTGAAGGAAGTTATCGCACCTGTCGCTAAAGACATTAAAGAATTCACAAGGTATATTGTTAGTTGGCGGTCGCTCAACCTTGAGAAACGTGGTATCAACTCTGGTATATCAAAAGAAGATGCGTTGCACGTATTCAATCAGTATGACAATCCTGCATGGCGGGAAGTGGCAAAAGAGATCACGCTATGGAACCAGCGTGTATTACAGGTACTCGTTGACACAGGCGTGTTACAGCAAGACCAACTTGATTTAATGGTTTCCTTGAATCCGATATACGTTCCGTTTGCACGGGCATTTATGAAGGGTGAACTTGTGTCTGAAGCAGGAGGTAGTGGCAAAGGTGTTACCGACCAGGCAAAGGGCGTTCATGCAATTAAAGGTTCAGGCAGGGAGATTATTGATCCGTTTGAACAGATGATTAAACAGACCGAAAACATTATCGCAATAGCTCAAAAGGCGGCAGTTGCACGGTCATTAGTGCAACTAAGTGAGAATAAAGAAGGTATAGCTAGGTTTATCTGGAAGATACCAGCACCGCGCCAAGCAACGTCGTTCAGTGCAGAGCAGATCAAGAAAGACATTCTACAGATCGCTGCTGATAAGTTCGGGTTGGATTTAAGTGAAGGAATGCCAAGCGAAATGCTGGAACAGTGGGATGAAATACTTACTGTGTTCTCAAACGCTAAGGAATATGGCGGTAAGGATAATGTAATTAGTCTAGTTGTCGATGGTAAGCGCACATTCTATCAGGTTGAACCGATGTTATACAGGGCATTGCGGGGGTTGGATAAGATTACCTTAAACTTGCTTGGTAAAATTGCCGCTTTTGTGCCAAAATTACAGCGCTTGGGCGCAACGCAACTTAACCCGTCATTTAGTCTTGGTGCTAACCCTATTCGAGACGCTATGGACATTACATTCAAAGCGAAACATGCGAAGATACCGTTCCTTACCACAGTCATTGGTACATTCCGTTACTTATCAACCACGAAACTGTCAAAGAAACTAGGGTTCAAGCCGTCTTTTGCTGCACAGCAGTTTATAGACGTTGGCGGACAGATGGCAGGGTTAAGTGGTCAAGACCGTAGCCAGATACAGCACTTACGGGGTGAATTACTGGCAAACAGCGTTAAGGGTTTTGCTATTGAAACAGTGAAGCACCCGATTGACGTTCTGCGTGAAATCTTTGGTGTATCAGAATCCGGCCCACGTATCCAGGAGTATAAGAAGGCGCTTGAGTTTGCTGAAAAGAAATACGGTAAAGGCAGCCCTGACGCAATCATATATGCCATAAACGCTGCTCGTGACCAGTCAATTAACTTCACTAGGCACGGGTTTATTGGGAAGTATGCTAATATATTTATACCGTTCTGGAACGCTGGCGCACAGGACATATCTAAGACCGCTAGAACGTTTAAGACTCGTCCGATTGCGGCTACTTTAAACGCGATTACGTACCTGACTATGCCCGCTCTGGCACTTTGGTATTACAACAAAGATGAGGAATGGTGGAAGGAACTTGACGCACATGAGAAGTGGAATAATATACATTTTAAGATTGGTAATAAAATCATAAGGTTACCGGTCCCGTTCCTTGTTGGTCATATCTTCCAGGGTATTCCTGTAGCGTTGGCTGATAGCCTGTATCGCAAAGACCCTGATTCAATTAAAGAGATGATGGGAATGGCGTGGAAACGGAACTTTAAGGATTTAGCTCGATGGCCTACTATTGTTCAAGTACCAATGGATGTTGCTGCTAACAAGAGCTGGTCTGGTAGACCGATTGTTTCAAAATCAGCCGAGGGTAAGTTACCGGAAGATCAGGTTGCTACGTATACGAAAGACTTTGCTAAGGCAATGGGTAAGGTTCTGAATTTGTCACCGGCAAAGATTGAATATGTACTCAATCAGGTATCTGGTGGATTGTATAGGAACACGCACACTGCTGTTGACGCATTACGTGGTAAATCAGAGAAGTCAGATCAGCCAAGTGACATACCGATACTTGGCAGGTTCTTCCTGAGAGACCAGTATGCCCCCCGTAAGACCATTGAAGCCTTCTATGATAGGTTAGACCTTCTCAGCAGAAAGAAGAACTCAGACAAGATTACTGATGCAGAGAATGAGGAACGTCTTGAGATGGCTCGTAAACGTAAGGATTTGAGGGATGTATGGAAGGAGCTTAAGGTTGCGAAGTTTACAGCCAAGCGGAAGAAGCTATACAAACAGGTTAAAGATATTATAAACAATCCACGCCCTGATGAACGAGGGAAAAAGAAACGCAGCCGTAACTATAAAATGTCAAGATCACAAGCAATAGAAATACTGAACAAGAAACAATAGAGAGTGAATTATGAAAGATACAAAGAACTATCTGAACTTCTCAGGATTTAACGCATTGCCTTTACGGTACGGCAGCCTGGGGAATACGGTTGAGATTAGTACCGGTGCAGTGGTTGAGTTTCCACTGTACTACGAATACTTGGACGATAACACAGCCCTTGTGATTCCAGAAGGCAGACGTTATGCCAGGCTGTACGCAACGGTAGAGTGTGAAGTGTTCCAGGGTTCTTATCAGGGAACGACACCACCAACGCTACCGTCACATCCTGACATCTTACCAGCGAACATGTGGACTATTGTTCCTGTCCAACTAACTATGGACTGGATACAGATAATCTCAAGAGGCGCAGCCGGTGAATTACATATCAGTTTTCCGGACTTTGATTAAGGAAGAAGCGGTGAATTATGAAGGTGAAACTATTATTTACGATGTGTCTGGCGATCTTCACGTTGGTCTTGTTGTCATCTGATTGTGACGCTTCGTTCATGGGTGGTATGTTCAATCCAGTGCCAATACCAACAACGGCTGATAGCCAGTTAATCACTGTTGGAGATGGGTCTAGTAACGATCATGCAACTATTACTGCGGCATTGGCTGCTGCTGCTGCCGTTGCTGCTTCTGGCAACCATATTCTTGTATGGGTTGAGCCTGGTAACTACTTCTCAGAGGCGGCAATCACAGTACCTCAATACGTCACGCTTGCTGGGTACGGTATTGTAATGCCAACGGTAACTGCTGTCAATGGCAAACTGATAACGTATGACCAGAACGGAATACTTGATGTATCTGGCTCTGCAACGATTGGAGAAGGTGTTAATTATACAGCGATAGGAATTGACGGCACGGTTACACTTGTTGGTACTGCACGAGTAAAGAAAGAGTTTACAGTACCGCTGAGTGACTTCAACCCCGGCAGTTCTGGACCAACAGCGGCATTGCAAGATATATTCGCGAGTTATGAGTTTACTATCGATGACGATATGCACACATCTTTTGAAGTACCATCGGACTGTGATACTACTGAAAATATTACCATAGAGGTTTATTGGGGCATTGATGAAATAGGTGAAGGCGATGAGGTGCAGTGGTCATCAGCTTGGCGAGCTATTGCGGCTGGTGAGGTTGTTAGTGCTGGTGCTTCTGGAACTATTGACTTCGGTGATGTAGCTGTTCCTGCAACAGCAAATACTATTGTAAAAACAACAGGTATAATAGCAGCAGCAAGTATTTCACAGGATGACTTGATTGCTTTGAATGGTTCGAGAGTTGCGCTTGATGGTGGAAGCGATCCAACAGCAGAGCCTTATATTGTAATGATAAATATCGAATACTATGTCAACAAACTAGGCGAAGATATAACGCCATAACATAAGGATAAAGAATACGATGAAAAAGAAACTGTTGATATTAGGGCTAGTGCTGTTGTCACTGACCTTGTTTGTTCCTGATGGAGACACCTCGTTTATGGGTGGGATGTTTAATCCGGTTCCTGTACCTAACGCTGATATAGCCATTGAGGACGCTGGTGGGTACTACAGTCCTGATACGGTTGAGAGCGCCTTGCAGCAGGTCTGGGCTAGACAGGATACTAATAGAACATTCGGCAGATTAAGTAAAGACCTACTCAGAGTAAGTGGCTCTGACTACGTCAGTACAAACTACCCGGAAACGGTGCTTGACGGAACTGACGAGTTTGATGCTGGTCATGGTTGGCTGACCTCAAGAAGTGAAGATGGAACGGTTGACGGCGTTGGAGCACGTCTACGGTTTGAGATAGGGCAAAACAGAGTGGTTGGTATTGGTGATAGTATACTCAGCGGTCGAGTAAGCGACGATGCAGCTCGTGGTAATTGGTTTGATATGCTTATAGATAAACTACCACATCGTGGATACAATTATGGCGTACCAGGGTCAACAGCTAGTGACTGGGAGAACCTTGTTAATTTTGCGCTGTGGCGGAGAGCCGGTTATTATATTGTATGTGCGGGTTCTAATGACATTGAGAATGATGCTGCATCAGCAGCGACTGTACAGACTTCGCTTGGTGTCATCTATACAGCCATTACTGACGCAGGTGCAACTCCAGTTGTATGTACTATTTCGATACGAGCAGCTTTTGATGCTGGTGAAATTGTAATAGCTCAGGCGGTCAATACGTGGATTACCGCACAGTCAGTAGCGAACGACTGGCCCCTGATTGATATATATGGAGTGTTGACTCCTGCTGGCGTGAATGTTACAGCTAACTTCTATAATGATGGTGGGGCATATGTCCATCCAAACTATACGGGGAGTAAGCTCGTTGTAGATTCTGTACTACCAAGCACGTTTAAGGGATATGTCAACCTGTCAGGATTCAGTGTTGCTCAGGAATGGACAGTACATGATGCTGCTTATACTTCCTGTACAGCCTATCGAATATTAACTAATACTGGTGATGACTTTGGATTAACTAATACTCATGCACTGGGCAGAAATCATTTATACTACTCAAATGATGGTGGTGGTAGTCAACAGGCCGCTAGTTTTACGTTTCCCTCCGCACTTGGTGAGAAAACAGACATTGTAACGATTGAGTTGACAACACCATATAACTGGAATGTTACGTACTGCGGTATCTCAGAGATAGAGTTCTATGGATACAGTGATTACTTTAAGACACTAACAGCGAACACCGATGTTCACCCCACCAACTTAGTTCTTAATGGTGATATGGAAGCCTTCACAGGTAATATCCCTGATGATTGGGCTTATGCTGATTCAGGAATGAGTACCAGTTCAATCGAGAATAACGGAGCATCCGCAGACCACGAGTTTTATGGTGCTACAAGCTGCCTTAAGATGGTACGAACAAACGGTACGGGAGATTGGATTGTTTCCGCTGCTATGGCTGCCATCGATAAAGATAAAAACTATATCTTGCGGTTATGGGTCAAGAGGGGCGACGCACTAGACTTATGGCAATTCGCACAATACAGCATGTATTGGTTTAAGGCTGATGACGCTGCATCGGATATAAGCGTTAATCATACAGCGTTCCTACCTTTTGAAACAGTTAATGACTGGGAGTTGGTAGAAATACCAATATGGAAAACAGGTCAGGTACTCCAGGGTAGTAAATTCATCATGCCAAGCGACGCAACTCAGTTTAAGATGAGGATATACCCCTCTTGGGCGCGTAACGCTGAGATGTTTGTTGACAACGTAGAACTATTTGAGATGCCATAATTACAATAACGAAAGGAAAACAGATGGCGACAAGAACAAGACCAGCGAAGAATGGATCAGGCGGCGGTAAACAGGGTGGACGTGGTACCAACAGGGGCGGCTGTAGCAAAGGCGGTGCAGGTGGTGGCACAGGTGGCGGGCGTGGTAAGGGGACAGGACGCAAGAAATAGCATACATACAACAACGAACACGAACAATGGAAAAGGACGAACAACATGCCGAACACGATACCTCTTACTGAGGAGTTTCTGCAAGAGTTTCTGGAAGATGCTCAAGCACTTACGAATGGTGATGGTGACGACCCGAAGAAAGTTGGAAAAGTAATTGCAAAGATGGCACATATACAAGTACACACGCTAAAAAATGGATGCTTCTTATATAGTGAACATCTTCAAAATCCACCAGTACGGTTTACATGGCCTATGTCCGCCGCTGTAGTAGGTTCAGTAATAGCGATAGTAGGGTTACTGATTAAAGTATTATGATAAATAAACAACGAGAGGAAAAGTAAGATGAATCTGAAAGAAGCGATTAATGGTAGGGTAATGAAGGTGGTATTGAGTCTGGTACTGAAGTATATTGCTCAGATGTCACCCTCGATCATAAAGTCAATTGAAGATATGCTCTTGTCTTTACAGGCAAAGGCAGAAGAAACAACCAATCCAATGGACGATATACTGGTTGACCTGTTGCAACGAGCGTTTGCTGGTATTATCGGTAAGGAAGATACGGATGAAAGTACCCTTACTCCTTAAACAGAATCTCCGAGCAGGAGACTTATTACTGAGTAAACCAGTGAACTTTGATAACTGGCATGGCTTTAATAAAGGCCGGATCAACTTGATTAGCAAAGCGATCTTCAAAGCACAGGTTGCTATGGGGTTCGGTGTGGTTGATGCACAGTACACGCACTCTATGGTTGCAGGGTTTGGTATATACACGGCCTCTGCTGAATGGCCTACTGTAAAGATGGTGAACCTCCAGGAACAGTATGTCAATGCCGGTCATGTTATGAAGATATACCGGTACAACAAATGGTCCAGCCATAACGATATATCAGACCGTGCCAGGTTCGTTGCATACTGCTTTGCAGATAACAATATGCCTTATGACTGGTTAGGGCTGTTCGGCTTCTTAGGAAGGCTTGTATATGCCAAGCAACGTCTACACCTTAAGAACAGTGTGTTTTGCTCTGAGCAGGTCATGAGAGGGCTTCTGAGTGCAGGTGTTGACTACTACCTATCTTTAGCTAGACAATTACATGATTATAAGATACCTTATACGGAAAGTTCCCCTGACTTGTTCTCTCCGGCACATATATCGTATGGGTGTAGAATGAACGATGACTGGGAAGATGTGACTTGGGATTGTTTATCGGCAGAACAATACATAGAAATATAAAAGAGGAATGAAGTAGAGATGGAAAAGATTGATGTTAATTTAGTTGACAAGTACGCTGATGTAGTGTTCAATGAGATGGGTAAAGAGAGTGAGATGGAATCGTTTGTTACGAATACGATTACCAAGACGATGGCAGTCGCGTTAGTCAAGGCTGCTTGTGAATGTGGTGAGTTGAGTTTGATAGCAGTACATGACATATCAGCAATGGTGTTGAGTGACATTACAGATGCCAATAATTAGATACGAATATACGACCTGAACGAACAACAGAGTAATTTTATAAACGAGGGCTGACTGTTTTAGATTTATTTCTACTAAACAAGCCGAGACAAATGATATAAACTCCTGCGTTCCTTCAGGTCTTTTCTTTACCCTACCGCCAGAGAGATTATCTTACCCTGTTCCTGCTTAACCAGACTTGACACTGCTGACGATTTCACTGCTTGGTTTGAATGTGTATACTTCATTGTCATTGCCAGACTCTTATGCCCTAACAGTTCCTGTACTGTTCTAATATCTACCCCTGCCTGAAGTAACCTGGTAGCAAAGGTATGTCTGAGGTCATGGAACCTGATCCTGGGTATGCCAGTATAATAAATCACCCTGTCAAGCTGCTTAATCATAGTTGAATATATTGCCGGATGATCTCCAAAGAATATATATGGACCACGATTCGGGATGGTGTTATAGAACAACCGTTCTGTCACGTCGTTGAGAGGCACTGCTCTATCTTCCCCGTTCTTCGTTTCAGTAAACAACACACCGTTCTCCCTGGTAACGTGACTCCACTTCAACTGTGCAAGTTCATTAAACCTTCCACCGGTGTTGAGTGCTGCTACCATTAACCACTTCAGTTCATCTGTTGGACAGGCTTTAATGGCATCCATCTCATACTGTTCTTCCAGGATCACGTAGTCACGAGGTTTCTCTTTCTGTCTCTTTACCTGCTTCACTGGATTAACCTTATCAAACAGCTTCCATATGATAGCCTGATTGAATATGGTTGATAGACAGGCCAGTTCTCTGTTGACGGTACTATTCGATACACCCTGTGAGATTCTGTGTATAGAATAATGCTGTATCATTAAGGGTGTAATAGATACCAGCAACTCATCTCTGAAATAATCCTTCATGTGTTGTATGGATATACAATCACGGGTCCATGACTTTTTTGTGGGCTTACTATATACCTCCACATACTGCTGCGCTACAGCAAAGAACCGTGTCTGGTTCTCTTGCCGGATACTCAGGTTACCACGTAACGCATCAGTTTTCATAACCGATTCATAGTTCTGTGCTGCTACTTTACTATCGAACAGCTTTCGTTTCCTGGCTGACTTACCGGATACGATTACCCTGAAATCAGTCAACCATTTCCCGTCCTTTAACTGTTTAACCGCCATCTTCATTCTCCTCTATTTCTTGTATATTCAGCAATAACCTACTCAATGGGACTGGTCTATTATCGTCAGTAAAAATGTCATTGAGGATTGCTTTAGTAATCTGATTGCTTAAGCTATTAAAGCACTCATTGACTTTATTGTTGAGATCGCCAAGAGTGACCAGCCAATTAACCTCTCCATCAATGACATACCCTTCTCTTACATTGAGCGGTATAGCAATTTCCTCTGTCAACCTTTCCTCTACGTACAGCGTAAACACGCCATCATCTTTTTCAGGTGGTGTCACTTCAATAAATACATGGTTCATTCAGTATTTCTCTTTTCTTTGTTAGCATTAACTTCAACCAAGTGTTGTTATAAGAGTATTCTCTATTGAACCGCCAATGCCATGCCTCATTACTATCCCACCGATACGGGCATGTTCCTTTACGATCCTGTACTTTACGCTTATGTGACTTTCTCATTGTATACCTATCTTATAGAACACCTTATCATAACTCAGCGCTTGGTAATCAACCCACTGTGCATCTGCTGTTGACTGAACAGCTTCCCAAGACAACATATCTGTTGACCGATACACTGTTACTACACCCAGATCACTAGGCCAGCTCAGCACGACGCCAGGACTACCTCGATGAATGCGCAGCCCGTACAGATACCAGTCTGACCATACGCTTGCCTGTGCTGGATACGGTACCCCGTCATAGCCTATTGGCACGACTCTGATCCGACTGCGATTGCCAAACGTCAGATAGACCGTATAAGCATGGAAATACGCCGTGCCGACCATAGTGTCATCTTGCCAGACTTGATACGCCATCGTATATGCTGACGGTTGCCAGGTTAGTGTTAGATGGTTGGTGTTGCGATAGTGCGTAGGCTCGGCTGATGCCATGCCTGTAATGAGTATTATAATTGTGATTGCTATTCGCATTATGTGTCCTCATCTTCCAACTCTACCTCTAGCCACTCAATGCGTTCTTTAAGCTCTACTATCTCAATGTCTTTTTGCACAAGAAGAAGTTTAGCCTTGTTTATAGCCTCAGACAAGTCAACCAACATCTTATTATAGTTATCAATTACACTGCCCGTATTTTCTACCATCTATCTACTCCTTATTAGTTGCGCGCGTGTGCGTGACAAGATCATGGTTTTGCCTTTCTATATACGCTCTATACATGGCGTGTTATGGTCTGTTGTTATCATCTACTTATCCTCCTGCCGATAATCCAGCTTGTTTTTAATCCGCTCTATCATCTTAAGAAACTGCTCTCTATTGCCAGAATAGCTGCCGATACGTTCTTCTTCTAGTACCAGGTGCATGATATGATCTATCTCAACAGGTGTTAGACTGACCGTAATGTCTTTACTTCTGTTCATTAGTATGCTCCTGACTAACACCAGACCACTGTTCATAATTCATATATCCAAGATAACTCACACTCATTAAACATGCGTCGTTCATTAACCCTCCTGCATTCCTCATGTTTTTTAGAACTTTTTCATTAACAAACTTATTATCAGTTCCACACGTACCCCATCTATACGAGGCAGTCTCGCCGTTATTTGTGTACACAAAACAAAATGACCAGTAATGTAGTTTACCTTTTTTGTTTATGTTATCCATTGGTGTCATCCTTCTGCTCCTGCAACCAGCGCAACACGCAATAACAGCAGAACGCGCGGGCTTCTGGTTCTGATTTGATTAGAATAGTGCCAGCCTTGCGTGTGAGGATTGTTGTACTTTGATTCTCCCATTCTTGTATTGACTCAAAACCAGCGCAATCTCTGTTATACCACGCCTTAACCCAATATAAACCGGGCGCATTATAGTGTGCGGCTCTGCGTACTTGTGTCCACCCAGCCTCAGCCATCAGCTCGTCAGTGCGCTGTTCTAGTAAAGCTACAGCGTTTAGATCGACTGTTGCATTAACCCATATAAACCCATGCGCCTTGCCTATAAGGATACTTATTGATCCAGCCAGCCTACCATTATCCTCTCGCGGTATTGCTTGCCACTCGTCCCAGTATTTCTCACAATTAATTGCTTGCATAGTTACTTTCTACCTGAGTTACTTTTTTCCATATATAACCGCCACTCATGCGCTGTACACCTCGGAAGCAGTTACTAATATTACCAGGATGACATCCGACGCTTTTTGCAGCTTGCAGCATTGATGTAAATTCCAAAACCTCGCCTGTGAGAATATTAGTGCCAACAACAGGGATTCTATGTGGTTTGTACTTGATTAGGTTATTCTTATGCGCGTGGCGCATATTCTCACTCCTAGTACACCACTCTAAATTACAAACACTATTATTTAATCTATTACAATCTATATGGTTTACTTCATGCTTGCCTTCTGGGTTGGAAATAAATGTCAGCGCAACCAGTCTATGAACAGTGAACATCTTTGCGTGTCCCTGAACGCACAAAACAACACGATAATATCGGTTATTTAATGTAGGTTTCAATATTTTCCCCTTGAGTGGATTTTGACCATACCTTCCACGCCTTATGCGATCCTTTGATTTCACTCGCCCCAAACTACTGACTTGATAATAATCTTCATATCCAGTAGCGTCTTTCCATACCTCATCACAGTTTATGGTTATCATCAATCACCTCACTTTCCGTTTCTGAACCGTCCAACCAGCTCTTATATTTATTGCAAACACCAACTGTGTCAATCTTTTCGCTGGTCAACTGACAAATGCTTTCATCGGGGCAAAAATAATGTGAATAATGATTGCAATTTTCACAGGTATCAGCCAATCGATACCCGTTCGCCTTTAAGGTTTGTTTAGCTGTCATTGGTCAATCCTCTCAAACTCAACAACCCAGACATACGGGTTTGACTCCCATGAGAAACCGCGCTTGGCATATATCGACTCCCAACATGCCTCAAACGCATTCTCTGCGTTTCCATACAACTTATGGTCGTACTTCTCAAGTCCATTATATGGCGACGGGAAGAAACCCTCAGCTTTTGCATCTGCCCTACTAATTTCCTGCACCCGTTCAATTCGGGTGTTCTTGATTTCAAGCGTAATGCGTGACGCCCAACGTGGCATATGAACTGACGGTCGCCATGAAATGTCGTCTGGATTCTGCGGCACGTTCTCAAACTCTGAACTGACATTACTTGGGTATCCACTGCGATATAGAATATCCTTTTTTTCGCATGGTTCAACTGCTACATCACCAGCAAAAGCAAAGCATTCCCGAACCCAAAGCCTGTCGCCGTTGTACCCATACGGGCTTGTGAAGTATTCCGAACCGCCGGGCAGTATGTCCAGCCCATCAATGCCGCCAAGTTCAGCCCAATGGTGTTTGCCCTCATCACGCTTATTTCCTGTTGAACTGACGCAAGTCATCAGCTTGCACCTGTCGTTTGGCGGCTGTATTTTCACGGGTCGCCGCGTCTGCGTCTTTCTACCATCCAAAATAGCGCGTACCATTTCAGCGTTGAACAGTATTTGTCTTTCTTTCACATCCATATCACCAACTCCTCTCAACCTGTTTCGTTTCTCCTGCCATATCCTCGTGACTATATGGATTGGTACATAGCGCATGCACCAGTACCGCTACTGCTATCGACATGATTAGGTACACAATTATGCAAAAGGCTTTCATGGCGTATCCTCGCTATCATCACTAGCCTCCTCTATTTCTTCTGGTTTATAATCTGGTGTAGCACTGACACCGATTGTTGCAGCGTATTCCTCGCAATGATTCTGTAGGTGGTGCTTTAATCCAATCAAATCAAAATCTTCTTCACCACAAAAAGGACAGATTATATTACTCATCACGCCTCCTGGTTGAGTAGTTGCTGTGCTAATCTAGCGCCAGCAGTCGGTGGGTGTTGTATCTCATTATCTTCACAATAAGGACAACCCGGACCTATGCAATCTGTATGTCCTGATATTCTATTCAGCCCAGCCTCCAACTCTGCAATATACTTATCCCTACTATCAACCTCAGCCTGTAGCCGTTTGTTAGTTTCAGCCAGTTCAATAGCCCAATCTGTTTTCTCTCCATTATATGTAGCGTCTAACTGTTCTTGTAGACGATTGTTCTCAGCCTGTAGCTTGTTGCATCTCTTTTCCAAGCAGTCTATCCTTACTTGCTTAAGACTCATCGCCCTGCTCCTCATCTAGCTGGTTAAACAGGTCAACCATTGGGCTGGCTTTATCCTCATCAATCCACACCTGCTCACCGCTATAGTTTGTTACGAGTTGCTTTCGGGGGTAATGACCTGATTTATATTTATTGTGTGCTATCCACTTCGGTTTCTCAACCTCAGCCTCGTGTGCTGCGTTGAGCTTGTCTGTGTTACTGTCTACCACTCCCCTGCATGTTGATGAAAAACCTGTAGTACGCTCCCAGCAGTTGTTATCATTATCCCAAGTAGTCCACTTACAGGATTTCGTCACATACCGCTTGGCTGGATGCTGCTTGCGCCATGTTGCGTTCAGTTTGTCTTTCACTTCTTTAGCGTATGAGCCATCTTGATATCTCTTGATTGATGGTTTTACTGTAGAGTCATCAGTTGATTTGATTGCGTCATCTTCTGATACAACTCCCCAGCGCATGTCGCCACGACCTACACGTATCAATATCCATGGCTCACCGCCCTGCGCTTCTGCCTTGCCTTTGCGATATGCTGCTCTCTCTTTCTGTGGCAATAGAAACTCAACCGCCCTTATTTCGCCAGACTCAAATCCCTCACCATATGACTTGTCATGCTGTTCCTTTACACTAGCATCGTGCCAGTCCGCGATTGCCTGTAAGTAAATCTCTGCGTTCAGTATTAAACCACTCTTTTCAACGCTCGTATGGTCACTTAAAATCTTATATAGCTGTTTTTTTGTATCACTCATCATCAATCCTCCTGTTCTATTTTCTTAGTTATCGTGCATCCTTCGCTAATATAATGTATCCTACCGCTATTGCTATCTTGTATAATCCACGAGTCACCTGTCGCAACTGGCTTATTCAACACAACCCCATAATGCACTAATGTCATTTGTGCGCCATTAAAAGTAACGCTAACTGTATCGCCTACTTTGATTAAATTATCGCTCATCGGTCGCCTCCTGTTTTTTGTTGATTCGTTCGCTATCCTTTACCATTTTTGGTAGTAAATAACGCACTTCATCCTCAATGTCTGACAGGGAAATATCAGCATCGGTATCAGTATGAGTCTCAACAATGTCCATGATCTCGGATAAATAATGAGATATGACGTGTGCTGCGTTTTTATACTGTGGTTTACCCATTGCTATGGCCTCACTATTATCGTTGTTACAGACTGAACGTCTGGTGCTACCAATATCGTTACCTGTAAAACCCGCTCTAGCCATATGCGTAAGTTTTCGACATCTTGCATTTTACCCCGTATCGTAACGGTCGTCGCTTTTACTTTGTTATCAACCTCTGGAAATATCTCTATATCCATCTTCTAATCCTCCAATGTTATCCATTCTGCATCTGTTATAACCACCTCATCCCTATAAGGATAATCAGCACATGGCAACTGATCCTGGAACTGTGTCCAGTACGCGCCGGATACTGCCATCTGCCATAGTAATAGGTATGAGATGATTGTTAGTGTCATTAGTTACTTCCCAAACCATAATGCCGCTGCAATACCGAGTCCACTT
>Ga0207997_1000425_pt1 | contig 21678 bp, 29 predicted proteins | sample AntAceMetag02UKN_FD_184777 | JGI IMG/M metagenome (GOLD analysis project Ga0207997, IMG submission 184777) | Saline lake microbial communities from Ace Lake, Antarctica - Antarctic Ace Lake Metagenome 02UKN (SPAdes) (version 2) | ecosystem: Environmental > Aquatic > Non-marine Saline and... | reverse complement strand
AAAGGTGTGGGTGGGTATTATACTTATATGTATATTTGAATCGAATTAATTAGCACACTAGATTATAATAGCTATGGCTAAACTTACAATTTTAACTCAGTATCTCGAAAATTACTCCGAAACAAAAACTCCGCATTGGAAAAAAAAAGGAGGTCACACATTTATCGTAAAAGATATAGAAGGTGACAGTATTATTTATTGTAATAATATGAAACAAGTTTGCGTAAATCTAATAAGCGCAAGATGCAACGAACACTTTATGTACACCTACATAGACCATAACATAGAGTTTTTTGAATCCGAGGAAATATCCGCTGACCTTTTGATGGAGGAAATACGCAAGAACTTTTAAAAAAAAGCAAAAAAATGGGAGCAGTAAAAATTCTTCAAATCAAGGAAGTAATCCGAAACCTTTTAGAGACCCAACCGCATCTTAGGGATAATGACGAAAAGCTTATCGCAAATATTTGGAAAGAAACCATAAATAAAAAGTACGGAAAAACTACTGAAATGACAGGGTATCGTGTTTTAGAGCTTCTAGCTTTAGGAGAGTTACCAAATTCAGAAAGCATACGTAGAGGTCGCTGTAAGCTACAGGAAACAACACCTCACCTTAGAGGTCAGAAGTATGATAAGCGAAAAAATAACGAAGATGGCGTAAAAGGTGATTTAAACGATTTTAATTTAGGTTAATAATGACGGAAAATAAAACAGACTTGTTAATCAATGAGTCCTTTAACGAATTTATATCTAAAGAAACAAGAAGTGATTTTATTTGGATTTGTGTTATAAAAAAACCAAAAGCGGTAAAATATTTTTGGGATGTTCACAGTATGTCTAGTGAAGATTATTTTCGGGCTAAAAGTGAGCTTAAGCGCACATTAAGTTATGATGATTTTTATGAATCGGTAAATTACTTCAACGCAAAAACCATACGTAGCGCTTACGCAAAAACTACAGAGCTATTAATAGATTATTTGAGCCAAAGTCCTAACGCTAAGGTTTTAATTAAAGAAATAGAATTATGAGTTATGTAAAAAAACACCTACAAGACCTTGAGGGCTTAATGTCTAGGCAAAAAAAAACAGACCGCAAACCAAAATGGTATTACGATGGTGTAATCGACTTTCTTTTAAGGGAAGGGAGTGCTTATAAATCTCAAGAATTAACAAAAGAAGAGTCTGATAAAGTATTAAAGCTAGTAAGTAGTTTTACGGCTGCTTACGGAGAACCAAAGCCTAAGCAATGCTATTATAATTCACAAATGGCTGCTATGTCAAATGACGACTTCACTTATGTAGAAGGGTATGCCTTATGTGACCTCGGTTTACCGCTCCCTCACGCATTTTTAATAATTAACGACAAGGTTGTTGACTTAACTTGGAGAAACGCTATCACAAATGATGTAATAAGAGGAAATCACGAGCTAGAATACTTTGGCGTTCCTTTTCATACGGAAGATTTAAGAGAGGCTTGTTTTGACACCTTAATGGCTCAATCGCACCTCGAATGTTATTGGAATAAGGGTGCGCTATTCAAGAGTAAATTTATCAAAGGAGAGCCTTATTACGCTAAATAAACCCCCCTATTTTGGGTAAATTAAAAAAAAAGATTAGACGTTCGGTTAATTTATACTTCCAAAGAGTTAAATTAATTTTAATCAAAAAAAAACCTTGAAACCCTTATACAGTAAGGATTGTTGAAAATGAATATTTACTTTTAGAAGTTTACTATTCGATAAAAAACAGAGTAATTAAAATACCTAAATTTGGTGAAAAAAAAAGAGCCTATTTTAAACTTTTAAAAGTAAATAATAGAAAAATACCAAGATTTTATATATAAAAAAAACTACATAGCAATGGAGAAAGAAGAAAAAAAATCAACCGCCACAATAAAGCCTGTTAATAACTACAAATTTGAAGACACATTAGAGGCTTTTAAGCAAATGGATAGCATAAGGAAAAGTAAGTCTATAAGCGTGGCTGAAATAGCGTTAAAACTAGGTTTGCAGAAAAGCGCATACTACCGCTATTGCTCGGAATACGGTAGTCAAAAAATACCAAGACCGAGTATCGCTATTGTGAGGAAATATGCTAATTTATTTGGGTATAAATCGTGCATTTACCTATCTAAAATAGTGTTGAAAAAAAAATAGTGAAGTCGAGAAGTAATATCAATCAAAATTAAGACTATGAATTTTATCCAAATTGTGATAATGTTAATATGGGTTACGCTTCTTATTCTAGGGGTGATGATTATTTATGTTTTGCAGTCTTTGTATGAGGAGCTTAAAAAGCTAAATCAAAAAAAGCGCAACGACACTAAAATATTTTAGTGGTTTTTACTTTAATCAAAAAAAATAAAATGACTGAAAAATGTATGGTTAGTCGGTATGATAAAACTATTTCAGAACCACCATTTGAAAGCAATCAAATTGATGAAATAGATGTTCAAGTACCAAGACAAGATTATTTAGGGCAAAGGCTTTATAGCAATCTGCGTAGAGAGTGCGCTAGGAAGGGTTATGTGTTTAAATTTTATACCTCTTCAGACGAAGATAAATTTAAGTACAATGTATTTGTGTTCTAATTCTTCGCATAAACAAAAAAAACAAACTAAAATGAGGGAACTAAAATTCAAGGCTTACGACAAAATAACTCACACAGAAGTTGCTGAACCTATGTGTTACTATATGTCATTCAATGATGATGGTGCTGTAAATATTATGAATAACATAGCGGTATGTCAGTTCACGGGGCTACAGGATAAGAACGATGCTAAAAACTATTGTGACAAGCATTTTTTATAAAACGTGTTAGCGTTTTGCTGCCTACTAACCCAACGGTATCAGCATAATATTTACACGATGCTTACGAAAAAATAGCCAACTCTATATGGAGAATGTAATATGTGCTATATTAATAACTAAAAAGTTGAATTATGGGAATGTATGATACAGTAATAGTACCGTGTCCAAAATGCGGTAAAAAAGAAGAATTTCAAAGTAAAAGTGGTGAATGTTGTTTACGAGTAGTTGAATTGAACGAATGCCCTGTTGATATATTGGCAAACGTAAATAGACACTCGCCTTATACTTGTGATTGTGGGATTGTCTTTGAAGTAGATTTAAGCACTCGAAAAAGCACTAAAGTAGTGTTGTAGATAACGTTTAGCGTATGATTAAGCGACCCGACTAAAAGTTACGAAAACACCATAGGGTTTCTAAAAGCAAACAGCAAATAAAAAAAAGTATGATAAGTAATCGAGGAAAAGGGTGGAGATTTACGGACAAAGAGTGCAAGAACGAGGGGTGCGTGAATAGATTTATTCAGTACAAAAGCACAGACAAATATTGCTCGGCAAGCTGTGCAGCTAAGTACTTTAAGCCACTAAAAAAAACGCCCTTAAAAAATTACAATACTCCTATTTCAAAAAAACCATCGCCAAAGAAAGCCGCATTCGAGAAAGAGTTCTCAATTGCCAAGAAGCACATTCAAAAAAATCTGATAGAAATGTACGGTGAGGTGTGCTGCGAAAAGTGCTACACTAGCAGCAGTATTAGTTTTAGTACGCATCACATAATATTTAGAAGTGAAAAACCTAGCCATAAAGAACTAAACAACCCGCTAAACTTAATTTATCTGTGCTACGAGTGCCACGAATCGTTTCATAAGGATAAGAAGTCAAGAAACTACCTTATTTCATTTAGAGGGCTAGACAGCCTGTTTAACCAACCAATTTGGGGGTATCAATAGCTTGGCAAATAAACTACGGGTAAAAGTTGCGTACTATCTAAATAATTTATACTTTTGAAAGTATGAAAAACAGACTTGCGCATCATAAAGAGTTGCTTGAGAAGCAAAAATTTCTTATAGATATGGATGCTGATTACACTATAAAAGTTGTCAATGGCAACTATGAGCTTATTTCGGAAATGTTTGCTCACAAAACATTCAAGAAGATTGATTACAGTATAGAGGAGTTAAGGTTTATAAAGAGTGTTCGGCAGTATATAAAGAAAAATGAGATATACTTGATGCCACAATTTCAAGACAATCAAGTGTTTTCAACCGATGTCCATTACGTTCGTGTTGCAAAAGTTCCTATGTTTAAAAATTTCGGAAATGTGTGTGAGGTTGATATCGACCAAGCGTATTGGGAAACAGCGTATCAACTAGGTATAGTTAGTGACGAGATATACGTTAAAGGCTCAAAAGGGAACATATCAAAAAAAGCAAGGCTTACAGCTTTGGGTAGCTTGGCTAAGAAAAAATATAATTACCATTTTAAAGGTGATAAGCTGCTTGATACTATAATTGAAAAAGAGCCTCTTCTTGAAAATTTATGGTTTACGGTGTGTAAAAGAGTTTCTGATGTTATGCATAAAGTTATTGCAGAACTAGGCTCTGACTTCATTTTCTACTGGGTAGACGGCATCTATTTTAAAAACACGCCCGAAAATGTTTCCAAAGCTATGAGCATATTTATAGATAGCGGATACAACTCTAAATTTAGAAAAATAAATCAAATTTACTTTCACGAGATGGGATTTACCGTTAATGACTACGGTGACATTACGAGAGAGTTTAGTTACCCGAATTATGGAAAAAAGGGAGCTAAGATAGATTATGCTGAAAATTTTAAGCTTGCGAGTGCGGCAAATAAGATAATCAACAAAGAAATAGACCTTGTTGATAGATTGAAGAGGAATATGGAGAGCGAGCTTAATAAGCTCAAGTAGCACACAAACACACAAGCTATGGAGATTAACACGTTAACGCTATCAAATGAATTTTCGGATAGTAATTTTAGACAACTAGGCTTCGTTAGAGATATTCACTCTAAAGATTACGAACTGTGCTGCCAGTACAAGCACTATAAATACGCCTGCAAAAGAGTCGTTTTAGTTGTTTCGCTAGAGCTTGATAAGGTTTACGCCTTGATAGACGTAAAGGACTACAACGAAGAGGGTGAGCAAGTATCGAAAACAAGCAATACGCTTCACTTTACTGTGGATACTATTAGCGAATTGATTCAGCTTATACGAATGCTGCAAAGACAGAATATAAACTTCCAAAAGTAAATAATATGACATTAAAAGAAACTTTACAAAGTATAAAAACAGAGGGTGTTGCTACGCCTGTCAAGTCGGTAAAACCGATAAAACCAAAGAAGAAGGGTAGGGGCAGACCGTCTGTTAGCCATAAAAAAACAAAGCTAAACAAGATTCTTGCGGCTAGAGGAATGACGAGGAAAACGCTTTACGATAAGATTGCAGAAAAATATCCCGATGAACCTATTAGCCCCGATGCGTTAAGCCGAATAATAAGCGGCAGTCGTCAGTATTATTCAACCACCACTTTATTCCGTATATGCGGTGCTTTAGGAATTAGCCCAAATATGTGCTTGGATTGGGAAATGGAAATATACGGTAAATCAAAAAAAGGATGAATAAGGAACTACAAGAGCTATATAAGAGAAGTACCAAGGAGTTTGGTGTTTGGTCTTACTTATGGATTTTCTCGGACAAGGGCGAGGTGTCATTTACTTATAATGATTTATCGTCTAGGTTTCGCATACCCTCAAGCACGCTACACCGAATAATTACGAAGAATATTTATGCTTGGTCAAGCGTAGGTGTAAACGTTTCGATTTACAAAGGTGAATATAATAATCACGTTATGTGTTTCAAGAAAAAGAAAGCGGCTAACAGCGCTTCCTTGTTAGCTCCTAGAAATGAAGAGTTGTATGTTTTTTTAGAAGAATATTATGCATCTATAGACTTTGATTATCCCGATATGCCAAAACACAAGAGGTATATTGAAACCATTATTAAGAAGCTAACCAAAGCAATGATTCTAAGAGGTACGCCTATTAATGACGAAACTATTAAGGCGACCTTTAAAATGTTTGTAAGCGGCATTGACGGTTGGTGGAGAGAGAACGGAAATATTACTCTTCCGCTAATAAGCAGGCATTTTACGAAATTATTAAATCAAGTTAAAAATAATTCAAATGGAAAAAAACGAGATAATTATTCAGTCGCAGCAAAACAAGCTGATGAAATTGACTTCGGCAAACTTACCCGAAAGCAATAAGAAGTGCTTGCAGCTTTGGTATGGAACTAAAAAAGTAGCTGTATATGAATCCGAAGAGCTAAAGAGCTTATTTAAATTTGTCTTGGCGCTTTGCAAGTTGATTGGTGTCACCGAGCCGCCCGAAAAAGAAATTATAGTCTTACTAATTGACCACCTACAGGAGCATCATAAGGATTTTTCGACTGAAGAAATACGAAAAGCTTTCAGTATGGCAACAGCGGGTAAGTTGAATTTTGAATTTAATCATTACAACCGCCTAACACCACAATTAATTAGCCGCACACTAAACACCTATAAGGCTTGGCGCTCTAAAGAAATACTCAGTTATGAGCATAACATATCTGCCGAGGAAGCTGAAGCTGAGAGAGAGAGTAATAAGCTTTCAGAAGAAGAAGCGCTCCTTAAGAATATTAAAATAACGGTAGACCTTTATAAGAGGTTTGAGGACAACATTGGCTTAAGCGGAGATGTAATAGCAATAAGCGAATCGGTGATTGATTTCGGTAATTTATCTTTTCATTTTTTAAAGTCAATACATTTGATTGCGTTGGTCGGCAATACCGAACAAAGCATCATTTCTAGGGCAAAAATTCTAGTGTCTAAAGAGCTTCATAAAACTAAAAGAGCTAAAAAAATATCTGCTATACTAAGTGACGATTCTAGCTACGAAGTTCAGCGTATGTGTAAGAAGATAGTTTTAATTGACTACTTTAAGCATATATATTCATCTAAGCTAGATTTAGAAGGGCTGATAAAGGAGAAGTTAGCTGATAATCACATTTACATAAAGGCTTTACAATTGGAAAAATGAAGGCAAAGTTTAGCGAAACGAAGATTTCTGAGAAATTAATATTCTATGCAGGATACAGAATACGTATATGCATAATAAGGTTTGAACACAATAAATCGGTTAGCGAGCAAATGATATCCTTTATAGCAAAAAACACAGAGGGAGTACCATTGTGTGAGATTTGCTTAAATTAATTTGTATTTTCAGAAATATATATTATATTTGCATCTCATTATTAATTAACACACAAGCAAGATGATAAACAGTTCAGAATTAAAGGACGATAGCGTTGAAAAACTTTTTTGCATTCCGTTCGAGGGTTTAACTCAAACTCCAATGGTACAAGAGGAAGCAGAGATATTTGTAAGTCTATCCTTGTCGGAAAAATCAAACACGAAAAAATCCTTAGACTTAAAAGCATTTCCGTCTCAAAACTATCAAATTTTAGTTTCAAGCCTACAGAGCGGTAGATTTGAGTTTGAGATAACAGAGGAAGCTGCTATTATGGTTTCAGTTATGTGCGGGAGCATAGGAGATGTTATTATGTATATGGCGTATTTACAGTATCAGTACTTCGTTCACCCTTCCGCTTTAGACAATAAAATTACAATGTCTAGGATTGCGTTCATATTTCCCGCAGGATTCCCTTCATCAAGCGAGTTAAGACGTATGTGGGATTTGCAAAAAGTGGGCAACCGAGAAAATGGTTTCGCTTCTGACAATTTATTAGACTATAAAGAGTGCTATAAATCTATATCTTAATAAGTGAGTTTATATACGCTGAGTATTGAAATAATATACTAGGGAATGATGATGGAGTTATTTGCATTATCCAAATATAGGGTTCGATTCCCTTTTGGCGTACAAAAATAAGCAGAGGTAGCTCAGTTGGTAGAGCCTCCGTAGGATGATGTTGTATAATGTTTTCTTGGCGGAAGGTCGTAGGTTCGACTCCTACCCTTTGCTCAAAAGAGTGATATTGATGTCTGAGGTTAATTCCATTGACGACTATTACAATATTAACAGCTATGGTGCGGCAAGTGAATGCAAGACAAGCTTGTGTAAACGCATCAAAGAAATTATGTTGAAAACAAACTTTCAACAATATATAATACGGGTTTAATATAAACTTTTAAAAGTAAAAAAAAAGAGCAATATGCAAGTAGTTACACAGTCATTTATAAAGCAGCTTTTTGAATACAAGATGGGCGGGGGTTGCGGTCTTCGTTTTGAGGCTAGTTATGTTAACAATATAGAGTTTCCGTCAACGGCAGCTATGAACTTAGGTAGTTGGTTTGAGTTTAAGTGTACGGGTCAAACGACTAAATTCGGTCATACTCCAATACCCGTTAGGCTTAAAGCCAAGAAGCTTACTAAAAAGCAGACAGACGAAGGTTTGCTGCAAGAAGACCAAGTTGGGGAGTTAAGTAAGAAATACAGCGATGCTATGAAGCACGTAGAGAGGTTTAATGAAATGCTAATCGAGAATGATTATGAGATTATTGGAACGGGCGTAAGATTAGAGGATAAAGCTTTAGGCATTAAAGGTGACGTAGATATTGTTGTTAAAAAAAGAGGGGAGGATAAAGTTAGATTTATAGACACAAAATTTTCGGGTCTTCTTGATAATAAATGGGATGACTTAGGGTGGGCTGACGAGAGTTTAGAGTATAAGGACAAGCTGATGATTCAAGCGGTTCATTATAAGATGTTAGGCAAGGCTGTGTACGGGTATGAACCCGAATTTTATTTTTGGGTTTTTTCGTCTACAAATACTACCGATTGCAAAAACATAAAAGTTGTTGTTAACGAGGATAGATTTAACGAGCATAAGATAATAATTAAGAACGCTCGTGACGAGTTTGAAAAGTCACAGAAAGCGGGGTGGATTGCTAGACCGACTCCCAAAAGGTGCGGTACTTGCACTTTGGCTGATAATTGCCAACACAAGGTTGAGCTTCCTTCAGAACAAATTGTATACTATTAAAACATTAAAAGATAGATTATGAAAGTAAATATAACATTACAAAGATTGATATATAATATTCTTGTAACCCACAAAGAGTCGAGAGAAAGTTGGCTGCTGACCATCAAGACTGTTCATCAAACGGAAATGACAATTAGCGGCATCCCTATTCAAGATTACTTTTATGCTGTTTTTGACGAACGCTTAAGTAACCTTAATACAATAAAGCGGGTTTGGTCAAAAATTCAAGAGGATATACCGAAGCTAAGAGGTGAGAACTACGCAGATAGACAGCGGCAAGGCGGTCAATATAAAGCCAATGAAGTAATTGACTATAATCAAATATCTTTGTTTGAAAAAGAAGAACTTACAACTATATCTTTGAAGTGAAAAAATGCAATTACAGCGGAGCGTTAGCATTACACTTAATACTTTCAAAAGTAAAAAATAGCATACTTTTAAAAGTATAAATAAAACTCATTAAATCTTTATATATATTTGCGTATATTTGAAGCCCATCTAAACACACAAGCACTATAATGTCATCAATTAAAGAACGTACCGATATAGCAAAGGCTAATCCTAGAGATGTTAAGGCTGTGCTGAACGAAGTCGAAAACCTATCTACCCTTAGCGAAGAGGTTGCTCTGTCTTGCTTCTACGTTCTGATAAAAGAAAAAAAGCCATTTATAGGAATATCCGTTAGGCTTGCCGAGCTTATTGCTAGTTCTTGGGGTAACATACATTCGGGCGCTAGAATCATAAGCAAAAACGATAAAGAGGTAACGGTACAAGGGTTTGTTCACGATTTTCAAAAAAACTCAATTTTCACGGTGGAAATTCAGCGACCAATATTCGGTATGACTTCGGAGCAATTAATGAAACAGACAAGTGCGGCATCTTCAATTGCATTTAGGAATGCTATTTTTAAAGCCATCCCCGCTTCTTTGATATCTTCAATAGTATCCAACATTAGGCATTATGTACTGAGCAGAGAATCAGACCAAGATAATAGCCGTGTAAAAAGTATGGTGGAATACTTTAAAAGCAAGGGAGTAACGTCTAGTCACGTAAGTTCTCTTTTAAGTAAGAGCGTTGTCTTTGATGCTGATAATATTAATTTGTCAAACGAAGATTTGTTTTTATTGGTAGGAATTAAAAATGCAATAGAAGAAGGAGATACTACGGTAGGAGAGGTGTTTAAAATGGAAGGGGCTAAACTTAAAAAGGCAAGCAGATTTAATTTCTCAACGGAAAGCGACACCGCTAAACCCAAAGACACCCGTAAGGATAGTGAATTAAATGAAGTGAAGATAAAAGAAAGCCTTACTGATAATGCCGAAGTAATTAAAGCAAAAGAACCCGCTGATTTGAAAAGTAGCATCTCTAGCCTTGGTGATAGCTCAGTAAGTAAAAAAGAAACCGTTAAGGTAGAAGAAGTAGAGCCTGTAATTCCTGCATCAAAGAAAAGAGGAAGAGGGAGACCGAAAAAAGTTTAGGGAGAATATCCCTTAAAGATGCTTTCTAGGTGAAAGCGCCTACCTATAGCCAATAGGGGAGTCTCGCAGAAATGCGGGGCTTTTTTTGTATAATAAACCCCGACAAAGAAAACCACTAAGAAACTTCATCGGGGTCTATATCACTCCAACTAACACTAACCTCAAAGATTAGCAGAGCGAACACTATGGCATAGTGATAAAACAAAATTAACCAATAAAAAGAAACCCCGCCAAAATAAGTTTATGACGGGGTTATTTTGTTCGCAGAATTTAGAAGTTAACACACAAGCTATGAAACTACGAACAATATCAAATAAGTAATAATTAAGACACGGAAAAGAACCCTTCTTTTGGCACTCTTGTTCCGCTAATAGTAAATGCGATTTGCCTGTTGTTAGCTTCAAATTGCTTTACGTCTTCAAAGTTTTCTTTGACATACCTAATAAGCGCATCTTTTTTCCACGACTTAGAATATGCGGTTGATACGAGTTTAGAATAGGAAACTTTAGGCTCTTTCTTAGCAGCTTGTAGCGCTTGCTCTGCTCTTTTAGCCGCTTTGTCAGCCGCTACAGATTCTTTTTTCTCTTTAGCTGCCTTAGCTTTAGCTTCCTTTTCAGCCTTTTCAGCCTCTATTAATCGAGCTGACTTTTCGCTTTTTTCGCTCTTGGCTAATTCAGTAGCCTTGTTTTCGCTAGTTTTTTTAGAGTTAGCCTCTTTGTTTGATTTTGCCATAGTTTTTTTTGTAAGGTGTGTATGGGATGAACAAATTTAATAAAAAATAGAAAATTACTTGTATTTTTGTTTCAAATTATTATTTTATAAATATAACTCTAAATTTAGAAACAATGAGTGGATTAGTTAAATTGGCGATATATGGTGGGGCAGCGTTCCTAGCATATAATTATTACACAAAGAGAAAGGCGAAAATAAGTATTATAGATGCAGCGGAATCTACTACTGCAAATACTAACGAAAACAAAGGGCTTTTGGAGGATGCAGGGATGCAAGAACTAGGCGAAGAGGGTATAGCGTTAAGGGGTGGCTTTGTTGAATCTAAAGGTTGGGATTCTGACACGCTTACAGTAGGAATTTAAAAAATGACCCTGCCTATTAAAAAAGGGCTTTTTGTGGGCGATTCACACGATAACGGTGGAATACCTTCAAAGGTCAAGGAGACGGGTCAGCTTATAGAGATAGAAGGCGATGAGTATTATATTTGTCGTGAAGCTTATAATTCTAGTGATGTTTATAGTTTTGAAAGCAAAACAAATAAGCAAATACTTGAGCATATATATAAGAAACACTCTTGCAAGCTGAATCAATCGCTTATGGCGGCAGGGGATTTTATTGTCTGTAAAGTAGTAGTTTTAGATAAATCAAAACATTCTAGAGAGGGTAGTGTAAAGCAAATTTTAAACGAAATGCAAGGCGAGAAGTCTTGCAAGGTTGAGAACGGAGGCAGCTCTTTTAAGTTAGGAGGGGTGTTTCGCACTATAACAAGAAAAGACGGAACTAAATACAACGTAAAAGTTTACTCTGACAAGGAACTTGCGCAACGTGCCGACAAGAAAAAAGAATCGTTAAGAAATATTGCTAAAAACATTAAATTATTACGTAGTAAAGTAAATTCTGATTTAAGTTCTAGTGATGAGAAGACTTTTTTAACCGCCTTGGCTGTATATACAATGCTCGAAACAAGTGAAAGGGTTGGGAACAACGAATCAGCTTCTAACGGTCACTTTGGAATAACAGGGTTAAAAAGAAATCACATAATCATAAACGGTAGTACTGTAGCTTTTAAGTATACAGGAAAGTCGGGGGTAGACCACGATAAAAAAATCACCAACAGTAGGTTGGCATCTGCATTATCTAAAGCTAAATCTAAATCCTCTTCGGAAAACATATTTCAGACTAGTGATGGTTTTAGTATTAAAAATGACAGGATAAACAGATACCTTAACTCTTTAAACGTAAGTGCTAAAGATATAAGGGGCTACTCTGCAAACAAATGGATTGTAGCTAAGTTAGCTAGATTGTCGCCCGAAGATTCAGAGTCAAAAAGAAAAAAACAGTTTAACGAAGCCGCAAAAGAAGTTGCTGAAAAAGTAGGTCACGGTGTAGCCACATTGAAAAAACACTACCTATTACCCGAATTGCAATTGCAATGGATTGAAAACGGAAAAGTTATTGACCTTGCTAAATTCAAAGACCAAAAACTAGTTTACGGGGGCGCAGTTAAAACTGATGCTCAAAAGAAAAAGGTAGGTACGGTTATGAAGGAGTTTAAAGATAAGGAGCTAAAAACCTCTCACGGAAAAAAAGTAACCGACAGAAAACAAGCGGTTGCTATAGCGTTAAGCGAGGCTAGTAAGATTAAAAAAGATAAAGGCGGCAAAGTGAACAGCGGTTGGTTTAGTGGTGAATTAAATTTTTTAAATTGGTAATATGGTGTATTTATTTCTTGCGGTTATAGTATTTCTTTTGATTTTAAACATTAAGGTAGGCGTGAATATTTACGAATTGCTTAGTCAAATTGTGAGTGAAATTAAGAAATTAAACAATTAAATGAAATGGCAAGAACTCTTACGGGTAACGTAACGGAGTCATCGGGGCAACCTACTTACGGAGCTAGTGTTTACATTACCGATTCAGCATCTAATCGTTTATACAGCAATGAGAGCGATGTGCGTACAGACTCTAGTGGAAATTTTAGCATTAGTCTGCCTGCTGAAAGCGGGAATGAATACAGATGGCTTAAAGTTAAAGATTCCACTACCAATAATATAACCGAGTCAAAAATAAAAAACTCACAAAGCGTTTACACTTTTAGCGGGTCGGATTTAGGCGGATGGACAGCAAACTTAGACGAAGCTACGGTTACGGCAAAAACCTCAAAAACAATCTGTGAAGAACGGGGAGGTGCTTATAATCCAACAACTAAAGAGTGTAAGTCTAAAACTAAATGGGGTCTATATGCTATTGTGGGCGGTGTAGGAATTTTGGCTATAGGATTAATAATTTACGGGGCAACTCGAAAAAAATAAGATATGAAAGTGAAAAAACCATACGATTTTATAGGAGACCCAAAACTAAGAGGTAAGGCTGAGGAATTAGCCAAGCAAGTTCATAGGGAAGGAATTGTTAATGCTGATTTTGGAACTTTATTTGACCAAGTAGAATCAGAAAACATTAATCTAGCTAGATTGGAAGACTTGGACGATATTACCGTTGGTGATAAAGAGGGTTTTGTGATTGACAATGATGTTGACAATGAAGAAATTATAATTGGATTTGAAGATGGCGAGATTGAAACATATAGTTATACTGAGCTTAATAAATTAATCAACAAAGACTCTAGACCTTCTGCCGAACTAGGAAGTTATACGCCTATGGCAGAGAGGAAAGGGTGGAGTAAAAATGACGTTGACTTTGATGATGAAGGTAAATTAATACACGCCTCAGACAAATCGGAAGAAGAAAAGAGAAAAATTCAAGCAGAATTTGACAGAGATATGAAAAACTTAGGTAATACACGAATGGAAGAAGGCGGAGCTTTAGATAAAGAATTTAAGTTTGATACAAACTTTGTTATATACGTACCTAGCACTACCAATGTAGGGAGCAAAATTCACTCAACCGAAATGGACGTTAGGGTAAAATCTGTAGGTGAATTTGTAGCCGATAAGTTTGGAGGATTTACTAAAACCGAAACAGGGGGCGGATACAAGGCAATAGACGGAGACGTTATAGAAGAGGACATTGTAAAGGTTTCTGTTTTTGCCAAAGACTTTGATTGGGATAAGCAAGAAGGAGAGGTTGTGAAAAAAGTAAAAGAGTGGGCAAAACAATGGGGGCAGGAAGCTATTGGTTTTGAATACGAGGGCGACCTTTACTATATAGATGAGGAAGGTAAATTTGAAGAAGGCGGTAAAATTGTGGTTTATGGAACGAAAGCCGAAGTGAAAGAAATGTATCTTGATTACGTGAATAACTTTTTATCAGTAGAGAAGTTTGCGGAACACTACGGTATATCGGAGGAAAGAGCTAATAGAACTATAGAAATAGGCAGAAAACACGCAGAGAATGATGGTCACTTTGCAGGGGGTGGAGAGATTAATCTCGCTATATTGGAGGACTTGGACGATATTACCGTTGTTGATAAACAGGCTTTTGTGATTGACAATGATGTTGACAATGAAGAAATTATAATTGAATTTGAAGATGGCGAGATTGAAACATATAGTTATACGGAGCTAAATAAATTACTTAATAACGACAAAGAAAAGGACTTTCAAGATAAGGGCTTGGATGCAGGAGAAAGCTATTGGAAAATAACCGTTCAGATAGCCGTAAAAGGCGATGTGCTTAGAGGTAAGGAAGGGAAGGTTTTTAGCCCTATGCGTTGGGATGATGTATCAGAGAATGCCCAAGTAATAGTAAATGGAGAGTGGGGGGGGCTGCATACGGTTCTAGCGAGGTATTCTAAATCAGACTTAGATTACGTAGGAGAGTATAAGGTTGGCGGTAATTATATGAAAGACGACAGCACGGGTAGAGGTTCGGATGGAAAAGGAAATAAGTTAACGGCAGCAAAGAGGAAGGCGTTGGGTAAAAAAGGCGGTCACTTCGCAAGGGGTGGAGAGATAAATTCAACAGTAGATGCTTTGAAAAAAGGAGATACCATTAGCATTGAGTTTGGAAGCTCTTTTAGTGATGGAGCGAAAGTTACTCTTAAAGTTAGAAGCAGAAATAAGATAAAAAAAGGTACAATAGATAAGATTACGTTTGAAAACAAAGACAAGCCAAATACAGTAAGATATTACGCCTACGAAAGAGGGAAGGGTGTTTGGGGTTTTGCGAAAGGCGATATGGCAATTTCAAATGTAAAAATTATTGACGCATACGCAGAGGGCGGTAGTGTTGACGTAGCGAACACCATTCTAAAGCAAATAGGAGGAAGAAGAGCGTTAGTAATGTTTACGGGGGCTAAGAACTTTATTGCCCTACCTAACGGAGTCTCATTTAGAATTGGAAACAGAAGCATAAATTACGTAAGAATAACTCTAAACGGAAAAGATTTATATGATGTTGAGTTTGCTTTGGTAAGAGGTTCTAAAATGACTAATAAAAAAGAATTTACGGACGTTTATTCAGACCAATTAAAAACAACATTTGAAAAAGCAACGGGGATGTATCTATCTTTTGAGAAAGGCGGCATATTAAGTAAAGATGAAGAAAGCGACTTTAATAAGTGGATTAAAGACGGAAACGCAAACGAACAATCAGACAATGTTTGGGTTGAGCAGACTACTCAATACAAGAAGAAATTCACCCTTGACGAGCTAAGAACGTTCTTTAAGAAAGAATACCTTTCATACGCTGAAGGCGGCTCAATAAAAGGAAGGAACAACAAAACAGGGGAAACTTTTGGAGTTGTTATCGGTTCAAAGAAAAATGCAAACGATTACACCGAAGACGGTAAAAGCGTTAACGTCCGAACAAGCTATGGTAGCAGAATATCAGAGAAGCAGTTCATTTTTGATAAGGATAATAATTTATTGCAAATAATTGACTTTGGTTCTAGCAAGGAGGGCAACCCCGACACATCGGGCGGAAGTAGCGTAAACATAAACGCTAATAGTAAATCAAAAAGTATCAAAGCAATTGTAGAGAGAGGGTATAACAAAGGTTTTGCCACAAAAGTAGTTGACTACATAGGGGAGTCGGATAGCTACGCAAAAGGAGGTTCTACTAAGGCAAAAAACGGAAAGGTAGTAAGTTTTGATTTTACAGAAAATACTGAAGTACTATTAATAATTGACGGTAAAGGGGAAGAAGACTTTTTCAAAAAAGGCGAGGGATTTAATAATATTGAAGTAATCTCGGAAACAGAGAGCAAGTACCTCTTACAAGACACGAGAGGGTATGTTTATGAAGTTCCAAAAAAGTCAGTCAAAATTGTAAAAGCCTACGGAGAAGGCGGAGGTATAGATTTAGTTCACGTTTACGAAAAAGATGGGTCGTTATACGGTACGGGTGAAATAGAAAAGAAAGTAAAAGGAAAAACCTACGTAAGATTTGATGCCCAAACAGTAAAGGCTTTTGACCACGAACAAGTTAAACCTATAATGAAGAAGGGCGGGGCTATAAAAAGCGAATACTTTAAAGGAGGGTTGTCATTTTTAAATTGGTAGAATATGGATAGCAGAATTGACTTCTATGAAACTTATTTTAAAAACCTAAGCCCTACTACATTTGTTATTAAGCAAGAGGGCGGTAAAATTATAATTAGTGGATTCGATAAAAAGATGAAAAAAAACTTTAGGACAACCGATATTAAGCAATACCCCGTAAATCAAGAAGAGTTTGAAGAAGGAGGAGTCTTACAAAACCCTAATCTTAAACAATGGTTTGGAAGCAGTAAGGTGGTAGATGAAAACGGGAATCCGTTGGTTGTTTATCACGGAACGCCCGATGCAATAAAAGTTTTTTCCGAAGACTATGCAGGAGCAACAACAGCCAACAACGAACACGGTGCGTTTTATTTTTCAAATGAATATGACGTTGCGGAAGATTATAGTAGGCAAGCTATAATTAGAAGATACGAAGGTAGAGATGCCGAAGAACTTGCTTATAATGACGAACTATCGGAGCAAGACATAGAGAAAATTGAAGAAAACGTTTACGATTATGCGGAAGAAAATCTTAAAGTTGTTTCTGCTTATGTAAGAATGGAAAACCCTCTTATAATTGATATGAAGGGAGGGGTTATTCCAATTATGGATATGCAGGACGTTATTGGTTACATTAAAAACGGCACGTATTCAGACGTAGTTGAGCGTTATATTGACTATTCTTATAATTACGACCAAGATGACATCAATTATTACCGTGAAGATATTGAAGAAAGAGCAAGAGAAAATGAAAGCCTTGAAGAAGATGAAGAAATAGAAGATTGGCAATTTGAATCCGCTACCCAAGAAGTTTTAGATGAAAATTCAATTGAAGCAGAGATAGTTGAATATGATGGAATAATTGTTAGGAATACGATTGATGATATTGGCGAGAAATCAAATATGCTAAATGACGTATATATTGTTATTAACCCAACAAGCATTAAGTCTGCAATAGGAAATAATGGAGAGTACAACCCTAACAATAGCGATATAGTTATGAAGAAGGGTGGCGAAATTAGCAGCTATTTTAAAGGGGATTTATCTTTTCTTAATTATTAAAATACAAACCCTAATGCAATTAAGTCTTATGGTGTTAAAAATAAATATTAAAGAGACAAGAGCGAGGGGCGAATTAGACATTCTGATTCATAATGGTACATTAACGAAGTAAAAATGGTAAATTTGTGTGATTCCAAATTGTTTTCTAGCTACAGTAATAGCTATACGATTGTAGGGTTAGTTGGCTTAATGAAAAAATATATGCGCTATCCTACGGGTAAAATAAAATTGACGACACTAAATACAACTTATTAAATTATGGCACAAGAGAAACAAGTAACTACTATAGAGGGTAAGGTAACAATAGATTCTGCGTTACAATTAATTAGATACGATATACCCTGTCTAATTCTAGGTAAATCTTCTATAGGTAAGTCTTACACGCTTATCAAGATTACTGAAAAATGGCACATACCTAATCAGTTATTATATATTGGTTCGGAAAAAGCAGAAAACATCGAAGGTATACCAAAGCTTACAGATAGAGGTCAGACTAAGGACGGTAAGGAGAAGGAGATAATGGAATACTTGCAGCCGTTTTGGTTTCCAAACCCCGACACGATTACAAAGTCAGTAATGAACGGGCGTTCGGTATTTGAGCGATTTGTTAAGTCGGCTTGGGATGTAGATACTCTAAAGAAATTCACAATAAACTATATGAACCTTCATTCTATACTAAATGGATTGGAGAATTTACAGTTTACGATATCCGACCTAAACAAATCAACTAAGATGTACGAGGTGGATGCCACGTTGATTGATGAAAACTTTCTTGTGGGAGGGGCTAAAGTTCCAAGGGTATTAAACCCTAAGAAATTATTTACGCTCAAGAAAGATGCTACGCTCGTAGATGCTAACGATAATTCTTATTATAAAAACGACTTAGCTGATTTTTGTGCCTACATAAGAACGGTGCTAGGGTATGGTAATTATTGGTTAATCCTAGATGAAATTGATAAGGTTTTAGAACACGACAAAGACAAGTTCGCACCCCTTTTGCACATTGTACGTGAAAGAACGTTGAAGAATTTTACTATGAAGGACATTAACGAAGGCGAAGGTCTAGGTATTCCTTTAGGTCAATCCTTTAGAGAGGGTGGATACGCAGCAATGGTTGCCGATGTGAATAGATTATTGGATTCGGGAGAAAGCGTTTTAGATACTAGGGTAATTGCGATAGCCAACAAAACTAAGGATATTGAAGAAGCGTTATTTAGAAGATTCTGTCAATTAACAGCAGACGACATTTTAATATGGAGAGAGCAAGACCAAACGCAAGACGAAACTCGCATTACGCAATGCCTAAAGAACATTAAGGAAGGAATGTTTGAGGCTAATGAGGAAGGCGGAAGTCTTATGATTGACGATTCTTTAGTTCAGTACATTAACGAAGTGAACTTGCAATGGGAGTATAATTTTTTACCAAAAATGCTCAATAATTATGACTTGCAAGGGAACTACTTTCGGGAAAATGCAATGGTAAACTATGAACAATCCGCTGAGATGGGTTTTGAGTGGGTAGAAAAGAGAGTTGAGACAGCGTTTTATAATTTATTGGAAAACAATTTTTACGCTGAAAAATATGATATTGCTCTGAATTTATATGATTGCCTTCAGTCGGACTTGTTGAGCCTATATACAAGCGAAAGTGTCGGAAAAAAGTCTAAACAAGAGGAAGTTAAAGGTATAGTAGGGATATTCGATGATAAGATAAAAGAATTTGGAGGAAACCTATCTTTGGCGGCTAGAGATATTTCCAATGCAGTTCAGAGTAGGTATCCATTCAAGACTGATAAAAATATAGATAAACTGAATTTATTAGAGCTTTGGACAGACAAAGTATTAGAATATTTAGAGGCTTGCGTATATTCCAACCCAACAACAGTAGCGCCACTACCTATTGCCAAGTATTTAATTCCTCAGCTAACAAAAGTATTTTTTGGCTCAATTTCGGCTGACGAGCAAACATTAACCGACAACGCTCAAAGTATTATTGAGAGATGGCAGGATTGGTGGGGTAATGTTTTAATGATTGATTCAACTTTTGAGTACGACTGCGATAAGGATACTACCCAAGAGGTTTTTTACGGGGGTACGGAGAGTGACTTATCTAGCTTATCGGTTAGCCAATTAAAGGCTATACAGCCTCAAACTCTTTTCGGTAGCAACGCAAAGCTATGGGTAGATAGCGCAAGTGGTATGCTTATTAAAACCCAAATGGAAGGAGGGCTTCAATTAGCTATACCTTATCTAGCGCAGGCGTTAACTCTTGACGGTGCTAAACAAATATTTGAAGAAAACTTCGGAACAATTGCCTACCTACAAGATAATTTTTCAAAGGAGTTAAGGGGTATCAAGGAAGTGTTTGACGAAAAGATAGAAAAATATAAAAAGGATGTTAATAAGACACAAGCGAGACAAAAATATTACGAAGCATCGGAATTAATAAAAGAAATTCTAGGAGAATAATGGAAGACTTTAAAACAAGCGATGAGTTTTTTGATTGGTACTTAGCCAAGGTAGAAAGTCACGCTCCCAACTATAAAGTAATTTTGAATAATGCGTTTACAGACCCGCAAGGTGGCGGCTCATTCTTTTACGAATTATCTCAAAAATTCCCTGTTCTTACGAGCGAGCAAATGACTTTTATGTTTGCCGAGATTAGAAGAATATTCAACGTCCGCTCTAACGTTTTTTTGATTTACGATTCTAAAACAGTAACATATTACTCACGATACAATCCGACAAAAAAAAGATTAGAAATAGGCTGTCCTACTACGGCTTATTGGCACTTGAGATACCCGCCTGTAATAATAGCAGCTATGCAGCACGAGATGGGGCATATACTTAATAGGGATTATAGAGTTAATATTCCGAACCACGTAGGCTGCGTAAATAGATGTATGGATATTAGAATAAATCAACACATAGATAGGGATATGCTTAGAGACCTATTCAATGCGGTTTATTATTTTAAGGTGAAGAAGAATTTCAAGATGCTAGTACCCGAAGAAACGCTGCAAGATTACGGTATGCGATTAAAGAGCTTCGGCACGTATAGTTGGGAGCAAATTCACAAAATGTATCACTTTAATGATAGCGACCCGAAGAAAAAGCAACCAAAGCAACCAATGGAGTATGAATTACCCGAAGTAGGTGATATTGTGTTAATAAATGCTAGTAATAAATACGGTCAAGTTACTGAGGTTGAGGGTGATAAAGTGGAGGTTGTTGAGCTAACAGCGGAAGAGGTAAACGAACACTTCAAAAGTATAGCTAAATGATTTTGTATTTTCAAAAATATATATTATATTTGACTCACACACACAAACAATAGTTATGCAAGAAGAAGAAATGGGAATATTAGGGGAGTTCACTTCGGAAGAGGTTACTATTATCAGACCTCCAAGCAAAGGTGGAAACCCACCACCACCACCACCCGATGAAGATGCACCACCACCACCCCCGACTAACGAGAAGGAGTGGCAAGACCCCGATGCACCAACACCTCCGAGTGATGGTGGAGAAGACGGTGGAGAAGACGGTGGAGAAGATGGTGGAGAAGATGGTGGAGAAGAAGGCGGAGAAGAAGGTGGAGAAGAAGGCGGAGAAGAAGGTGGAGAAGGTGGGCTAGAAGAGGAAATTGAAAGAATTTCAAAAGTTATAGAAGACTTACGCAAAAGCGGAGCTAATAACGATAACGAGGATTTGATATCTGAAGATGACGCTCCTAATAAAAAAGATGGTGAAGGTGAAGGAGAAAAAGGTGAAGGTGAAGGTGAAAAAGGTGAAGGTGAAAAAGGAGAAGGTGAAAAAGGAGAAGGAGAAAAAGGTGAAGGTGAAGGTGAAAAAGGTGAAGGTGAAGGTGAAAAAGGAGAAGGTAAAGGAGAAGGTGAAGGTGAAAAAGGAGAAGGTGAAAAAGGAGAAGGAGAAAAAGGAGAAGGAGAAAAAGGAGAAGGAGAAAAAGGTGAAGGAGAAGGTGAAGGTGAAGGAGAAGGTGAAGGTGAAGGAGAAGGTGAAGGTGAGGGAGAAGGTGAGTCTTCAAAAACACCCGCTCAAATAAGACAAGAAAAAGAGCTAAAGGAAATCA
>Ga0207997_1000421_pt1 | contig 21782 bp, 27 predicted proteins | sample AntAceMetag02UKN_FD_184777 | JGI IMG/M metagenome (GOLD analysis project Ga0207997, IMG submission 184777) | Saline lake microbial communities from Ace Lake, Antarctica - Antarctic Ace Lake Metagenome 02UKN (SPAdes) (version 2) | ecosystem: Environmental > Aquatic > Non-marine Saline and... | reverse complement strand
GTCCTGCCGCCTGGCACCTGTCAACGGGTCTGATTCCGCAAGCCATTCAAGCCATTTCGGATCGGCGTCCACGCTTTCCCACTCTGGACATACACGCTCAAGTTTAGAAAAAAAACGGTCTTCATCGGACACGGCGACTCTGTCTTCAAGATTTTTTATTTTTCCGATTTCTCCGTCCCTGAGTGTTTTATTTTCTTTCGTAAGCTTATTTACAGCCGTAACAAGTTTAACCATCTCTTCCCCGTAGTCCTCATAATCCGATGGATTAAAGGACCCATCTTGAGGATCTACATCGCTTGATTTCTTTTCCTGCGGCGTGGACTCCTTGAGCATAGAGACGGCTTTATTCAGATTCTCGATTGTTTTTGCAGATTCATCAAGATTCTGTTTCAATAGATTGATGCGACCTTTCATCTCATCCATGTTGGCACGATGAACACCTTGGAATGCTTTGTACTTATGCTCCCATGCGTCGTCTTTGCCATCTGGATCATCAACAACGGCATCTTTTATCCCGTCGTCTTCAGGAATGATTTCTTCGGCTGCCGCATCTTCCGCTGGAACTTCTCCTTCGGATCCTTCATTCTGGTTTCCTTCATCTTTCGCTTTAAGCATATCTTGTAATTTGTCGTGTTGTCTTAAAACATTCAATGGCAAACCATCAAGATCTTGCTCAGTATATTTGTCGCCCATATTTTGCTCTCCCTTGCGATTGGCTTTCGCCCTATTCGCTGTTGATGCCGATCGGCAGCCTTATGGCCTGTCCGATACGTCATTTTGTTTTTTTTAAAGCACCACGCTCGTTGAAACTGTAATCCGTGGCGTCCTGTCTATCTCAAGCCAGCTCGGTGTTTCTGCCAAAGGCATAGAGATAAAATCTACAAGCTCCCCATTGTTGTAGACATACGTCCCGGTGCTATATTCGGTTCCGGGTTCACCGTCATCCGAATAATTTCTATTTTCCACAACAACATTGTATTTCTTCATTTTTTCATCGACATCGGCCGGACTCAATATAGCAATGTCGATCCCCAGTTTAGCCAATGTTTTTAGAAGGCATTGGCCTGCAAAAAATAATGCGCTTTTGGAGTCTGGGAAAATATGTCTTTTGGTTTTTTTAAACCGGTCCTGGAACATCGCCATGTCATTTTCTGCGATTTCGCCAAGCGTCATGTTATTCCTGTAATCTTCCCAGGCTTTTTTCCCGGCTACAGCCGAAGCGTCACTATCTACATGCATTTTTTATCCTCCTTGCTTAACTCGGTTCGATGCTCTGACCGGATGATCCGACACCAGCGGTCCCAGCGGTGCCAACTGATCCTAATACCCATATGTTTCCACGGTCAGATGCTTGCCATTCCGTAATATTAACCAGCATGCTATCCTGAATGATCAGGTCGTTGGTGTCCGTACCAGAGGGTGTTTTAAAACAAGCTGCCAGTTTCCCTCCGGCTGCATGATTCTCGGACCAGTTATAAAACAGACATTTTTTGAATAAATTATACCGTCTCGTGGCGTGTACGTCGGCCAGATTAACCATAACAGCAGTCGTAACTGAGGATGCCGACAGGAATTTACAGTCAACAAATTCGTTTCGGTGAGCATCTGAATCAAGTATTACCTGGGAATTAGCCCCAGACCGTACAGCGGTGTCAACACCTACGGTACAGTTGGCAAATTTATTTTCCTCTGCGCCATCCAATTTTAACGAAAATGCCCCAGTCTCAGCCGATGCCGTGACGTGACCCATACCGGCAAAATGAACGCCGTCAAAATAATTTCGCCCACCTGAAATAGTCGTATTGCCTAATGCTGTAGCAGCCGAGCCACCCTGGAAAATGTAAAAATTTTGGAATACACAACCGGAAGCGGAGATATTAAGCAGGTTAGCAATCTCTTCCCCGGAATTAAAAATCCTGGCCCGATTGGCGATAGTAGACGGAGCACAACAACCAATCAAATGTGTGTAGCTTTTATCCCATGCAAGCTCGGCAGTGAGGCTCAAGCTGGTGGAACCAGACACGATATAAACCGTATCATGCTGATTAGCGACCGCAGCTTCCTCGGCTGCCGTCAAGGTTAAATATACATCGTCCATGCCGTAATCGGAAAGAATTCCGCCCGGGTCAACAAACAGTTTGCGGTGCGGGAAAGGCCACGCGCTAAACGTCCCGTTGACAATGTTGTCAACCTGGAGCTGCCCCACGCTTAAATTTTCATATCTTGCCATTGTTTTTTTTAAACCTCCTTTATTATATGTTGTTTATTGTGCGCTTTTTATTTTTATTTTTTTTAGCTATGATATCAGCAGCGTTTTTTAAGGCATCCGATAGCTCTGACAATACTATAACCGCCCCTTGCTGCCGTCTCAACGTGATGTCGTCTCGCTCCTGCATGGTTTCGGCAGATACCGCTTTAATAATTTTTTCAATTTCTTCTAAAATGTTATCAAAATTATTATTACCTCGCAGCCTTGCAGCCGCCTCGTACAGATGATCGGAAATTTTTATCATCATTATGCAACCCCTGTTTCTTCCTCGGGTCTCATGTTCATGGCTTGTTGCTGCATCCTTGATTGTAAGTCTTGTTTAGAAGGTATGACTTCACCATCCGGCATTTTTAATTCTTTGGATTGCTCGCGCAATAACGCCGCTCTTCCGTCTACCCCCATAATCTGCCTATCTATTGGATTGCTGGTAAAATTCAAAAATTCTTGCCTCAATGATGCCAACTGCTCACCAACAATTAATGAGTCGCTTGCCCGAGCTATTATCTTGACATCGCCTTTTTTAGGCACGTTGTCATCCGGATTGAGCATAATATCAACCCACAGAGTTTTAAACGCCGGTATAACAATACCCCTGTCGATCGAAAATACGAGGTTTTTTAAGGTTTTCCCAGCAGCGTTCATGAGCATCGACAAGCCTCTGGCCGTTGAACCGGCGCCACCGACTTTCTCCGACCCATAAACATAATTAGGGATGCCGGATTGTTCGCTGGCCTGATCATAAAAATGTTTAAAAATTTTAAGCAACGGATCAGCGTTCATAGTCGGCTGATAAAAATTTACCGCAGGTCTGCCACTACCAGCAGCATCCCTGGTTGTCCGCCAAATCCGCAATGGTATAATCTGCTCTATATCCTCCGCCGGATCAATCCGAGACACGTCAACCTCGACTTGCGGACCCGATGCAAATGACATGTTGTTTGCGCATGCTCTGGCAGCCGCGTTGCACATTTTACAACAATCAGCGATAGTTTCCGGCAGGCTATTCTGCGCCCACACCGACTCGGGATGCGGATCATATGCAGCGCTAAAATATGGTCTATTGCCCATTGGATTTGGGTTTAATCGCGCCATGAAAACATATTCCCCGGCTAAATAAAAATTGACTGCATAATCAATATCGGGGTCGGGCACGTCATCCTCAGAAAATCCCCACTCAATCAGCATTGACCCTTGAATGTCAGCCCATATGCTCAGGCATTCGATTAACGCGTCCGGGTCCATCTGCTCGTTTGTACGGCTTGCTAAATTAGCTCGTTCCTGGTCAGTCCATAGCCAATTCTCCGTAAAACTTGCCTGACCGTATTCTTTCAGAATTGTTCTAATTGTTTCCTCGTCGAATCCATCAACGCCGATGAATGAATTTAAATCCTTGCGTCTTAATCTCAGCCTCTCAATCAGGTATCCGTCATTGAGGGTCCTTGAACCAGGGGACAAATAAATATCGAACGGACTCACGCGCTCCCAATATCTTTTTTCTTTGCGCTTGACGGAAAAATTATTGTCATCATCCCACACCGTAACCGGATCAGAATACACAATCGGACCCTTGATGAAAGCCGCCTGATATGTGCAAAAATCATCTATAGCTGATTTTAATGCATCGTAGAACCCGCCCTCAACCAGTTGATCCTGCATATAATCAGTTTGCTCAACTGCTACTTTTTTTGCTTTGATTCGCTCCTGCGTCAACACCATATCCCTATAAAAATCCATGCGATCCTCAACCATCGCCGGGGTTACGGGCTGTTCTGGGTTTTCCACCAGGATTGTAGATGCCTCGGACGTGACAATCTCACGTATTGTATCGAGCTTGCTCCCAGCGAGTTCTGGGACCGGTGTCGGCTCCACACTCCCTATATTTTCCCCGACCGGTATCATGATATCTGTAATCCATGATTTGGCTGCCCTGCATTTCATCGACCCGAGCAGCATATATACAGCTGATCCACCAAACAGTCTAATGGCCTCTAATTCTTCCGGGTCATATTCACCACGCCTGATTCGCTCTGATTTAAATAGTCTCCGTTCAATCTCTGTTTTTGAGTTTTTAGCGGCTTCCCACGCCGTCAAACCATACGATGCAAGTGACTTAATCGCTGGATCATCAGTGATAAATCCATCGGAAAGATTTTCGGACTCGTATTCGCCGTACCCTTTTCCGGAGGATTCTTGCAAAAAATCGTCAATGTTAAATGTAGACTCATCTGGCATCTATTATCCATCCTTATATATTACGCAGCCCAACCACGGGGGTCGGCTCTGCGGTTTGATCTTTCAATTATCCCGGAATCTACACGCGAGCGGGCGGTGGCTATAAACTGATTGTTGAATTGATGCGCTGTAGCCAATGTGCGGAACGCATCCGCCGCATGACTTGACCAGTCGTGTAGAGGTCTATCATGATATGATCCCAGGCGATCATTCCATTCTTTTCGGTACGCTTCGAGCGATTTGAGTCCCTCCTCCGCCTCACTGGCATCAAACCAACAAATCCCTAGGATTTTTCGAACCATCCCGATGCCAACGTCAATGCTCAATTTTGGGGATGCCTCCTCAAACATAATCCCGACATCAGCTGCCATCTGCCTGTTTGTTTGTGCAGACAGCACATGGTTGTCGATGTCATGCGGCGGGGTGTGGCGACCGTATCTATATTTTTTTTGTTCCAAGATTTCTGCAAAATGTCCAAACCCTTCACCTGAATTTGCATAAAAATCAATGACATGGATTTCTCGACCCATGTCCTGGGTGAACCAAATCACCATCTCGTCTCGATATCCGAGATCCCACCATGTGTCTACGAGATTGGTCTCTCTGTGGGGCACGGAGCAAATACGCCCGGTCTCACGGATTTTACGGAATTGAGTCGTATAATATGCGCCCTCAATAGACACCTCAAACGCCTCCTCTGGCGTCGATGGATGCTCTTGTTTTATATCAAATCCAATAGACTCCTCTTTTTTTACGTACCACCTACGATAAGCCATTGGAATTTTGACTTTTTTCTCACGCTCAATATCGTCAAAATATGTCGTCAATCGGCTATTGATTATTACTCGTGGATCGTGTAGCTGATTGAGCTGACTTTTGTACCACGGGAAAAAAAAGAATTTGAAATCCATCACGCTAAGTTCTCGATTTTTATCAGCTTTTAGTTTCTGTGCTGATTCACAGTGATCAAAAAAAATGCCCTCTCGGCCCTCTGCCGTGCTCTCTATTATAGTGATAGATTTCCCGGCGTGCACAGCATTCAGCGCGCCCAATTTGACCTCTTTTGCTTTTTGGGGAAATTTGGCATCCATTTTTCCCATTTCCGAAACATGCAGGAGCTGGAAGGTCCCGGACCTACCTGACGTTGTAACCCTGATTGACGATCCGTTTGAAAATCTTAGTGCACGTTCAGTTTCTTTTTCTAGCGTAATTAATGACTTCAATTCTTCCGGTAATTTTTCATAAGGTGCTAAAATATTACGATAAAAGAAATTTTCTGCATCTTCCCGGTTATGCGCTATGATGCAGGCCGCTATGTTTTTTTTGAAAAGACATGTATCTAAAAAATCAACACATGCAAATGTCGTAATCCCCTGCTGTCTTGATTTGAGTACTACGTTATTATACCAAAGATTTTCAAATAGTTGCGCCTGAACTTGATTAAGCTCAAACTTTATCTCCTCGCCCTCCGCGTTAATTATCGTATATAAATGATCAAGCCGCCACCGCTGATCTGATAGGTATTTCACATAGTCTGAATATTTAAAATTATCAGTCACTTAATATTGTCTCATAATTATTTTCAATACGTTTTAGTGGGCTTTTCCCATCGATTGTCTCTAAAACACCTTTTAGATCGTCGCTCACACCGTGCGCAACCTCCTGTTTATCCTCCCATTTATAGTTATTTTTTAGATTAAAAATAACCCCTGCGACATTACGACCGTTAAACAGTTTTTCCTCGGCATAATTCTCACATTTTTGCACAGCTTTTTTTAAAGTGAGAAAAAACTTTTGATATGTGTCAATTTTTCGGTAGTTTAGAATGGTCCTGCGATCACAATCTAGAGCAAGCGCAAGTCCGGAGATTGTGTAAGGTCGCCCAGTTTGATCGCAGCTCTCAAAATATTTATCGATCATGATCTCCATTTTTTTAACTGACGTAAATTTTTTTGGCTGTCCACCACCTTGCCCTTGTGACATATCGCAATATCCTTTATATATAAATGACACATCAATTATATATAACATGCTCCCCAAAGTCAACAAAAAGTGACAAAAATTGTCAACATCATGACAAAAATTGTCAACCTATTGAAAATACTATAAATTATTATAACAATTATTGTTACAATAGGCAATTCCATCGAACCCCTGCAACTTTACTTGCAACTATGTCTATTTGTCAACAGTTGTTACGAGTGTTTAATCAACTGATATAATTGCGTATATTTTGAATGATAGCATAAAACTATTACTATTTGTCAATAATTGTTACTATGTTAAAAACAGCTTGCAAAACATGCCAAAAATGTTATTTAGAAATATTGTTAATGATATCTTGATGTTATCATTAACTATTGATATTTATCATCGGTTTGGCAAGGTGTGTGCATACTATTATAGTAGCTCGACAATGACGTTGAGCGGGACAGGACAACTCAAGCTAACGGGGCGCAGGCCCCACAAGAAAGGGAAATGAATATGAAATACATGATAAATCTCACAAATGATGAAGATTTTGAATCGGGCGGACCGTCATCATTTGGATCGGGGAAGTTCGGCTTTGTACTGTTGGCCGAAAACATGAAACATTGCAGGGCAAAAGTCCTGTGCCGTGCAAGAAACCTTGGGTTGGAGGGGTGGTCAGCGAAGATTATCCGGCTTGAAGAAAGCGGAAAATATAACAACGGGACAACAATCCAGGAAATTTTCAACCCCGAGAGGGAAATGATTTTAAAAATAAAATAACCTCCCGCCTGACCGGAATTAGCCGGTCGGGCTACCAAGCTAACGGGGCGCAAGCCCCACAAGAAAGGAATAGAAAATGAACACAATAGAAATGAACACAATCGTTGCGGCATTATTGGCAAAACGAAGCTGGATAGTTAAAGGGTTTAATAATTTCCTAGAAATTTGGGAAAAACAAACAAAAAATATGGAGAATCTCCCTGGAAGATTTAAAAAAATTATAATTTTAGAAAAAGATATTATAGACAAATGTGGATACGTTTGCGAGGAGCGGAGGTATTTTATCAAGATTGGATGGAACGGAGTTGACTTTGATTATACAAACGACCATATGGAATGCTGGGAAAATTCTGATCATTATCCGGAGATTACGGCGGAGCTTGTCCGGGAGATCATGGCCGAGGATCTCCCCGGTAAAATTCGGAAGCATTTTAAAAAAGTTCAAACGGAGATTGACGTGCTGTTCAAAACGGAAGAAAAAATGAACGAACTCATAAAAAAATTGGCCTAAACAATTGCCCGCCTACCTGGAATTAGCCAGGTGGGCTACCAAACTAAAGGGGCGCAGGCCCCACAAGAAAGGACAAACAAAATGAAGAATAATACTTACAAATCCATAACAAGTGAAGGCAAAATTACAGCCAACACCAACACCGCCATTTTCTGTCGAAAGGTAGAATCGGCTATCAATTCATTTCATGATAGCACGGACATTTCGATAACTATGAAGAATGAAGGTGCAATATTTTCGCACCGAAACGGTTATATTTCAAAACAGGGGGTCCAGGTGACATCTGGGCACAATCAAGACAGATTAATTATTCTTGAGACAGACCGTCATTGGATGGCGGTTGCTCCCTCGTGGGAGATAGAGGACTTCAAAGGAAAAGGATTATTAGTCGGATTTATTCCGGCTTTTCATTTTAAGGGAATAATTAAATTCCCGTTGGGGGAACCCAATTGGTACCGCCATAATGATGGCATGCTGGCAGTATGCATGCCCAATAGTTTCTCAGGTTTCACAGAGGCCGGCGAACCTCTATTCATAGGTGAAATTGAGATAAAGCATAGGGAAACTCAAATCCTGTGGGACATTGCAGCCAGGTATGAGACGCTTTTTCCATCTTATATGGAAGGGTGCGAAGGAGAAATTTACCGGGATCTGAAAAATCCCGGGCAATTGGTATATTGCAAGGATGGGGATGTGATCCCCATAAGAGCAGGTGATCTTGTCAGGGGGAATTCGGAAGAAATTCCGGAAGACATAGAACAAATGATCACGGAGGAGTTTAAACTCCTCATACAATGTCCCTTCGATGAAGCAGAGTGTAAAAAGTACTCCTGTTGCGGGGACTGCCCGCATGAAAATGACACGCCCGTATGGGTGTCAAGCAGTGAGTAAAGAAGCGGGTGAAAATCCCGCATACGACAAGACCCGACGTCTACGGCGTCGTCTAGAGGAATTGATCAGGATTGATATCAAGATCCTGATCAGCCGGGGGGAAAACCCCGGAGAAATCGAAACTTGCATACACGCCATGCTTGCAACATGGCGTGGTGAAATGCAAGACATGTAACGCACCGCACCGGCAAAAGCCAACGCAAGGCGTAAGGAAAATTGATCACTTAGATCATAATTCCTTACGCCTTTTTTTATTTATTTATTTAAAAAAATATAAAGGATTAAAAAATAATGAAACAATTATCAGTAACAGAAGCCGCGATAATCTTAAACTTGACACGATCCAGGGTCCACAAATTAATATCCGAGGCTCGGATTAAGGCCCAGAAAATAGGGAATTTTTGGACGATCAACGAGGATGACCTCCAGAAATTTATGCTGCGCCCTCGGACGCCTGGCCGGCCCGTCGTGAACACAGACGAAAAAAAACTTTTAAAAAAAATAATGACGGCGGTAAAAAAGGAAGCCCTTTCATATCCGTCGTGGATGTTGGAAGAAAACAGGAGAGAAATTTCCAACTTGGCAGCGGTCGCATTGAATGAAAAAGGTATAAACGTGGCATCAACGCCATATTTACAAGACCTTTTTATTGAAGCCATTGACAATATCTTTGCATAAAATAATGCGCCGCATCTCGATAAAATGTGGCGCATATTTTATTAAATCATATTTTTAAATTTTCGATGTATTCTTTTTCCACGACCATCCCGCAATTATAGCACACGAAAACCGGAACTGGATGTACGCCTACTTTGCCGCCATTCATCAACGGGGATACTCTAAAAAGTTGATACGCCTGCTCAAATCGTTTTCCATCACACTCCTTACAGCTTATAAGATCATCGTCTCCGAGCTGCACAGTTGGTTTTTGTTTTAAATTTCCTTGCATCAATTTATTTCTACCTTTCATATTTTTTCCTTTCTGTTAAATTATTTACAAATGTTATTTTTTAATTTTACAACAAAAAATTCTGTTCTTTTAAAAGCTCAATTTCCGCCTTGAGATCCTCCATGTTTTTTTGCATAATAGCCAAGTTTTCGTTCAAAATGTGTACGTTTATTTTTAGCCTGTCCACCTTCGCCTGCATGCGCACGGGGTCTATCCCCCGCTTATCTTTCGTTTCTGGTATTGCCACTTGGTCAATCCTCCTTTACCCAGAGATAATATTGTGATCACCGGCTTGTCCGGTGCAATATTATTTTTATTAGCGCGCTCGACCTTAGCCGTGTCTTAGCTAATAATTTAGTTCAGCGTTGAGCGTAGTCCCTTTCAATTCTTTCTTCTTCGCTTTCCAATACAGTTATTTGGCGATCTGGGCATACAAACCAAGGCTCATCCTCTTGACAATCACTATGGTTAAAAGGGCAATCACCATAATAAATACAAACTTTTTTTGTTTCTAATTTCCTCATCGAAGCTTACCTACTACTTTTATGCTAATAATGTGTTAATAACCGGCTCGTCCGGTGCTTGATTTTTCTCAAAAAGCTTTAAATCCCTGCATGTCTTCCCGGTGATTCCGCGCCATATATTCTTCTTTTTTTTTACATCCACTACACTCCTGCCTGTCTTTTCCGGCAGTCTACTCCCCGCTTATCTTTTGTTTCTGGTATCGTCATGTTAATCAATCCTCCTTTACCCAAAGCTAACAATTAAGTTTAGCGTTGCGGAGCATACGTTGCAACGACTGATTATAAAACCGGTTCGTTTTCTGCCTCAAAGATGTCAGATTTACATGAATAAAATTCGCCCCGAGCGTCCTTAATTATCCAATCACCAATATTAGCGACATGATCACCATCAAGTGTAGGAATAGTTAGTTTTCCACTTAGCCACGTTGCAAAGGGAACCTCCGGTTTTCTCTTGTACTGTCCTTCATTTATCCAATGCAAAATATCATAAGATGACTCATCATTTAGGTATTGCATAGCTTCAATCTCAACGGGTTTTTTTTTAAATTTTGGCATAGCTTTTATTCCTTCCTTTGTAGGTTTTATAATATTCTGTTAAGTGGTGAGCAAAGCGATATCAAGCTTCAACTTTTTATTATGTGCCAGTCTTTCCTGGCTGTCATGCCTTCCCGAACCTGGCGGGATACTCCCTTAGCTTACGCTGTCACGGACTCGAACCGTGTCCTTCACCTGATCTCGGCAAACGAGCTGGACTCGAACCAGCCTGATCGGTTGTGCTTGTAAGCACATAATATTTTAATCAGCGGTGCGGCTATTTGCACCCGTTGCATTTGTTTACTCTTTTTCATGGGGTTATAACAACACCCTTTGCGTCCGGTCCTTGATTTTTCTCAAAAAGCTTTAAATCCCTGCATGTCTTCCCGGTGATTCCGCGCCATATATTCTTCTTTTTTTTTGCATCCACTACACTCCTGCCTGTCTTTTTTGTCCAGCGGAAGAATAGGACAATCCAAGCACGGACAAGTTGACGCCGTTTTCTCAACCAGATCACCGCGCCGGAACGCATGTTGCGCCTCTCGCATTGTCAAATGATCTTCCTGTAGCAATGTTTTTCTACGCTTCCTGGATTTCATGTGGTCGCCGGTTACTTTCTTGGCGCTGCAAACATCACAGCGAAGTCGGTTTGAGGCTTTGATGGAAAGTCTCAATTCTGCTCCGCAATCCTGACAATTTTTTAGGACTGCTTCGATCAAGTTTCCGGGACCACATTTTGGGCAGTGTCCTTTCCGCTGGCCGACAATATAATAATTGTAGATGCATCCACACAAGAATTCGTATTCAATGCCATCGCGCCGACCTCGTTTCCTCATGTTTTATTTTACCTCCCCGATTATTTCAAATGTTTTATGGAAAACATGGGGTTTGTAACTATCCGAGTATCCCAATCCGGTATCGACGATGTAGTTTCCAGGGCATACATAACCACCTTGGTGCAAATATTTGATCCATCCATGATCTCTCAGGTTATTTCCACACATTTTGCATAATCCGTTATAGGCATCCGGGTCCTGTATCACGTCTGGATGGTCGCCCATTTTGAACCATTGGACCATATCATAAACTTTTGATTTCTTTCTGCATTTTGGCATTATTTGTTTTCCTCCTTCACCTCTTCCGCGAATATTTCAGCCCGCAAAACATCCCTGATAATAAAAATTATTTCATGAACAAGCGAACGACAAGATGCCGTTGCCCTTTTCTCAAGCCTACCAATCAAGGTAGGGCTTAAATAATCTTCTAATGTTATTTCCGGGTAAACTCTGGATACTGTTTTTGCTGCCGCGGGAGGAATGGGTGGCACCTGTTTTTTTATATCTGCTTTATCACAAAACCATTTGTCCATATTCATTTTTTCTATGCACTTTAAGCAATGAGAGCAACCAACCGACGGAAGGTTTGTGCAACCAGCCGTTAAACACTCCACCCCGGCAGTAAAATGGATAGCATTGGGTAGGTTTCCATTTCGAATGGCATAGACGCAAGAAGCGCAATAGAAAGAGCCTATTAGCATTTCGCCGCCGCATCCCGGTGTTTTGCAAATCTTTTTTTTCTCAATCATGATTTAATCTCCTTTTTATTTATTTTTTTTATTTATTTTAAATTATATTACGTCCGGATGCATGCTGGCCTAGCCATCTGGACCCATATCTTTTGATCATTTCTTTACGGGCAGATTCATAAGTTCCGCTTATTATTACGATACAACCCGTGTTCAGCGCGTCCCAATACCCGAATGTAAAATACCAATCTTGTTTTTTTTCTTCTACCATTTTTTATTCTACAGTATCTTTATTTTAGTTAAAAAATTTATTAAAAATGTATAAATTGATGCATAAAAATATAAATCATTGTATTTATTACAATTTATATACACTTTTATACCACCCTAAAAAATATAACATGTTCAAACCTGTATTTTATCTTATTGATTAGATCATTAAAGATCATTGCTATCCTATTGACCGATTTTTTAAGTAACTGTTATACTTACTACTATCTTATTAAGATCTAGAAGATCAATAAATAGTAATATTAGTTATATAGACTATACAATTTTGATGATTTTCTCCTAAGCTTGCATAGTTTTTTTATTTATCTGGATCTCTATCAATTTCATCGTTTTTATTGGTCTTCTTGGTCTTGATATGATAGTTGTAATTATATCAATATGTTAAAAGCAGCCATTAAAACACCAAAAGACCATGTTAATAATCTTTATCGTCCATCGTAAACATCATCACGATCCCAATCCATTTCCATTTCAACTGCTTTTTCAAAATGATAAACACATTCTGCAAAATCAGGAATAATATAGTACCATTCCTGTTTACCGCTTATATCCATTGTTTTTCTTCGCCTACGCAAGGATGGACAAAGCTGTCTTAACGCTTTCCCAAACTGTCTATCTATCCTAATGTTTTTAAATCCTAACATTTTAGAATGTTCAACATAATCATTATATAATTCAGCACAATAAATCTCACCATCCCAATCATTATTTTTTTTAGATACTTTCATATCTCTTATTTTTTCATACCAAAATTTTTGAACGTCATTCATTGATGAAAGGATCTGATCAAATAATGCAGAAGTGCGAGGAACTTTTTTTATATCAGCTTCATTTTCATAATTCCAACGCAACAAGTCGTAAAGAAGTGCTTCATGCCCTCCGTTATTCATTTGTTTTGATATTTTTTGAAAATATGAGATATTTTGCATGCAATTATCAGCAACATCAATTACAAAAAAACGTCTTTCTTCCATACCGGCTGGAACGACCCATTCGTTATTGGAGGCCATGGCTAGATTGATATGATTTTTTACCATGAATGAATCTTTTCCTTTTGGCTCTACAATCAAAATATCTTCTGTGATCATCCCCCTTACAATCCCTTCGACTGATTTATCACCAGCCCAGAACCCTTCATCGACAAATACAAACAAGGCATCTTTAAAAAGATTATTAAATCTTCCAACAAGTTGCGACTGGTTATTAATATGTAAAAAATGATTACCAAAAAGTTTACCAAAATTTGTAAGAAACACTCCTTTTCCGGTCCCCTGTTTTCCCCTTAACACAATTGAAGTTCCAGGACGTTTTCCACCAGGATTTTGAACAATTCGCGCCATCCATGAAATAATCCAATTATAATGGCTCTGGTTGCCGCTGGCGATATTTGAAAAAATATGATCCCGGTATAAGGACCAATCACCTTTAATCGATTGTGTAGCCAATCCGCGCCATAGGTTATAACAATTTGAATACAATCCTTTGTTATTATCGTCAGGATCAAAAACAATTTGACCACATTCACGTCTATTGATTGATTTTAACCATAATTCAGCGGCTGTAATTTCTTTCTTTTGACCATATTCACCAAACTTAGGATTTAGAACCATGCGATTTAAATATCTGTTGCGGAAATCGTTTACAGATGAAAATGTGGTTTCTATTCTTTTAGATACCGGGTTTATTTCTTCATTCATGACTACAAATTTACCGGCAATCATAATTGCAATATGTTTTTTGTTCAATAGCGATACTTCATCATCATATTGCTTTTTCTCAGGTGATTGATTAACAAGTGCAATTAAATCATCCATCTGCCCACCTGATTCTAACCAGTCGGACACATCCCCTTTTTCTGGAAGCTCGGGAAGCTGTATAATTTTAATCGATTGTGCAACTGGCGAAAGCTCCCGGTAAACTCTTTCAGCATGATCTTGTCCTGGAATATCATTATCCGGAATAGCTATAACGTGTTTACCTTCAAAATATTTATTTACATTCGGCCACCATTTCCCGGCCCCCATAGGGCAGCATGTAGCCGTGATGCCAATTGCTTTTAAATTATCAACATCTTTTTCACCTTCAACGATATAGATAATTTCATTTTCAGGCTTGATAATCTCTTGCAAATTATATGGAATGATTTCGATGTCTTGAAGATTCCATATCCATTTATCATCTGATTCATCACTCGATGCCGGTTGTCGTTGCTTAAAAGACTTTGGATCTCTAAAGCGAACCGCTTGAAATATCAATTTTCCTTTTTCATCACGATAATCATAAGTGGATTCTATAATTCCTGTTTTTTTGGATTTACTATTTTTCTTAATTTTTTTTGCAGAAAAATCTATGTTTAATTTCTTGGCATAAAATTCCAATATCTCAATGAAATCACATCCTGACAATTGGGGATGCAAATCACGGGCAGAATCAAATAGACTTGACGTCCATACCATTTTTCCAGATGATCCAGCCCTATTGAAAGCTACAAGATATCCCCTGTATGTATTGGTGTTGCCAAGGTATATACCGCAAGATGGCTTCTTCTCAGTTTTGTATGGAGAATATACCGATACCCATCCACGGGCATTTGGGGCACCTGAACCTGCTAATCGAACACCCATTTCTTGATATTCTGAAATGATATTTATTTGGGAAAGTACTGCTTGTTTTATCTGATCAATTGTTTGTGGTTTTTGCATCATTTATCCCATCCATTCAGAAAAATATAAAATCAAAGGTTCATATCAATTGCGTTCGAATCCATGTATTGCTGTACATCTACCTTTTTATGTCGAATGGTACGATTAAAAACTCTGATGAATGGGATTCCTTTCTTTTTTGATCTGTGATTATGCAACGTTTGTCTTGAAATTCCTATTAACTTTGAAACCTCTTCAGTTGTCAAATATTCCTTATCAATTGAATTCATCATGGTGTTATTTCTTGCTTTATTATATTAAACTTCTATCCCGATAATATCTTTCGAGAATCCTATATGTTGTTTTTTCAGCCATTTTCCGGTTTACACAAGGCCAGAAATAAATATTGTATCGTTGCTCCCATGCAACAATAGAAGCAAATATTGATTTTGGTAGCATCATGGTATACTCTTGCGAACTTCTTAAGATTTGTTGCCAATCGCCTTCACATACTATAGCTGCATATTCGAATTTCCCCATGCGTTCTATTTCGCGCTGAAACCTTTCCCGGCCTGATCCGCATGAACCAAATAAATCAATAACTGATTTACGCTCGACGCAAATTTGATCTGAATATCCTTCAAGGCTGTAATCTCCAGTATCCAATTTTTTAATAATAATTTTTGGTTGAGGATCTATTCCTTTGAATAAAAAAGGTTTTTGTTCCCTGGTATCAACAATGATTGTAAAATTTTTCATTAAAATATCCTCAAATGCATTGCAATTGCAATTCAAGAAAAGAATCTTCCTTATACATAGACATAATCTTTTCTGTTAATAATGTTTTTCTTTTTTGTGAATCTATCCTGTGAATAGCGGATTCGATGGCCTTAAACCTTCCCACCGTTATGCAAATTTCTTTCGCCCGGCTGATAGCGGTATAAATCCATGATCTATTTACAAATGGCCCGAAGGTGTTATGAACCGGGATAACAATCACTGGGGCCTCTGACCCTTGCATGCGATGACAAGTGATTGCGTAGGCGTGCAAAAGGCTGTTCGCCCGGCGCTCAACATAAACTTGTCTATCTGGATTTATGAAATTCACACATAATGTTCTTGATTTTATAAAATAATGTTCTTTTGATTCTGCCTTGGGGTCCATAATAATATATCCGATATCTCCGTTTACAATTAATTCATCTTTATTATGAACCGCAGGCATAATTTTATTTTTTGTATTGATCACTTTATCTGCTATGCAAAAAGATGTTCCATTCATTTTTTTTGCATCATGATTCAATATTTTTTGCATTTCAAAATTTAAATCCTGGCAGCTTAAATTTGTTCTGGAGTTCATTGGAGAAATTATTTGAACGTCCCAGGTGGGATCATATCCGCGTCCTGAAAGATTTTCAGAAACCAATTTTTTGATAACAGACTGGATAGCCTCTGGCGTAGAAACCTCAATATGACGTAAATTTTTTGGAGGTATTGCGTCTAAATCTAGACTATCAGAAGGTTTATAAACCTTTCCATGCTCTATTTTCTGGCATGCAAAAGCGATGTCACCGGCTGACCTGTGTATTTTTGTAAGATTTATAGTCGGTATTATGCCTGTTTTTAATAAATCTCTTAATACTGCTCCAGGCCCCACACTTGGTAATTGCCCTTTATCTCCTACCAGCAATATTTTTGTTTTTATGTTTATAGCTTTTAAAAAATCAGCCATTAAATTATTGGTTACCATGCTGACTTCATCAACAATTACTAACCCTGTTTTTATTTGGTTGATTTCATTTTTTGTAAAATAGAATATACCATTATCACCAACTTGCGGCTCCATGAGCTTATGAATTGTACACGCAAACCCACCTGTTGCTTCCATCATGCGCTTGGCAGCTTTTCCGGTAGGCGCGCAAAGTTCTATAATCAATCCTCTTGATTTTGCTTGCTTGATAATTTCTTTAATAGTGGTTGTTTTTCCAGTCCCCGGACCCCCGGTTAAAATAGATAGTTGATTATTTAAAACCATTTCAACGGAATCTTGTTGTTGATCCGTAAGGATTATTCCACTGATATCATCCTGTTGTTTATTTTCGGTATCACTATCCCCTCCGTCTGCAATTGGTATCGTATGCATAAAATCACCTTTTCGGATATAATGGTTTCGTTTTTATCTAATTTATCCAAGCTATAAAAAATTTTTGATGAAAGTTCTTTTTTTACCAATATTTTATCAAAAATCATTTCTTCGATAGCATTAAAAAATGTTAAATTGATTTTCAATAATTTTGTTACGACCTCTTGCAAGTTTTCTAATTGAACCCAAACATGCCCAGTCCTGGTTTCCTGTTCAATTCCGTATTGTATGCCAGCTTTCAATCTAAAAATATCATCAGGCGCTATTCCCAACGTTTGGGCTATCTGGTCAGCAGTTAAAAATCCAACTCCTTTTATATCAGTTAAGATATAAGGATTTTTTTTAATTAAACCGATTGCCATATGCCCCCAAAATTTTATGCATAGGATGGAAAGATCCTTTCTCAACCCTTTTATTTTGTAAAATATTTTTTCAAGAGAAATAATCGTTTTTTCCATTTCTTCTTTTTGCATTAAATCATGCTGGATCTCTTTTGCCCGTTCAATTGTAATTCCTTTTATTTCCTTTGATACTTTATCAGGATTTTTTTTTAATATTTCAATGGCGTTAACATCATATTCATACATAATTTTATTTGCTGTTGAAGGCCCGATACCTTTGCAGGTCATCACGAGATATTTACAAATTCCGGCTGTATCTTCAGGCTCCATAGCTTCATAGGCTGAAAATTTGAATTGCTTACCAAACTTTGGATTATCAATCCATTCCCCTTGTAGCCTATATTCAATTCCGACAAGGGGATCTACCATGGAGCCTACAGCCGTAAACGATTCATATCCAAAATCTACTTCTCTATTAAACGCACCAATTAAAAAATAATTCTTTTGATTTGAAAAAATAATTCTGTTTAAAGCTCCTATTTCTTCCATGCCGTTATACTTTCTTTATAAAAATAATTTTTAAGCATATTATTAATTTCTACTTGCATATCAGGTAATTTAATAATTTTATTCTTTATGCTATAATCTGATGTAAGATGAACCAATACTCGCTTGAATCCTCCAGTTGCTCCTGGAAAATAGCTTTCTTCCTCTAAAATTCGTTGGTATAAATTCAATTGCATAGCGTATTTATTTAAATCTGTGTCCTCAAGATGATCTATCGGGTATAAAGCAGAATCATAATTATTAACTTTTGATATTTTCTTGTTTTGTTTCCAATCTAATATAATTACAGTTAACGTTGCCGGATCAAACATCAGCAAATCAATAGTTCCGGCAACGCCTAAATTTGGACTAAAAACAATTTTTTCAGCTTCTATAAATTTAAAATTTTTTAAAAGGGCAACAACGGCAATATTTACTTTATAAAAAAGTTTTTTTTCTCTATCGCTGGACGGAAGCGGTAAGTTTTGCTTTCCTTCAATAAGCTTTTCGGCATATAAATGAACATTAGTTCCTGAAGTAGTACCACGAACCTTCTCTTTATCCCATTTTTCAAGAACCTGCTCGATTGTTATCCCATCACGATCAGCAACGAAAGCGGACCATTTTTCTTTATCAAATGTGGGAAAATATTTACCGATAAATTGAGTTCCTGAAATAAATTGTTGGGAAGAATCATCCAGTGTATATGTGTGCAATATTTCACTAAAAGTAATTGTTTTATTGTTATGCGTTGCCCTTTTAATCATATTGACCAGCCTTTGTTAAATGTCAGCGAAATTGTCGGTTTCTATTTCTTTCATGTCAACCGAATCAATTGATTCATATCCATAAAATGACACCTGATTGTTTGTAATGGTCTTTCCATTTTTAACATATGAATTCTCATCAACAGTTAGAACGGCGCGTTTTCCAAGGACATCTGACCCCCATGCTCTTGCGTTCAAATTTGCGTTTCCTTTAATGAGGCCAATTTTTTTAGCAACAAAAATTCGTCTTTTTTTGATCGCTTCTTTTTCCTGGTCATGAGGAAGCATGACATCATCATATAAGAATTTTCCGTTGAATGATTCATCTTGATCCTCGGTCGCGCCTTCTCCCTGTATTTCAAAAACTTTATCAATTCTCCATTTTAAATTGGCCTTAAAACAGGAATAATCTTTCAAATCAGCTTGTCTAGGTTTGCTCTCAACACAAGTGCAAGCGTACCGTCCAATCAAAGGCCATTTTTGATCAGCATTTTTGAATTCTTTTTCAGAAATTTCCTCTGTTGTTTCAACAGAATCCCAACTTAATTGATCAGCCATTCTTTTCTCCTTTGTTTTAATTGTTGTTGTATTTTGTTTATTTCAATCTTGGTTGTTGCCCATGTTCCAGGGTATCCCAATAATGATAATCCTGCCTTGAAAACCTTGGGATACCCAAATTGATTTATAAGATAATCAAGACGGTTCATTCAGTACGGTAAGTCGTTGCCTCCTGGATCATCATCTTCAATATCCAATTGTTTGTCGTAATCACCGGGAGCCTCTTCCTTATCTTTTGCAGCAACTACTTGAAATACATCTTTTTTTAAAAGATCACTTTCAGAAATTCCAGCATCTTCAACATTTTCCTTTTCTTCAATAGCCGGACTATATTCAAGCCCTGCTTTTTTCAATACTAGCATCCGGATGAACTCATTTGCCATATCAATTGTAAATTCTTTAGCAGAATTAACATTGAAAGGCTCCATCTTCAATAACTCAGCCCACTCTTTTTTACTGTGAATTTTTAATTCACTTTTCAGCTTGACGATATTTTTAAGCTGCTCCATATGGACAGGTTCTTCCGAATCATTGATTTGTTTCTTAAAATCAGACTTAGACTTGAGTTCTTCTTGTTTTGGCTCGCTTTTGTGTTCTGTGCCAGGAGGAAATATGAGCGAAAAAGGAGGAAATATGGGCGCAGTCTGATTTGTATCTTCTTTGCTGGAAACAGCTTTTTCAACTGGATGAATTTTGACTTCATCATCCTGATATCCAACGGTATCAGGTCCGGTAGAAAAATCCTGCCCGAAAGACTTTACCAAATAGTCATAAATGGCTTGATCATTTTCCCATGGAATTTTTTCACCAACTTTTAACTTGTTTGTCCGGTCCTTTAATTTAACCGTTCCTGAAAACCCGCTTTTATATCGTTTGTTTTCCTCCACCTCGATTGAGGTGTCGAAATAATATGGCAACCGCTTAAACCCATCAAAGGTCGATCCGATGACCTTCATATTATCGCCCCACTGTTCTTTACTTTGGCACGTAACAATTACGTTCAAATCGCAACTTAAAAGCATGCGAATGAATTTTTCGGCCTCTCTGTTGATCGGCTGATAGTCTCGTGGTTGCAAAACGTAATACTCTTTTTTGTGCCCTTTCGAGCTGATCTCTCGTTTGAGATATAAGTCAACGTACTTAGCCATTAAACTAGCATAGTATACGCTGAAAGAATCAAACCCTAATGTTTTTATTTTCCCAGGACTTTTCAACAACCTTTTCGTAGCGTTGAATATTTCATCGGGGTCATTGGTTTGAAGGCGCAGAAAATTAAATTCATCGGCATAATGATCTGAACCAAATTCAGTATCAACAATTGCCAAAGCTTCGGGATCTCCATCTGGAACATTCGCAAGCCTTAACATCGTTCTAGTTTTGAATCCTCCTGGTGGACCGTACAAAAACAATTTGAATTTTTTACTTCTCGGTAAAGCTTTTTTGAACATAAGTTTTTCTCCTTCCATTTTTTTGCATTTATAATTATTTATGGCAGCCGTATCAATATGAGTAATAATCACGCACAAGTTCATACAGCCTGAATGTCTCTTCTGCATCTTTTTCACAATACTTTTGAATATCATCCACTAACCCAACATCCCAATAATGCTGGACAAGGCTTCCGTCAATGCCTTCCATTTTTCCTTCACCAAAGAAAATTTTTAGGTAATAATCAAGTTTCCCTTTCGCAAATGATTCCCAGTTTCCAAGCACCATCCGAAGATCCATATGATTACCAATTTGATATTTTTTAGTATCAATTTTTTTACCTGGATGTATCCGCTCTCTCATGGAATGTAGATTGAGAGTCCGGACATCAAAAGATATTCCGTTGAACGTTGCGTAGAAATTGTATTGCGCTAAAATATCCCAGGCTTGTAGCAATAATTCTTTTTCAGATGCGTGGCTCTCATCCTTCAATACAACACTTCCGATATTCGAACCATCGCACCATGAAAAGCAGCAAATCAAATTTGTAAGCGGGTCCATACCCAGCTCATTCAATCTTTTTGCTGTTTTATCTGATATATCCGCTTGTATTTTTGCTTCATCCTTCAAATTTTTTTTAGCTTCAATCTCTGGCAAAAATTCAATGATTGATTGATCAGCAATTGTTTCAAGATCGAAAGCAACCGGCCTGATGTTTTTTGTCATTTTGATTCTCCTTTTTTTAGCTTTGGATTATAAAGTTGCTTGCAATTTTATAATTCTTGCAAGTGATTTTCCAGGATTGCGCCCAGCAATTAACATGTTAAGGTATCTTGACGAAATACACAACACCCGCGCTGTTTCGGGCTTCCCGAGAGCT
>Ga0207997_1000419_pt1 | contig 21828 bp, 32 predicted proteins | sample AntAceMetag02UKN_FD_184777 | JGI IMG/M metagenome (GOLD analysis project Ga0207997, IMG submission 184777) | Saline lake microbial communities from Ace Lake, Antarctica - Antarctic Ace Lake Metagenome 02UKN (SPAdes) (version 2) | ecosystem: Environmental > Aquatic > Non-marine Saline and... | reverse complement strand
TAAATAAAAAAACACTTGACTTTTAAATAAAAAAGCATTATACTTGTATTAGAAAGAAACAAAAAAGGGGTTTATTATGAAAACAAAAACAATTGAGCTAAAAAGAGAAGTTGAAGCAAACATTAATAGGTGTGAAGAGGTTTATAACTGTCCATCATATTTTTTTGACTTTAATAGCGATAAATATAATATTTCTTATGCTAGAAAAATAAGGAGAATCGGGTATATCGTTAAAAAAGTCAAAAAAGCAGGGTACAAAGTGTCAAGAGTTTAGAGAAAATAATGTAATTTTAAAACAGAGAGTAACAAAAAGGGAGTTTATTATGATGAATTTAAGAGTGATTGAAGTGGTTGATTATTTAGATGATGGAAAAGTATCGGTTGTTTTGGATGGTAAAAAGTATATTAGAAAAGTAATAGAATTTGATGGGTCTAACTTAATTAGATTAAATAATCAAGAATTTTTAGTAAGGGGGTTTTAATGAAAAAAGCAATAAAAACTTATAATCTACCTGAAAAGACTACAAAACAATTAAAAGAGCTAAAAGAAATAAAAGGCGTTTCGATGTCATACATTGTTGAGCTAGCTATCGACGATTATTATAAAAAAGAGGTTGAGTTAGCAATTAATGTTTATAAAAAAGAGGTTGAGTTAGCAATTAATGTTTATAAAGAAGAGGTGGTTTAATTGGAAGGTTGTAAAATGGTGAAAGGCAGTTTTGATGAATTATTAGCGGACATACTAAGCAATAATAACGAAGTACAGACAACAGTTGATTTAATTGAATACTGTACTGAAAATGTAGCATTATCTGATTGGATTTATGAGATTACAAAAGAGTTTAGGGAACTAGATCAAATGACACAATCAAATATTGGGTATTTATTAGGTAATAGTGGATTTAAAAAAGCGATGTTTTATGAATTATACATAAGGCTTGTTTTTGAAAAAAGACATAAAATAATTAAAGGTGGTGAATGATGAGTGAAGTTGAAAAAGATTTACACATGAATATGTTAGAAATTATTAAAAAGTTAAAAGCTCCTAAAAACCAGAATAATAGTTTTGGAAGGTATATGTATAGAAGTTGTGAAGACATACTTGAAGCAGTAAAACCACTTTTAATTGGTTGTAATGTTAGATTATCATTAAGCGATGAAATGATTGGTGTAAACGATAGAATTTATGTGAAAGCTACGGCAAGCGTAACAGACGGAGATCAAACATTTTCGACAACGGCATTTGCAAGAGAACCATTAACAAAAAAGGGAATGGATGAAGCGCAAATAACAGGGTCAGCTTCATCATATTCAAGGAAGTACGCTTTAAATGGTTTGTTTTGTATAGATGATAATAAAGATGCGGATACAGATAGTTATAATAAAGTTGAAAAGAAACTTGATAATGGAGTTAAAAAACTTGACAATTTAACAACAGACATAAAAGAAGTATTTAACGGTGAAATAAAAGAAAGCGTAAAATTATTGATAGGTGAAATACACGATATTATAAATAAAAATAAAGAAGCAAATCAAGCTCCCACGCCGGATCAAATAAAGAAAGTAGGTTTATTTAATGCAATTACAAAAGGGATTGCAAGCGGTACAGAACCAACGCCAAACACTTATAAATCTTTAGATAGCATTAAAGCAGCATTAGCAATATAAAAGGGGTTTAAAATGATTGAATGTGATGAATGTGAAGGCGAAGGGATTATTGACCACGACTGTCATGAATGCAGTGGGTCAGGCGAGGGGATGTATGATGGGTCAACTTGTAGAGTTTGCAAGGGTAGAGGGTATAAAACATACAAATGCGAAAAGTGTAACGGAATAGGAGAAATTGAAGAAGGGGACGACAATGAAGATGATTAAAATCAGTGATAAAGAATATTTTTCAAGCAACGAATTAAACAACAGTACATTAAAAGCCTTTAGAGTGTCACCTCAAAAAATAGGAGTGCAAAAAACGTCAAAAGCATTTGATATTGGTAAATTATGGCACGCTGTAATATTAGACCAACAAGAAGAGCTTGAAGAAAATTATATCTTTACAGAAAAGCTTGACGGTAGAAGCAAGGAGGGCAAAGAGCAAAAAAAAGACGCCTTAGAGCGCAATTTAATATTAGTTGATAATAATGAATTAAAAGACATAGAATACGCTAAGAGCAAGGTTTTAGAATCGCTAAATGATATTGATTTAATGATAGATTTTATCGAGTCAGAAAAAGAAGTCGCTATGTTTTTTGATAGGGACGGTGTAAAATGCAAAGATAAAGTTGACGCTGTCAACCATGATAAAAAAATAATCTTTGATTTAAAAACTATATCAGAAATTGACAAGGTTAATTATAATATGAAAGCCTTTAAATATCCTTTACAAGCTGATTTTTATAGCTATCCATTAAAAGATTATAGATTTATTTTTGTATTTATTGAAAATGTAGCTCCATACTGCACAAAGATTTTAGAATTGACAGATAAATCAAAACATGAAGCGTATTTAAATAATGAATTTTATATTGATTTATATAAAAAGTGGATAGAAAACGGAAAAAAAAGAACTATTGCAACTTTAGAGATGTATTAAAATGAAAATTAAATTTAAAGGTTTTTGGAGTCGGGCTTTTTGCCTTGACTCCGACTATATCAAGATAAAAGTTAGTGCTGTTGAAAAGGCATATTTAACTGAAAAATTAAAACAGCTCGACGGATGGCAAGTTAAAAAAGACGAATTAAAAGAGCTTGATATTTTAATTGAATTTCATTATAAAAAAAGATCACTGGATCAAAATGCTTTAATGTGGAAGCTCTACGAGATCACTATAAACGAAATGGAAGGTAAGAAAGTTGTAGGGAACCAATTAAGACAACTATCAAGAGAGCTTTACGACGACGACATAGACAATTTTGCGCCTGAAATAAATATAGCTGTAGATGAAAAGCATGAAGCGAAAGTAAAAGATTTGTTTAAAATAAGTCGTAAAATTCCTATAAAAAATGGAAAGTTTCTTTATGGTGGTAAAATAACGTCAAGTAACTTTGATAAAAAAACGATGAAAGTGTGGATTGACCGGTTATTTGATAGACTTGCTGAAATGGGTATTGATATTACAGATCAAAAAGTAATTGCAGATTATAAAAAAGATTGGGATAAATTAAAGGGTGGTGAGTGATGTTAAAAGTTGGAGAATTATTTGCAGGTATTGGAAGCCAAACGCAGGCATTAAAAAATATCGGGATAGATCATCGTGTTGCTTTTATTAGTGAAATAGATAAATATGCTATAAAGTCATACGAAGCCATTCACGGAAAAGTAAATAATCTTGGCGATATAAAAGAAATTGAAAAAATGCCTTATGTAGATTTATTGACATATAGCTTCCCTTGTCAGGATTTATCGGTTGCAGGTAAGCAAGCAGGAATAAAAGAAAATACAAGGTCTGGTTTGCTTTATGAAGTTGAAAGGCTTTTAAAATGTTCAGAAAAACCAAAATATCTATTATTAGAAAATGTAAAAAATTTAGTAGGTAAAAAACACAAGGCCAATTTTGATGAGTGGTTAAAAACTTTGGAGTCAATGGGTTATAATAACTACTGGCAAGTATTAAACGGTAAAGATTACGGAATACCTCAAAATCGGGAAAGGGTTTTTGTAGTTAGTATTAGAAATGATATTTTAAACTCAAGGGGGTTTGAGTTCCCTATAGGGTTTTCAGGTGGAGATATTATTACTTATACCTTGCAAAAACAAGTTAGGAAAAGAAAAAATACCTGCGTTATCGAAGAATTAAAAGCATTATTGAAAGAATCTAAAAAAGAAAGCGGATTAACAATAAATCAAATTAAAAATGTTGTCAATGAAAGTAAAACACTAGTCGAACATTGGTTTAGAGGCGACAGCTCTTTTAGTATACCAGAAGCGAAAAACTGGTTTGTATTAAAAGACACATTAAAAATTAAAACTGATAAATTTGATAAGTTTATCACTGAATTTGAAATATCAGATGGAGTGTATGAAAAAGCTAATAGAATATATGACATTAATGGTATTTGCCCTACGCTAACAACCGTGGGTGTTCCAGAAATAATAGATTATGTATTCCCTGAAAAAGAAGAGCTGAAACTAAAATTAAAAGATATGTTGGAAAGTGAAGTTGATGAAAGGTTTTATATAAAAAAAGAATTATCAGAAAAACTAATAAAAAAAGTTAGTGAAAAACAAATTTCAAAAACTATAAGGGTAGGTGATAAAGGATCGCTTGATTTACAGCATGAATGGGATTTGGTCGGCATTAAACAAGTTGGCATGCTAGATATAAAAGGCAATGAGCAAATAAGACGCGTATATGATGAAAATGGAATAAGTCCAACATTAAACACTATGCAGAGCGGTAATAGGCAACCGAAAGTTATTATACTAGACGATACTCAGGGTTTTGAAAAAGAGCCTAGGTTATATAAAAACTATTCACCTACCATAAGAGCCTCACGGTCGGGATTAAAAACAATCACACATGATTACAAGATAAGAAAACTTACGCCCCTTGAATGTTGGCGACTAATGGGTTTTAAAGATGAGCAGTTTAAAAAAGCTGAAAATGTAAATAGTGATAGTCAGTTATATAAACAAGCAGGTAATTCTATTGTTGTTGATGTTTTAGAAAATATATTTACTAACTTATTTATAAATGAGCTACCTGTAAGATAAAAGCTTTTATTTGAAGAATTTATGTAAATCACTTGACAACCTTAAAATAATAACATACACTGATTAAAGTGGGTAGCATAACACTATCCACTTTTCTATTTTAAATAACAAGGATAAACAATGCAATTAAGAGTAGATCAACTTATATTAAAGAATTTCAATTCCTATTTAGATGTAACCATTGAATTAGATGAAACTATAAATTTAATATCAGGTGATAATGGTACAGGTAAAACTACAATTGTAGAGGGTATAAACCTTTTACTTTTTAATCACCATAGAAAGAATTTAGAGGATTATATTAACGAGCATAAAGAATCTTTTTATATAGCCTTAATTGGTGAAATGGATAATAAACCTTTAAGTATATCTCTAAGCTATGATGGTAAGAAATCCACTAAAATATTAATACATGGTGAAGTTGAGGTGCATGGTGCTGAGGCTAACAAATACCTAGATAAATTACTTAATCAAAAGCTTAGTGTAATTGGTACTGTTTTTTCTAATAATACACCTAATTTAATTACAACAACTCCTGCAAACAGTAGGGAGCATTTAAAAGAAATCTATGATATTAACTTTAAAAAGAAAATTGAGGATTATGATAAGACGGTTAAGAAGCTAGATAAAGTAGATAAAAAAGAAATAGAAAACCAATTATATCACTTGCTACATAAAACATACGAAGAGCATGAAATAAAAGAGATGCCTTTTGATAGCATTAAGTATGAGGATTTAAATCAAGATATTACTAACCTAACGCAGGAGCTCTCAGGTATAGGTTTATATAATGAAAAAGTAAATAGTATAGAAAAGGAACTTAAAACGCATAAGGGCTTTGTGGTAGATAAACAATCACAAGTATTAGAAAATACAAAAAGCATAAACACTACTCAAACTAAATATGATACACTATTAAATGATACTTTAATTACTACAATGAATTCAGAATTAAATGAATTTGAAATAAAGTTAAATGAACTTAAAGTAATTAGATGCAAAAGATATGAGGACTCTATTATATCTGAGTTGCAAAAGACTAAAACTACATATGAGTTAGAGTATAAATTATTAGTTAAAAAGCAAAAAGATTTATCTGATGGTATATGCCCCACTTGTGGTAAAGATTGTGATGTACATGAGCAGGAAGATATGGTAGCTGGGATAACTGGTTTTAAGCAAAATATAGATAAAGTGTCTACAGAATTAACTAAAGAGCAAGTTACAAAACTAGATATTAACACTAAGTATGATAGTAATGAAAAAGTTAAGCAGCAAAAAGAAATGTTACAACTTAAAATTCAAAATCAAACTAAACTTATAGCAGATCAAAAAGTATATAATGATACTAAGTTAAAAGAACACCTTCTTACTATAGAAGATTTAAATAGTAAGCAATTAGAATTAGATAAAGCTATTAGCTTAGTAGAAGAACAGGTTACTACTTTAGAACTTAATTTAACAGATGCAAAACAGCTATCTAACAATGATTTGGATGAAAATAGCATAAACTTACAAATAAGTGAAAAGCGTGCTTTAGTGAGGCAGTACGAAGCTCTAACGACACTTAATGAATCGAGTAATACTTTTAATAATCAATTAGTAGAGCAAGAGAATAAAGATAAAAAAGAAATAAAAAACTTTCAGAAGAAGCTTGATAAGTTACAAGAAAAGATCAATAATTACTTAGAGGCTATACTTATTTTAAAAAAGGAGTTACCAGCATACATCATTAGTAAATTAGTTAAGTCGATTGAGAATAAAATGAATACTATTGTGAATGATATTTACAGAGATGGTTATGAGGTATCTATTGTAGAGAATAAATCAGGCATAAATGTATTATATAAAAATGGACGTGATGTAAGGCTTAGTAGTAATTGGGAAGCACAGTTATATGGTTTAACTTACTCTTTAGCACTTAATGAATTAATAGGTCATAGTGTTATGTTTTTAGATGAGCCGGATAGTGCAAGTAGTGAAGGTAATAGTCATAAGTTTTTTGACTTTCTATTAAATTACTTAGAAGATAAAGAAATTCAGGTAATTGTGATTAGTCATAAAGCAACGGTGTTAGAGAAAATAAATAATGTAAAAGGTACTACTTTCTTATTAGATAATGGTGGTATAAGGAGGGTTTAAAATAATGACTAGAGAAAAGTCAAAAGCTAGACAGAGTGCTAGAAGAATTAAAATAATTAATGATAGTATGGAATCCTCACTTGAGGAATTACTATCGGTAGAGAGTTCACAATTAGCAGCTAATGAATTCTTAATGAAAGTAGGTGCTTTGAATCAAGATGGAAGTTATAGTAGTAATTATTATGGGGAGCTATAAATGATGACTAATTTTATAATATATTACACAGTACTTGCGGTTGCTATTTATGTCGTGGCCTATTTAACAAGGAAGCATAAATGATGATAGATAGTTACTATGATAGAATTTACCAATTAGTACATGATAGCTACACTGATAAAGTAGAAAGGGATTTATTAAAGGGTGTAGATGTTAAAAAAGAATATGAGTTGATACAATTAAAAAGATCTAAATTATCTAGTGTAATGAGGAAACTTGTGATTATAAGATATGAAAGATCAATAAATCTTAACTATATAAAACCACACTAAATAAAAAGGAGAATAAAAAACAATGAGTAAAGTATTTAAAGTATGGATTAGAAAAGATTTAACTTTCATAGCAGGTTATGAATTAGACAACATGGATAGTATAGAGGGTGTTATGGTGATGTATCCTAGAGAAAACGGTCAACTATTATTTGTACCAATTGGAGCACCCTTCATTAAAAGACTAGATACCTTTACAAAGGGTGAATTAAATATTATGAGAGAGTTGACAGATGTAGATAATTATAATATGTTAAAGGAACTATATGACATTGAAGTTACTACGCTTAGTGATTTTAAAGTTAATAAAGATACAGTGATAAATTAAAAAGGAGTTAAGAGTGAAAGTGGTTTTATATAAGACACCTAATTGTAATAAGTGTTTAATTTTAAAAGGTAAACTTGAAGGTAAGCATATTGAATTCATTGAGAAAGTAGATCTTGATTTTATGATAACCAATGGTTTTTTAAGTGCTCCAGTACTGAGTGTAGATAATAAGCTTATGTCATTTAAAGAGGGTTTGGAATGGGTAAAATCTAAATGAATTCATTAAATAGTCGTTATGTACAATTAAGGGAATCTATGTCTTATGATGGTTTAGGAGTTCCAGCATTATCTATATATTTTTCCTACTGTGATAAACAGGAATGTACAGGTTATTTTTGTAATAGTTGTCAGAATAAAGAGCTACAAAAAGATGGAGAAGGTTACTTAATTAACTATAAAAATCTACTAAGCTTAGTACAAAGTAAACTAGAAGCAATGTCTAAAATATTTGATGATGTAGCTCTAGTATTTCTAGGTGGAGAGCCCTTAGCTAAAATAAATAGAGCTATGGTTTTTGCTTTGAGTAAGTACTTCAAGAGTAAATCATATAGCACATTAGTCTACACTTGGCGTGCTATAGAGGATTTAAAAAAAGAATCTATTGACTTAACTTATTATGATAGAATAGTGTGTGGTGAGTATTTAGAAAATAGTTTAGATGAAAATTATGTATTAGGTTCGACTAATCAGTATGTAATAGATAACAAGTGTAAAAAAATAATAAAGTATTAGGAGTAATTAGTGCATTTAGGAATAAGCGTAGATAAGGATTTTGATGAAACATTTGCAAACCTTAAACATAATAGACATGATTTTATTGAAATAGAGGGATTAGCAAATAAAACATTAGATCCAATGAGATTTTTTAAGAGCTTTTTAAAATCAAATAATGTAGCAAATGTGTCAATAGATGATAATAGTAATGTAAATAGCCAGGCAATAACTACTCTAATTAGTGAGTCTCAAAAGCCATTGACTAAATTGTTATCATATAATAAGATTTATATAGAGATGAAAGAAGCATTTGGTAAAGAAACTGCTGATAAGTACTTGAATTCAAAGGTGCTAGGTGATATATATGAGCATGATAACTTTTCAACAAGCTTTATTCCTTATTGCTTTTCATATTCAATACAAAGTATAGCTGAGAGAGGTTTATATTTCATTAATGAAATGAAAGCAGATAAACCAAAGCATTTAGACACATACCACCAACAATGCTTAGAAGCAACGTCATTCTTTACAAACTTACAGGCAGGAGCGGTTGGATTAGTAGATTTCCTATTATTCTCATTTCATTTTTGGGATAAGGATGTAAAATCTAATCACATTAGACATGAGGATAGATTTGCAGTAAGAGATCAAGAGTTTCAAAAAATAATCTTTTCACTTAACCAACCTTATTTAAAAGGTCAAACGCAAAGTTGCTATAGTAATTTCTCTATAATGGATAGAGACTACTTTATTGGTTTATTTGGTGGGTTAGAATTTGACAATGGTACACTTGCAATTGATATTGTGGATGAGTTCATGGAGTATCAAAAAGCATTCTTAAACTTTGTAAGAGTAGAGAGAGCTAAAAAATCATTTACATTCCCTGTATTAACTGCTTCCCTAATTTTTAAAGATGGAGAATATCAAGATCAGGATATGGCAAAGTTTTGTATTAAGCATAACCTTAAATGGGGTGATATGAATATATATGTATCAGATAGCCCTGATAAATTAAGTTCTTGTTGTAGAGCTCAGTTTGATACTAAAGAAATACTTAAAGGTAAAAAGTTAGAAGGTAATTTTAATTCAATTGGTGGAACGGATCTTAATATAGGTAGTACAAAAGTTGTTACAATAAACTTACCTAGACTAGGCTATAAACATAGAGGTGACTTTGATGGTTTTAAGAAAGAGCTTAAAGAATATGTAGATTTAATACAAAAGTTTCATTCTGTACATAGAACTATCCTTAAAAAGAATATTGAAAGAGGCTTACTACCAACTTATGAGCATGGTTTGATGGATATGAATAAACAATTTGCTACTATTGGTGTTACAGGAATGGAAGAGTTTGTTGAGCTTATGGGTGGAGTTGTAATTAATAGCATCAATGAAAAATTCTATTCTGAAAATGGTATAAATATAGCAAAGGACACATTAGATTATATTAATAAATTAGGTGAAGATACGGTAGAAAGATATGACTTTACTCAAAATGTAGAGCAGATACCAGGTGAAAGTGCTAATGTTAAGTTGCTTAAAAAAGATAGAATATACTTTGATAATCCTGACCTATTTAGTAATAAGACAACTTATAGTAATCAATGGTGTGGATTAGATTCAAACTTCCCTTTAGATGAACGAATCAGAGTGTCTGGTATACTTGATAATTGTACAGGCGGTGGTCAAATACTTCATCTCAATTTAGGTGAGCAGTGGTCTAGTTTTGAGGAAGCTTGGAAATTTAATAACAGTGTAGCAAAAGCTGGTGTAAAGTATTGGAGTGAAATTAGAAAATACCAATATTGTGCAAATGATCATAATTTCTTTGGAGATACTTGCCCTTTTTGTCAAGAGCCATCTAAAGGTAATATAATTAAAATAGTAGGCTATCTTACAAAAGACGAATTCTATAAAAAAGAACGAAAAGAGGAATTAGACAAAAGAGTATTTTATGATGCTAATACAAAATAAATAACCCCCTCACTCCTTTTGGTTCATCTATTTATTTAGGTGAGTCTTTTTTATTATAAAATATTAAAATAAATTAAGTTTTTAGTTGACAAGAATAGATTTATGTGTTACTATTGATTATATAAGATTAATAAGGAGTAAATTATGGGATATTGGATTATATTTATTTTTATAGGTATACCATTGGCTATATTAATAGCAAGAGTAGGTTGGATTTTTTATTTAGTAGAACTTATTATAGATAAGTTTAAAGGATTATTTATTAAAAAAGGAGGTAAATAAGATGATGAATTTAGTAAGTTTAGAATTATTGGTTATGGTGAGTTATTTATATTTATTTGTAGGATTATTTTATGTAGGTTTTTTACAATTAGTACGTATCAAAATATCCTCAGATAAACTAGTAGCAGCTATAATGCTTTGGTGGTTGTATATTATTATTAAAATTATAGTGTTTGTAGCGGAGTTAATTTCATGGGTAGTACATAAAAAATAAGGAGTTTAAATATGGTTAAAGCATATAAGGTTACAGATAAAGATATGAAATGTAGAGGTTATCAGTTTGAAGTAGGTGAGGAGTATACATATGATGGGGATATCAAATTATGTGAAAGTGGATTCCACTTTTGTCGTAAACTAGTTAATTGTTTTAATTATTATGCTTTTGATCCTTTAAATAGAATATTAGAAATAGAGATTATAGGTGATATTGAAGGAAACCCCGAAGATAAAGAAGTTACAAATAATTTTAAGGTTATTAAAGAAATAACTTGGGGTGAATGTTTAGATTTAGTTAATGTTGGAGTGGGGAATTCAGGAAATAGGAATTCAGGAAATAGGAATTCAGGTGATAGGAATTCAGGTTATCTTAATTCAGGTGATAGGAATTCAGGTGATTGGAATTCAGGAAATAGTAATTCAGGTTATTGGAATTCAGGTGATAGGAACTCAGGTGATAGGAATTCAGGTGATAGGAATTCAGGTTATTGGAATTCAGGTTATTGGAATTCAGGTTATTGGAATTCAGGTGATAGGAATTCAGGTTATCTTAACTCTACAAAATCTGACAAAATTAGAGTTTTTAATAAGTGGATAGATGAGGAGGTTGATTTATATTTCCCTAAGTTTATGCAATTTAGTACAACACTATGGATTGATGAAGATTCCTGTAGTGAGGAAGAGAAGCTTAAGTACAAAGCATCATTAGATTGTATGCATGGGTATTTAAAGACATATACTTATAAAGATGCCTTTTTAAAATCATGGAAAAAAGCTGATAAAAAAGATAGAATTAAAGTAAAAGATATACCTGGGTTCGATAAAAACATTTTTTTAGAAATAAGTGGTATAGATGTTGATATAGATTAGATAAGGAGGTGAGTTATTATGAAGTATTTAGGTGAGTATATAAGAGAAGCTATTGAAGAGGATCAAATTAAGTATGCTGATGTAGTATTAGGTAAAAGATTAGGTGTTAGTAGACAAGCGGTGTTTGAAGCATTAAAGAAACTAGATGTATCTTTTGACAAGTGGAAACTATTTAATAAGTATATGGAAGCATTAGGCAGAACTGTAGATTATGAAATAAAAGTTAATAAAAAGCTTGACAAGTAAGTTATTTTAATATAAGGTTATTTAAAGGGGTTTAATATGACAATTAGTGCAATGGTAAAGAGGTTAGGTGATAAGCTATTTGATGTTAAGAATTTATCAGGTTATGGAAGAAATAGATTAAGATTAAAGTTTAAAAATGGTTATAGTATATCTATACTTCAAGGAGTGGATTCTTATGGTAATCAAGAGGATCGATATGAGATTGCACCTTTAGATAAAACCGATAATTTGAATGGATATGTGTTATTTGATAATAATAACTACAGTGATGATGTAATTGGTTATTTATCACAAGAAGATGTTGAAAGGTATGCAAATGAAATAGCTAATTTAGATGTAGACTTTGATATAGTACTTAAGGAAAGACTTAGATTAGCAAAAGATTAATTAAGGGGTTTAATATGGAATTATTATTTTCTATTGGTGATTATAAGAAAAGATCAGAACACCGTAAAGCAAACACTAAGAAATTAAGTAAAATTATCAAGGTAATAGAAAAGGAACTAATTAAAGCTTATGATATGGGTTGGAATGTTAGACACTTTACATTTACAGAATGTGTTTACAAAAATAAAAAAGATATGTTTAACATGATGTATAGACAAGGTGTATTATTGCACTTCTTAAAGTTTGGTGATATATCCGTAAAAGAGTTGATCTATGGTAATGATAAACAACTTGCTTTTTCTTTTAATGAGGTAAAATAGTATGTGTAAGAAAATCATAATGATATCGGGTAAAGCACGAAATGGGAAAAATACTACGGCGGGCTTAATTGAGGATATACTTAAAGATAGATGTAAGAAAGTCAAACAGGTATCATTTGCCGAGCCATTTAAAAACTTTTGTAGATTACATTTAGGGTGGGATGGTAAAAAAGATAAAGAAGGTAGACAATTACTAATTACGGTAGGATCTTATATATGTAGGGAAAAATGGACTTGTAATGTAGATGTTCAAGGTGAGATATTCATTGATGATAAAGGTAATTTAATCGATAAGCGATATTACAAGTCATATAGTAGTCGTACTAATCAGGATAAGTGGCACGATTTAATGTTTAATAAGCATGCTAAATATTATGGCTATAAAGATTTAAGCTTAGTAGAAATCTATCTTAAATGTAATGACCATTTTGATTTTAGTGAGACTTTATGGGCAGATAAAACTAGAGATTTTATATTAGAAGAATATTATAAATATGACTATATCCTAGTAACCGATCATAGATTTATTATAGAGCATGAAGTGTTGGAACATTTATTTAGAACTAAAGTAAGTACATTAAGAATAGTAAAAGATGATGTGAAGCAAATATCTGATTTATCAGAAAAGGATTTAGATTGTTACACTCTGGAGTATACTATAGGTAATAATGGTACTTTAGTTGAGTTGAGAGAGAAAGTTTTAAAATATATAGAAAATAAATTAGTATAAACTATGAAGAAGCATATATAGGAGAGCTAGTATGAAAATAGATGCAAGGGATCATTTTAAAGATAACACAATTGAACTAAGTAATAAGGGTATAAAGTCATTTAAGGACATAAATAACTACCCTACAAGGTTTATTGAAGTGATTAGAGTTAATGTAAAGAATAACGAATTAACTAGCCTAGAGGGTATTCCTGACGTACCTTTTATTGATGTAAGTGGTAATAATCTAACAAGAATAGATGTAAAACCTAGTGATGGTCTATTTGGTTTGTATGCAAGTGATAACAATATAAACTATTTAGAAAATCTTAATGATAATCTACGTGGTCTATATGTGAGTAATAATATTCTATGTGAACTACCTAATGATTTACCATCGAACTTAGATGAATTATATGCTAGTAATAATCGTATTAAGAAATTACCAAAGTCACTACCTTCTAAACTATTAAGACTAGACTTAAGCAATAATCCAATAACTCAGTTAATTAACCTACCTGATAGTTTAGAATACTTAAACATAAGCTTTAAAAACATTAAATTCATTGTAGCAACAACTAGGCATTTATTAGAATATAAATGTAGGGATGATAAAATAGTGTTAATGGATGATGGTAAAGTGGTAGTAATAAATGAAGTGATCTGTAAGTATGATATAAAAGTATTGACTTAATAGATTAAAAAAGGTATAAGTAATAAAGGAGTGATTATATGGATTGTATAACAGTAAGTAAAGATGATGTAGGATTTAAGGATTTAGTATGGTTGTTAAAACTTAAATTAAAGGGAGGAAGTAGAAGATTTCCAAATTGCATAAATATAAGTGAAGATGAAATTTGTAGAACAGATGGAAAAAGATTACACTTAGTTCCTAACAACTTAAGTATTAAGCATGGAGTATATGATATAGTGAGTAACACTAAAAATGAGATCACTTTAGATTATAATATAAGCTTTTCTTTCCCTAATTATAAGAGAGTTATGCTTGATGAGAGTAATTCTTCTAAATCAGATGCTGTTAGTATGGATATGTTTGATTTTGATAAAGTAAACTTATTTATATCCTATATTTTATTCTACTATAGATCAGTAGTGGACTCAAATTATGTAAAGGATGCTCATTTAAAAGGTATGCCTTTTGAGTTATTTGAGTATAGAGAAGAGAATAATTTAAAAATTAAGTATTCAAATGGATATATAGCTTATATGATGGGTTTACTACTAAAATAAAAAGGATACACCTAACACATGGATATATTTAATACAGTACATAAAGACATTGATGTAAAAAAAGATAAGTCAAAACTAAGTAGGGTTATAGAAGATCCTATTATCTATTCAAACTCAGCTAATCCCTCTATTACTTTTGTAGTGGATAAATGGTTAAGTAAAAAACAAATAGAGCAGTTTCAAATTGATGTATTAAATACTATCTATGAGGGTGTGACCTTTCAGATACTTTATGCCTTTAAAGTTAAGCCTAGAAAGGGTGAAGTAGATAAAAATATAAGTAGTTATTATCGTACAAACATGATTGATGCAACCAAATATATTAAACCATTTAGTAGAATAATTACTTTTGGTAGGGCTATGTATACTTTATGCCATGCTAACACAGACTTGAATGTAAAGTCCTTTTATGATATTATATTTAATGATACTTTCTTCTATAGCCTCGAAACAAAGTCTAAAGTATATCCTGTAGATGATTTATTTACATGGTTAGATAAAGACACATTTTCAAGATTCTTTGCATTAAGACAAATTAAAGAATGTTTAGAAAGTAAACCAACTAGAGTAAGTGTACCTAAATTAAATCTAATCAAAGTACTAGGTGAGGAAGAGGTTAAACAATTCCTATGGGGTAACATGGAAGCTAAAGTAGTAGCGGGTGATTTAGAAACAAGTGGTTTTAGTTTTATAGATAGTGAGATAGGGTGTTATACTTGCGCTTTTGATGGAATTACAGGTTACTACTTGAGATGGTCGGATATAGAAAAGAATAAAGAACTATTTAATCAATTTTTAAGTAATAAATATCAGGTGTATGCTAATGGTAAATTTGATATAAAGTTTATGAGATATAGAGGTATCAGTAATGCTAAAATAGATTTTGATACACTCAACGCAGGTCATGTGCTTAATGAAATGAGATCAAATAGTTTAAAGTCTCATGCTTATTATTATACTTGGATGGGTGGCTATGATAGAGGATTAGAAGCCTTTAAAAGAAAATATAAGAAACTTAAAAATTATTTAGAAATACCTGAAGATATTTTATCCGAATATGCTATATATGATCCTATTGCTACATTCCAAACATATTTAAAAGAAAAAGCACAATTAGAAAAAATTAGTAAAATGAATATATACTCTGGAGGTAGAACATTAGGTGATTATTACTATGATGCTGTAATTCCAGCACTTAATACATACACTGATATTGAGATGGATGGCGTACATTATGACTGGGTTAAATTAGAAATATTATCTGTTAGAGTGCAAAAAGAAATAAATCAATTAAAACTAGATGTATTCAAAGCACTTGGTGTAGAACCTGACTCCGTAACTTTATCATTTGATGACGATTTAGAAGATTCTAATTATAATGACTTAGGTGAATTCATAGCTGAGAGTGTATTTGATTTTAATGGTAAGGCTAGTAAGGGTACTAAAGAATTAAACGTAGATAGTAATATGCAAATAGGTAAATTACTAGAGTCTAAAGGTTGGAGTAATCAAGGTAGAAATAAAACAGGTGTATATAATGTGAACGATAGTAGTCTTGATAAATGGGCTAAAGAAGGTCATAAGGAAGCCGAGTTACTAGTAGAATTACATAAGTTAAATACAGTATATAAAACATTTATTGGTAGTAAAGAAGATAACTCAGGATTCTTTAAATATAAAAGTAGTGATGGCTTGATTCATCCTACCTATGCCGTTATGCTTAAGAATTCAGGACGTAATGGATGTACAAACCCTAATTTACAAAATATTAAGGCAAGAGGATATCTAGCAGAGGAAATTAGAAGTTGCTTTATAACACCTAATTCAGAGTACGCACTTACAGATAATGATCTCTCAGGTGCTCAGCTCCGTTATATAGCGATGGTAAGCGGTGATGAGGTTATGGCAGATATATTCCTAAATCTTGGTGGTGATATGCATACAAGAACAGGTTACAATATATTCTTAGAAGGTAAAAAGATACTAGTTGATGGTGTTATGCAAGAGATAGGTTTTGAGGAAGCTTTGAAGCTTAAAAAAACCAATCCTACTGTAAAAGAGTCAAGACAGAATGCAAAAATTTGTAACTTCAGCTTTTGCTTCGGAACTAGTGCTTTTTCATTTGCTACTCAAGCATTACTACCTAACTGGTCTAAAGAGGAAGCTATTAAATATGTTGTAGACAATAATTTACAAAAGAAACAAAAGTCTCTTTACAATCAAATTATGGGATTAGCTTACGATGAAGAGGGGAATTTAATAAAGAAAGAAGAAACTGATGATTCAAGGGATATGTTTAAAGATATATATGATAAAGGAGCATTCTCTTACTACTGGGCTTCTGCTATTCATGTAAGAAAGAAGTTCTTTGAAACTTATAAAGGTGTAGTAGAATGGATAAGTAATACTCAAGATTTTGCTAAAGAAAATGGTTTTGTTATAAGCCCATTTGGTACAATTAGAAGACTACCTCAACTATTGTACATCGGTAAAGATGATGAAAGAGGTACTATAAAGAACTTACTAAATACAGCTGTAAACTCTCCTATTCAAGCTATGGAAGTTTTTAACATGAATACAAGCATAACATATATTAATGAATTCAGAAAATCTAATAATTATAAAACTAGATTTTTTAATATGATACATGATAGTGGTGATATGTATAACCATAAAGATGAGCTTGATATATTTGCTAAAGTTATAAAAGAAACATTTAACAAACCTTATAAAGAGTATAATGGAATTCCTATGGATAGTGAAGGTGAGATCAGTTATCCACTTAAGGCAAATATAGAAGAACGTACCTGGTGGGGATTTGGATCACACTATTTTTAAATAATTTACTTGACATTTAAAACTAATTATATTAAAGTACTTACATACTACTTGAAAGGATGGTCCTAAATGACAAATAATACTAAAGACTTAATAACTAAATTAAAAGAAGATGGTCAAGATAACGAGTTCTACCCAACTACCAATGAAATAATACAGGCTTTATATAAAGACTTATTAATTGATAGAAGAAGTGCATCACGTAGAATAGGTCACTTTTCTTTAATGGATATTGGAGCAGGGAATGGTAAGGTACTTAATAAAATTAAAGAGTTTAATAATATAAATCTAAATAAGGATTATAAAGATTCTTATGCAAAGAGACAATATGAGGGCTTTGGATTTACATCTTATGCTATTGAGAAATCACAAATATTATTAGATAGTCTGGATAAAGATATCATTGTAGTAGGTACTGATTTCTATCAACAATCATTATTAGATAAAGAAGTAGATTATATATTTAGTAATCCTCCTTATACTGAATTCTCCGAGTGGTCACAAAAGATAATTAAGGAAGCTACTAGTCAAGTTATATATTTAGTAATACCTAAGAGATGGTCTATAGATAAAGGTATACAGCAAGCCTTAGAATTGAGAGAAGCTAAAGCTGAAATATTAGGTGAATTTAGTTTTGAGAGTTCGGAGGATAGACAAGCAAGAGCTTATGTAAACTTAATTAAAGTAGAACTCAAGCAAGCTTATTATAATGATCCTTTCGCTATATGGTTTGATGAGCATTTTAAAATAGATGCTGATAAAGCATCACCTTATAAAAGTGATTCTGATGAGGTTACTAAAGGAAAGCTACAAGGATTGGTGAGTGATAAAAATTATGTATTTAATATAGTAGAGTTCTTTAATAAAGACATGAATAGTTTATTAGGTAATTATAAGGCCTTAGAAAGCATTAGTGGTGATTTACTTAAAGAACTAGGTGTAAATAAAAAGTCTCTTATAGAGGGCTTAAAATTGAAGATACAAGGTCTTAAAACAGTATATTGGAATGAGCTGTTTGGTAAACTAAAAACTATTACAAGTAGATTAACAGATAAAAGTAGATCAGCTTTACTTTCTAAATTAACAAAGCAAACTAATATTGATTTTACAGAGTCTAATATCTATAGTGTTGTAATATGGGTTATAAAGAATTCAAATGATTACTTTGATAAACAATTACTTGAGGTATATAGCTCATTAACCACACAAGATAATATTAGGTTATATAAATCAAATAGCCGAATAATAGAGGATGGTTGGCGATTTCATAGTTCAAACATGACTCATTATAGTTTAGATTATAGAATAATAGCACATAGATCTAATACAATAGGTGGGTCTAAGTGGGAGTCGGAAAAAGGATTACATAACCATGCTAGAACTATGATACAAGATATATTTACAATTGCTAATAATTTAGGTTTTGATGTACCTACTCTTAATGAACAAGATAGTGAATGGGTAGCAGGTAAAAGACAAGAGTTTGTTTATGGTAAAGATAAAGTTTTATTCTGTGATATTAAGGCACATAAGAACGGTAATATACATTTTAGATTCCTACCTGAATTCATGAAGAAGTTAAATATAGAAGCAGCAAGATTAAATAAATGGATTAAATCACCTAAGGAAGCTTGTAATGAATTTGATATAAGTGAAGAAGAAGCTAATGATTACTTCAAATGCAATCTAGTGATACCTAATAGTAATAATGTACTTTTATTAAAATAAATATAAATAAATTAAGTTTTTAGTTGACAAATAAATAAAAGAGTAGTATACTCTTATTAGAAGGTAACAAAAAGGAGTATATATGGGCTTTGTAATGATGGCATTGGCTGTAGTAGTATTTGCTGTAGCATGTTTGTTAATTGGATAATAATTTAGTAAAAAGGAGCTTACAAATGAGCAATGAATTGAATCAAACTATTTTAGAAGTAGAGCAAGACAATCAAGTGAAGGACTTGGATCATCTAGTAGAATTAGTTAGCAAAAGAATTGATGTGTGGGAATGGTTGCAAGAAATCCATAAAGGCTTAATGGATGAAGGATTTAACTTTATTAGAATAGATATTAAAGATTTACCTACGGGGATACTAGGAATGTATATTAGATATGTATATAATTATAAAGAGCAAGCATGAACGGAGGGATACCGATGAAAAAATATTATATAAACCTAATAGACAAGTCAGGAGTTTTTGAACTAACAGAGGGTATTTACAATAAAATAATAGATGCTGGCTTTGATATAAGTAAACCTATAAGTAGAAGTAGTATGGATAGTATTGTAAGTTTTATAAATGAATTAAATAAAGAGGAAGGAGTTTGTATGAACGTGTATAAAGTAGAGATATTATCATTAGATACGCATAAAACAGAAAAAGTAAGAATAGAAACTAGTAGAACATTAAATAATGATAGGGCTATACTACGCAGAGCTATAATGGCTTTAAAAGGAGCTAACTACTATAAAAATATTCAGTATGATAGATCTAATGTAATTTTTAATGCTAAAACAAGTGAACGATTTACATATATAGTAGATGCTAAGGTTATACAAATGAAAGTAAATCCTAAAAAGCTAGATCCTTCTCATTTTATGAAATCTTATGGTTCTATAGGAAACATGTTAAAATAATATTTTAAAAGGAGACAAAATGAAAGGTAAAGGATATGGGTGGAATAATTATTCCAATAAAGAAAAAGAGGAGCAAAGAAAGATTATCCAAGATAAAGCTACGTGGGAAGCTGTGGATAGGGTGCAAGAGCTATGTAAAGAGTATAGGAGCTTAACAGGAAAGATCCGAAGGTATCATAATACATATAAATTAGCACCACAAAAGTATCTACAACGTCAGGATGAAATAAACACTAGTTTATATAAATTAATAGATGAGGGAGTATAACAATGTGTAGACATAAGTACAAAATAATAGAAACATATAAGTTTGATAATGAGCTTATTATGTTCGGAAGTACTAGAATGGATGGTCACCTAGCACAAGACTTAGCTAGAAGAGGTATAATAGTATCATGCAATGTGAAAAGTGTGATAAAGTAAAACATATAAAAACAATATTTTAAGGGAGATAAATAAAATGAATACAATTAAGTTACAGCAAGAAGAAAAAGGTCTATTTTGGGAAGCATACATAGACAAAGAAAGCATCACTTACAGATGGGGACATAGAGGTAGTACTAAAATACAAACCAAGCAAGATATAGGTGTTATTAAAAACAAAGGTAGCTCTAATGAGGTGACACCATCTGACCATGCTATCCAAAAAGCCGTATTAAAAGCTAATGAGAAAGTGGATAAGTCAGGTTATACCTTAATAGAAACATCTTTAATACTTGAGGAATATACATCCAAGAATAGACAAGAAACTCATTTAGATATTCCAAAGCCTATGTTAGCTCACACACTTAATGAAAAGCAATTTGAGTTAAAAGTAGAACCTCAAACTATAGTTTACCATCAGCCGAAGATAGACGGCTATAGAATGCTTTTTAATAGAGTTACTGGTAATTGCTATAGTAGGTCAAGAAAATTGATTGTGAGCGTTCCTCACTTGTCTGAGGCTATCATGGAAGCAACTAAAGACTTACCTGATTTTATAGAGTGGATCGATGGTGAGATATATTCGGATGAAGTTACATTTAGTCAATTACAAAGTATATTAGGTAAGCAAAATGAAATAGACGAAGATGTTGCTAAGAAGGTTTACTATAATGTGTTTGATATTATTACTGATTCTGAATTCACAAATAGAAGTGTATTATTAGAAGAGTGTTTAATAACAAGTAACCATGTAAGATTAGTGCCTACAAAAGTAATGCTTCACCCTACTATGGAAAAGATTACTCAGGAACATAATAAATATGTTAATCAAGGTTACGAAGGGATTATATTGAGATTGAATTCGTATGATACTAAAAGCTATAGTGTGAGTTTGATGTATGAGAGTAAAAGAAGTTATGGTTTATTTAAATTTAAACATTTTGATGATAGTGAATTTGAGATAGTAAGCTTTATTCCTGACTCAGTTAAGTTCAAAGATAAAATGTATTATATAGCTGTGACGGTTAATGTTAAAACTAAAGAGGGTGTAGAGTTTGAAGCAACCCCTAAAATGACTGTATTAGAAAAGGCTAAGTTATGGGAAAATAGAGACAAGTTAGTAGGTAAGATGGCTAAAGTTAAATATCAAGGATTCTTTGAATCAGGTAAAGCTAGATTTCCTAATATGTTAAGTGTAAGAGAAGATTTTGATAAATAATTAAGAAAAAAGTTGACAAATAAATGTTTTAGTACTATACTTAAATTAGTTGCTAAAACATTTACTATTTAAAA
>Ga0207997_1000417_pt1 | contig 21938 bp, 45 predicted proteins | sample AntAceMetag02UKN_FD_184777 | JGI IMG/M metagenome (GOLD analysis project Ga0207997, IMG submission 184777) | Saline lake microbial communities from Ace Lake, Antarctica - Antarctic Ace Lake Metagenome 02UKN (SPAdes) (version 2) | ecosystem: Environmental > Aquatic > Non-marine Saline and... | reverse complement strand
GCAGACAAGATCTACCAACACTCAGGCGGAACATCTACGATAACGACCAGCTTCTCAAGCCCATCTACTCTTCCAAGCGCTCTTACGTGGGAAGAAATCATAATCGTCGCTCCAACTGTCACCACTCAAGCCGCAACCCTAATCGTCCCAGGCGGCGCAACCCTTAACGGTAACATCACAGACGACGGCGATGGGTCAATCACTCAGCACGGCTTTTGCTGGAAGGCTGGATCTGACCCTGTCAATATCGCAGGCGCTGATGGGTCTTCTACGTTGGGCGCAGGGGCCGAGGGCGCGTTCGATCAGGCAAAGACAGGGCTGACTGAGAATACAGCGTACTACTATCGCGCTTACGCTACGAACTCAGATAGCACTGCATACGGGGCGGCTCAAAGTTGGACAACTGGAGAAACATTATCCGGCGCTGTGACGATAACAGCCGTGTCTTCTGTGTCGCCTGAAGGGAATCTGATTGCATCCGGCGCTGCGTCCATCTCATCTGCCCCAAGCATGACAATCAAAGGAGGTCGCGTACAACAGGGAGCGTCAACGATCTCTGCGGTGGCATCGTTGATACCGTTGGCTACGCGGAAAAGGTTCGGCGCTGTCACTATCTCAACTGTTCCAAGCATGACGGCCGATGGAGCCATCACAGCAAGCGGCGTAGTGTCTATCTCTGCGATTCCTTCAATGGTAAGTGTCGGGAATCTCACTGCCTCGGGCGTGGTGTCTATCAACTCAATCTCTTCCATGATAAGCGCTGCCAATCTCATTGCTTCAGGCGCGGTATCCATTGAGGCTATCGCATCCATGATTGCCAAGGCCGCGAATATGTACTGCGAAAGCTGCTCGATTAACGCAGTCTCTTCAATGACTGCCACAGGAAACTTGACTGCATCAGCCGCTGTGTCCATCGACGCCATCGCATCATTGACGGCATTGGCAACACGCATGAAATTCGGCGCTTGTTCGATAGACGCTGTAGCAAGTCTGATAGCCGTGGCAATGAGCATAAAGGATGGTAATGTTTCGATAAGCTCCTCGGCTGCCATGACAGTGGCGGCTAATCTGCTTGCATCCGGCGTGTGTCCAATCAACTCAGTCGTATCAGTGACCATTGACTCGAATGCTATTAAGAGCGGACAGTGCAGCGTGACGGTCACACCGTCAATGACTGGCGTCCCTCTGCGAATAAGGCAAGGTGCAACAACCATCGATGCAGTTTCTTCAGTAACGCCTGCAGGAAATCTGATTGCGGCTGCTGTTGCGTCAATTGATGCCGTGGCCTCTATGTCCGCAGTCCCTTCGCGTATACGTCCGGGCGCGTGTTCTATTTCGTCTATCGCGTCTCTCACTGCTGATCCGACGCGCATACGCCAGGGGATAGCGGCGATCGCTATCATTGCGTCAATGACAACTACGGGGAATCTGATTGCCAGCGGTGCGGTTTCTATTGAAGCTGTTATGTCTCTTATCTGCTCAGGGACTACGGTCAAATCAGGATCAGTGACTATCTCTGCTTCCTCTTCTATGGAGGCCGTCGCACTAGCTTACATCACTCAATCACTTGGCTACACTGGAACGCTCACGGCTGGCGACGTGCTGGAAATCGACACGGACAATATGACGGTCAAGCTGAATGGCGTGAATGCCAGAGCAAACATGACGGGGACTTTCCCGAAACTCTACTCAGGGACAAACGAGCTGCGATGGAAAGACGACGATGCAACCCGTGACCTTGACCTAGAAGTGGACCACGAGCCGAGGTACTTATAATGGCGAACGCGTCAGTTGTCATCTATAACGCCGCACGCGAGCCTGTAGCCGATTTGAATCAGGCGTTCGACGTGGGATATGAACAACGCATCAACGAACTTTATCGTGCGTGGTTCTCACTGCCTTACGACGATCCCCACATATCAGAATGCACAGGCTTGAGATATGCCGAGATTTACAACGGCGACGAACGCGTTGACCTGTTTCGTATCATCAAGAAAGCGAAGCGCGGCACGAGTGAGAAGACCTATTACAGATTCGAGTGTGAGCATGTCTTCGCTACGCTGATGAATGATGAGGTCAAGGTTACGCTGAACTCGGGGCCAGGGTCTATCACGAGCATAGGCGACGTGCTCGCCCTTCAAGGTACAGTGAACTGGGCACTAGGATCCTCTGACTTTGACAGGCAATTCCTGTATACGTGGGAGCCTGGCACATCGTTACTCGAAGCGATGGCAGACATACCGGCGCGGTTCGGTTGCTCGTATCAGTGGACGTTTGACACGTCGAGCTATCCATGGACCGTGAACCTGATCACGCCACCGGCTACAGTCTCTTCCTATCTGGACCGTGGCCGCAATCTTCTTAGCGTGGATGAAGATGAGGACTACACTCAGATCGTGACGCGGCTCTATCCGTATGGGAATCTCGCGGGCGCAGATCAGCTTGACATCACAGCCATCGAACCTAGCGGCTTTGCATACGTGTCAAACAACGTGGCCACGTATGGCCTCATTGAGCGGATATGGATCGACCAAAGGTATTCAGTCGCTCAGAATCTCTATGATGCAGCCGTGAGTTTGATAGCCGAATACTCAGTACCTCGTGTGAAATACTCAGTAGCTGGCGCTGATCTCTATTCACTCTCAGGCGAGTCCATCGATGAATTTGTCCTTGGTGCATTGGTTGAGGTGACGTATGACGACCTCGACATATCAGTGCAAGCGCGGATTGTATCCATCACCAAGAGCGATGTGAATGGAGCTCCGGGTGACGTTCAGATTCAGGTCGCTAACAAGGCTATCGAGTTTGATTTCCGTGATGCTGTCCAGGTGAACGACCTTTCTGCACTACAGATGATCGACATTCCTGGCGGGGTTGTTGGAGCTCTTCCGACTGCACCTTCGGCGGCTGGGTTGTATGCCGCAACGTCGTATCTAGGATTCTCTGACGGTACAAACTGGCGTGCATACTTTGACATCGACGGTAAGTTCAAGCTCGTAGGTGACGCTACGCACTATCTGACGTTCGACCCTGACGCTGTGACGCCGCTCATAATCCACTCAGACGGCGAATGGATCGGGAATGTGTCCATCTCTCACCTGACGGCAGGGGATCTTGCTGTTCAGATGAATCTGACGGCTGGCGGGTCGATCAAGTCACAGAACTACGCAGCTGGGACCACTGGCTGGGAGATAGATCAAGACGGCTCGGCTGAGTTTCAGAATGCGACGATACGAGGCTCGCTAAATGCATCTGACCTAGACGCGGGGACACTTAACTTCGTGACTCTCGGACGATCTGGCTTATCTGTCATCACAAGCGAGATCACCAACCTTGCGATTACAGAAGGGAAGCTAGCGAGCGGATCGGTGACTAATGCAAAGATAGGGAATCTTGCTGTTGATACGGCAAACATTGCGAACCTAGCAGTTGAAGAGGGCAAGATCAATTCTCTCGCGGTAACTGAAGGCAAGATCGGAAGCCTTGCGGTAACTGAGGGCAAGATTAAGAACCTCGCAGTGACTGACGCTAAGATTGGTTTGCTCGCTGTGACGACTGCTAAGATCAATGCTCTAGCTGTGACAGAGGCTAAGATTGGAGCACTCGCAGTAACTGAGGCGAAGATTAACAACCTAGCAGTGACGGATGCCAAGATTAACTCTCTTGCAGTCACGAAGCTCACCGCCGGCAACCTCACCGTCGAGATGAACCTCACGGCTGGCGGATCGGTGAAGTCGGATAACTACGCAGCTGGTACGGCTGGCTGGCAGATAGAAAGCGACGGCGACGCAGAGTTTAACGATGTAACTGTGCGCGGCGATATTGAGATGACGACTGGCTCGATAGAGATAGTGAATGGTACTGAGACGATATGGCTTAACAAGACGGCAGGAGAGCTACGCATTGGCGGAACGACTTACAGCTCTGCACCTTTCCAGGTGTCGGCAGCCGGGGCGCTTGAAGCAACGTCTGGGAAGATTGGTGGAGTTGATATTGACACAGCTAGTCTTACAGTTGGCAACGCTGGCATAGTTGTCGGTGACGCGAATAACATTGTGTTCTTTGCTGGTAGCTCGTCTCCATCGTTGACGTCTGACTTCTGGGTGAATACTTCCGGGCTTCTGCATTGCGATCAGCTCGACGCAGACGGTGGGACCATCGGCGGGTTCACGATCGCTGGCGACGATCTGTATACAGATGCCAAGGTAGACTATGACACCATAGTAGGCAATGGAGTTCATATTGGAGTAGATGGAATAGGCCTTGGTGATACGTTCAAAGTAAGCAGAGCTGGCGTGTTGACATGCTCTGACGCTGTAATCACTGGCGACCTTGAAATGACAACTGGATCAATCGAGCTAGTGAATACAGGGAACACAATCTGGCTGAACCGCACAGCGGGAGAGCTTCGCATCGGCGGTACATCTTACGCGGCGGCCCCATTCCAAGTGTCGGCAGCCGGTGCTCTTGAAGCGACCTCTGGAGAGATCGGCGGCGTTACCATCGGCACGGACCGCCTGACGGTTGGCTCAGGCGGAACGACAGCCGGGATTATTTCCATCACAGATTATGCGTTCTACGCTGGCAGTGCGACGCCTGCGGACGCTGACTTCTGGGTGAAGACGGATGGCTCGATGAATTGCGAGAATATCGCTGCGTCAGGTGGGACGGTCGGGGGATTCACGATAGCTACGCATCTGTATACGGGATCGAAGACGGCCTATGGTGACGGACTAGCAGGTGTGCATGTTGGGACAGACGGGATAGGGCTTGGTGCTAAGTTCAAGGTATCCGCAGCTGGCGCAGTTACATGCACAGATCTAACTATCACTGGAGGGACGATAAACGTGAACTCTGGGGCGTTCGCAGTCACCGCGTTAGGTGTCATGTCGTGTACTGGGGCTTCAATCAGAGGCACGCTAGTTGCTGACGACATTACGTCGGGGACATTGAACGTTGCTAGGATATCCGAAGACGCTATCACCCCTTACTATGCTTCATTCTTCCCAACAAACTCATACTTAGATATGGATAATCAGGCCATCTACAACTGCAGTACTCTGCGTGGAGGGGCCGGAGCAACCACACATTACATAAACATGGATACTGATATCTGGTACGGAGCGAGCGCTACATCATATTTGAGCTTGGTGGCGAGCCCATATTTGAGAGGACAGACAGATATTACAATCAATGCTGGTAGTGACATCTATCTAAAAAGCGGGAGTGAAATCTGGTTCACGGTAAACGGTGGGACTACCATAGCCAAATGCTCTGCAATCGTTGCCACTGATTCTGTCACTCTGAAAGTAGGGCATGAGGGGCTAATGACATTTGATGTTGGGGGAGTAACGCGCTATCTAGCATTTAGGGAAGCGGCGTAGTAAATTTTGAATGGAGGGGATGTATGAAACTAAAGGCGGGAGATGCACAGACAATCCTAAACGCAATCTTCGCAGCCAGGGAACTCAAGCTGCCGGTGAAGACAGCCTACTGGCTGGCACGCTCGGCAAAGCAGATCGGCCCTGAAGCTGAGGCATTCGAGATGACGCGGCTAGGGTTGCTTGAGCGATACGGGAAGAAGGATAAGAAGAAGCAGCTTATCACTGGTGAGAATGGTGAGGTTGAGTTCAAGGACCGCGACGCATTCAACGTGGCATTCAAGGAACTTTCAGATCAGGAGTTCGAGATCAAAATGGACGCGCTGACGTTGGACAAATTCGAGGATCCTGAAGGTACGATGCTGGTTGAGACTGGCGTCATGGTGGGGCTGTTGCCCTTGATTGAGGAGCCGGAATAGGAGTAAATCATGGTATGGATGGACGTAATCAAGGATCTAGGTTTTCCGATATTCGTTGCTGTCTTCGTATTGATTAGAATGGAGCCAGCGATTAAGCGGCTTGATTCGTCTATCATGGCGCTGACGATCGTTGCAGCAAAATCCAACGGGATGAAGAACAAGGACATCTCTGAGGTAATCGAAGCTGTACAGCCAAAGAAGCGTGTAGGTAAAAAACGCAGGGTGACAGACAGGCTGATTGTCGAATGACTTGGTTTGAATACCGTCGGCGGCTATAATGCCGCTGGTAGGAGGTGACGCATGACGCTAGTTGCATCTATTATCGGGGCGCTTCTTCAAGCGGGATTCGCAATCATCAACATCGCGCGGATCGCTAAAGGAAGTGACGCCAACGATCAGAAGGTCATTAAGATCAAGACGCACGTAGACAAGGTGCTCAAGAAGATGGACGCGGTTGCCAAGAAGACAGAGGCAACGTGGGACGATTCACTGGTCAGCATTCTATCGGACGCGGTTGACGCCGCTGCCGAGATTGCGATCAACGAACTTCAGTAGAGGAGCGTGAACATGAAACGGATTCTAATTACAGCATTGGTAGGTGCGCTGATGTTTTCAGTGGCCGCTTCCGCCGGGTGGAAGTTTGGGGCAGAGCAGGGCGTGGATGTAGGCGGGGCGAGCTATCCGCTTGACGTATACGTGGGATGGGACTTCGACGCTCCGTACATTGACATGGGGCCAATCTCTGTGTCTGGCGATTTCGTAATCACACGAAGCTACGACTGGGGCATCAGCGCCTTATCTGGAGAGCTGGGCTTCGATGGCAAACTGACGTTTGGATACATCAAAGACTTCGACGTGATTGTTGCGACATCGGCTGACATCGACTATGCGCCGTTGCCGCTAGCTATTGAACTCATTGGCTGGGACTTCGGCATCGAGATTGTGGGGTACGTAAGCAATGTTCTCACGCTCAACGCAGGCGTCCTATTCGAGTATGTGAATTCGAGGCGTGTTGATGTCTTCGATACGAGCTTCTATGTCGGCTTCGATGCAGCGTGGTAGCATAGGGACATGAAATTTAATTCGGCCCGCGCCTCCTTTACAATAAACATAGCGGGCCTTCGCGGGGGATTGACGTTTACGAGGCGTCAGTCCCCTATCTATTTGGAGGGATTATGAAACGACTAATCGCGCTGCTTGCACTGCTTGTGGCGCTTGTTGTACTGTCAGGCTGTTGGATTGACGATGTAGTCATACTTACTCTATCTGTTCCCGATTCCGCCTATCCACCTTGCGAAGTGACGCTGATCGCGCTTGGTGTTGATGGCGGACAATTCACATTTACAGTAGAAGGCAAGACGTACACTCAAACTTCTAAGACTCTTGTTGTCACCGTCAACGAGCTGCCTACTGAGGTATCTGTCACGTGGTTCGACGGCAACGATTCGCAGACGGCAACTGAGACCATCTGGCTACGCAATACTGGCCCTGTTCCTGGGCAGCTGGTATTGAATTTCATCACAAACCTGTGGACGCTTCACGCTCGGGAACGATACGTTGTGACCTATCCTCACGCCTACGATCCCGAGGGCGGACCCATCAAGATGATTGACGCGATAGTGGAGTGGGGCACGCATGGCAAGCTGGCTGTATTCTGCCCGCCTTACACTGGAGCTAAGCCGCCGAAGCCTGACGTGTATCATGTCAGGATGCCTAGTGGCGAGATGGTTTATAACGCCTTCATGTTCCTTCAAGGCTGGCCGGTTCACATTGAGGCTTCGTCTGGCTTGCCATACACGCCGCCATCGCAGAGCAACATTGACAACTATCCTCATGCGTCTGCTACCTGTGGCCCTAAATGGCCGACAGATACACGCGCTGGATGTGATGTTACAATCATGACTACCTGGGAAGACGAACAGGGCGCTAAGACGATCGACGTTCAGACGATCCCTGCGAATCCATACATCGGATGCGGTACTGTTCAGACACCATCGGCGACATGCCCATAACCTGCCCGATGTGCGGGTCGGCTAATATCGTTGAGATCTACGATGATCCTGTTACCTACGAGTGTCAGGATTGCGGGGCGGTATTCGACAAATAACCTCCTGTGACAAGGGGTTTCGCTGTAGATGGACCGTGGGAAACTGCGGTCCATTTGCTTTGCCACTTGACTTTTCCCTATAACGGTGTTATAGTATGGATATGAAAGCCAAGGAGGCAAACAAGATGCAAACAGTCCACGAAGAAAGAGACGGCGGGAAGACGCAATTATTGATCGAAGATATGAGCGTTAATGGTTGGCAAGGTTGCCCGTTAGTTGCAGATGGCGATCAGCTTATAACAGGCACTCATAGATATATCGCGGCGCAGGCTCTTGATATAGCAGTACCAACGATCCAGCTAGACGAATTGTATGCGCTGGCAGGACTCAACATGGTAGCGCTACACGAAACTCACGGATCACCGACAATTAACGAGCTTGCGTTCGTAGACTTTTTGAGCGAACTGCCGACTGCGATGATCCAGGAGTACGGGATTGATATAGGATGACCATCTCGGACCTCAGCACAGAGATCGAGCGACTGGAAGAGAAGGCAGACGACGCGCGTGAAGACGGCAACCGTTCGCTCCTATACCGCACGCTTTGCGCGATAGACGAGCTGGCAGATGAGATGGGCGTGCAGCCGCACGAGTTCGCAGGAGGTTACGAATGAAACAAGCATTGAGCGCAGCCTATGTCCAGTTGCTCAAATATCATGGGCCGGAGAGAGTGACGCCGGAGTATCAGAAGTTACTCAGCGATTGCCGTGATGCTTTAGCGGTCGAATGCGGCACAAGTGCAGAAGCAATGCAAAACGCTCACGAAACGAAAGCCAGAGGTGAATCATGACAATCGGACAGCGAATCAAGGCAGCACGCGAGGCTAAAGGTTGGTCGCAAGAGAAGCTCGCTGACAAGATGCTGTATACGCAGGGGTATATCTCGTACATCGAAAGCGGGGATCGCTTGCCAAGCAGTCGGTCACTGATGGCGTTCGAGCGTGCGTTGGGCACTAGGATCGTCAAATAGGAGGCGTGATGAAATACACACACCATAGAGTCTTGCACGTACTCGCAGACGGGACAAAGGTGCTATACAACCGCGTCCAGGGCAAGTCAGCAGAGGATTACGCAAGTCAATGCTTACGCCCGTTGACCGAGGCTGAGGCTCGGGAATCTGCCATGATAGATGTAGACGAGGACAAGCGGTTCGCGGACGAGTGCGAGCAAGACAAGGTTGCGAGTGAGCAGCAGACAGATTTGTGGTAAGGAGGCAGGACGATGAGCAACACATCAGCGAATCACCACGGACAGGCAAGCGATAAGTTTGAATCGTATATACCCGAGGGATTGACATACGGAGTCATCAAGATCAATAACGGAGACACGACGCCAGCTATCACGATCTTCACTCCGAGCGGTCTGAACTGCGCGGTGGATTATCTCAGAGAGTTTCGTGAAGACATTGATTCTGTAATCGTCGCGCTTGTAGATCTTGGGGCGGTGGCAGAATGAACCTTACAGCCATCGGAGAGAAGCTGACGGATACGAAGTTGCTTGATCTAGTCCCTGAGTTCAACGCGAAGATGGTCCGCATCATGAAGGCGATTGGCTATCTTCAGAACGATGATGAGGCAAAGAAGAGCGGCAACTTCGGCGGCTATACCTACACGTCCGCACGCAAGGTACTTGACAAGGTACGCGAGGAATGCGTGAAGGAAGGCATCAGCGTAGAGAGCGCGGCGGATATTCAGGAGTTCCATATCATCGGAACGAAGTCGCTTGCTGTTATCAAGACTACCCTGTATTTCACAGATGGCATATTCGTTGCGAAGGCTGAGGGGCTTGGCTCTGGTATCGACTCAGGCGACAAAGCCGTGATGAAGGGCGACACTGCTTCGATGAAGTACGCCTGCTCTGGTAAGTTCCTAATATCGTGGGGCGACGATCCAGAGGCAAGCGGACAAGACGATGATCTTGATGCGCGGGAGATCTTAGAAAACTGGCTTGCCAAGTGTGAGCGAGACAGCAACACAGACGCTGAGACGTTCGCTCCTTGGTGGGCGGCTAACGGTGCCCAGGTCAAGAAAGAACTCAGCGTAGAGGACGCTTCGCAAGTCCACGATGTGTACGCGACTTATCTCAAACGTCTCAAACAGGAGGTAGCGGAATGAGGATCATCAACTGTGAGCAATACTCGCCGGAATGGTGGGCGGAACGACTTAGCAAGCCGACGTCTTCTCAATACTCGCGAATCGTCACCAGCAAAGGCGAGCCGTCGAAGTCTCGCACAGCCTACATGTACGAGCTGGCTGCTGAACGATTGACAGGTGCGCAGGAGGACACGTTCATCTCTATTGCAATGCAGAAGGGATCCGAGCGTGAATCTCTGAGTCGCCAGGTGTACGAGATGGAGAACGAGGTTGAAGTCGTTCAGGTTGGATTGTGCATCAGCGATTGCGGCCGATGGGGTGCAAGTCCTGACGGGCTGGTAGGAGATGACGGGTTGGTTGAGCTGAAGAACCCGCTTGGGAAGACGCAGGTGGAGCGGCTGTTGACGCTGGAGCCTAAGCTGCCGACCGCGTACATCCAGCAGGTGCAAGGCCAGCTACTCGTAACTGGGCGACTTTGGTGTGACTTCGTATCGTACGTCCCAGGCTTGCCGCTGTTCACCCTGCGCGTATACCGCGATAGCATCTTCTGTGACAAGTTGGAGGCGGCGCTGATTGAGTTCTGCGAAGAGCTTGACGAAGTGTGCGCGGAGCTAACTCTAACCGTTTAAGGATGCGCGACATGATCCGCGCTGAGTTTCAAGGAGGTAAGTGATGTCATTCCCTCTCATAGAGAAAGTAACATGCAAAGTGTGCGGAAACAGTTGGCCGAAGGATGAGTATGAAGAGCTGCGACCTGTTGACGCGTCGATTGGATACTGTCCGAGTTGCGGAGATAACGGCGAGTGCGAGGAGGCGTGATGGAAATCAAAATACGTAAGATTGGAAACCTAGCGAACGTAGAGGTTGTCGTTGGAGGGATAGCTATAGACGCTGGAACTTTTGACTGCAACGAACGAACACATCTTATCGACGAGCTTCAGGCAGCAATCGACGATCTATCTGTAATGTAGGAGGCTGGAATGCAAACACCACGAAACCCAAACCACGGTACGTACCGTGAGCAAACGAAAGGGTACGAAGATTGCGGGTGGCAAGATGATGGGATTAACCATTCGAAGACAGTTGCGTGCAAAGCACTTGGCCACAAAATGCGCAGCATAGACAACAGCCTGTATCAGTTTCGCGGTACAGATCACGTTTACATCTGCGACGAATGTAAGATCCTTCACCACATTGACAGCTCAGACTAAGGAGGCACAATGAAAGTCCTAGTCTCAGACATACTCGCCAAGATCCCTGAGCTGCCGCCAAACGTCCGCGACCTCGTGACGATCCACTCAGATAGCCTTAGCGTGGCCGATGTCAAGTCGCGTAGTACGCCAGACGCTGTGTATACTACTCACATTGCGATTCACGATGACGATCCGGGCAATAAGTCGATCCTGGCTACAACATGCGATTGCGACGCTCGTAAGCTCTGTTGGCACGTCGTAGCGTTCTACGCAGTGTCGAAGGGATTAGCGCCTGAGAAGCCGTCAGATACACAGCAGCCGCCTGAGGACGTTGAACCAGTACAAGTAGCCAAGACAGACGAACTGAGCCGCTTAGGGCTTGAGGCGGTTCAGGCAGATATGCGAGCGCACGAGGCACGCGCGGCGTGGTTCGCGGAAGTTGAACGGTTGATGAAGATATGAGGAGCCATCGTGGGCTTCGGCCCGAATCAAACGAAAGGAACCAAGTGCGAAAGCACAGGTTATCGGGCGGTGGGACTCCTTTGATTTAACGACGTAACGTGCTATAATAGATGTTGCGGGGCGGTCTTCCGGGACGCCTTTGCGTGTCCGCCACTAAGCGGCGGGCCGTCCCCACATCTACTTAGTGAGGTGATAGGAATGGAAACACAGGACGATATTGAACATTCAAACAACGAGCTAGGATGGGTGCTAATCTCCCCTGAAATACTTGCGGCGACTGACATCTGCATGGGTGAAAAGGTTGTATGCGGAAGAGTCACAGGACTCATTGGAAAAACAGGGTATTGCTACGCATCGAACGAGTGGCTAGGCAAACAGATGGGATTCTCAGATCGAACCATCGGCAAGTACATATCCGAGCTAGTAGAGAAGGGATACCTGCGCAGAGAATACGGTCCCAACGGCAAGCGAGATAGACGCCTATTTCCCATTACACCTAGAGTAGCAATGGAGATTCCCATTACGCCTATAGGTGCGTCCCATAACGCCCCGAGGAGTAACCCATTACTACCCGAGGAGTTATCTCTTATAGAGAGTGTAGAGTTAAGTGTAGAGGGTAGTAAAGAACCTCCTTCGGACAATCCGAAGATGTCAAAGGATGATCTCAATCTGCTCACTGAGAAATACGCAGAGCTTCAAGGCGCACGACCTCGCGGTAAATCATGGCTCCCAATCCAACAAGGCATGAAGCAGATGGTCGTTGAAGAAGCATACACAGTTGAGCAAGTAACCGGCTGCATGGTTCGCCTGAAGGATCTCGGCTGGACGTGGACGATCAACACGATCCGCAAATGGATAGCGAACTACGCGGCGGGTGCTATGCCTGACAAGTACAGCGCGGGGTTGAAGTCTGGAAGCAGAGGCGAAACACATGATAGGGACGCGAGCGTATACGTGAACGCGTTCAACAAGGAGGCGTGATGAGCGAGTTGGGAACTAACATCCTGAATGATGATCGAAAGATATCCGCTTTGTATCTTGACATTGACGGGCAATATAAGATAGAGCAAGGCGAGACGGTTTGGGATCCTGACAGTCACCAACAAGTGATTGTTAGTGGCATCATACCGTATCGTGAGACAGGACAAGCAGCCTATGTTCCATGGTTCAAGATTGTTGACCACGCAGGCGTTGTGTTGCAGCGTGTTAACGCGGCTATGGTTGCCCGTGTTGTTTACTCGCTTATAGAGGAGGCGTCATGATCTACGGAGTAATTGGCAAGCGATTCGAGAACGCGACGATTGAGAACTACAACTGTCCGCCTGGATGCGAAGAGGCCAGAGCCGCGTGTCATGCTTTCATTGACGGTTCTACTGGAGGGCTACTGTTGATCGGCCCAGTAGGTACAGGCAAGACACATCTGCTATCTGCCGTCGCTCAGATATTCCACCAAGACGCTGATCCCCAGTTTGAGGATAGGGACGGCGTGACGGTCGCGGTGTCGAAAGAGGTCAAGACTGTGGCGTTCTATCCGATGCTGGATCTAGTGGCCGCGTTACGTGACGACATTCGCAACAACACGAGGCGCACGGTTAGGCAATGTCTGTCTGCTGACCTGATGGTGTTAGACGATCTCGGAGTGGAGCGCTCAACTGAGTTCATCGACGAGGAGCTGGCGCAGATTATCAATGGACGCTACAACGACATGAAGCCCATCGCCGTGTCTACAAATCTGACGGTGCAAGGGATCAAGGAGCGCTACACTGATCGCGCGGTATCACGGTGGGTTGAGACGTGTACGATGGTTGAGATGAAGCAAGCGGATTACCGGCTGAGTGGAGGCGCGTGATGACAATAGGGTCACAAGTGACGACGCAACACGGCCACGGCGTCATTGTCGGCAAAGATTTGCCTGATTCGAGTTGCTGGCTTTGGCTCGTCCGGTTAGACGATGGGCGCGAGACGTACTATTCCAGGCGAGATTGAGGAGGAGTAATGGTTTGCCTACGACTGAAGAGCAACAAGCCCGGTGTACCTGATGGCTTCGTCTGTGGCTTCGAGCCGGTCTACGAATTCGAGGGCTACCTATTCGAGGTGCATCACTATCACGGGCCGACGCCGCTGCGCAGATCCGACCATGATCCACGGATGAACATACCGCGCGGGTTTTGGGATATGTGGGAGCGGTTCGATGCGCTAAGTGACGAAGAGAAAGCTAAGTTCCTGTACAAGGAGGCGCGTGATGCGTCTATACGCTGCAAAGATGTTCTGTAAGACGATGGAGGTAGATAGCAACCTACCGTTCAAGATTCCTAAGCTAGAGTTGAAGTGGGCGAATGGACAGGTCGGGGCGTTGCCGGTATTCGCAACTCGTGAAGCAGCAGAGAAGTGGACGGGCGATCCTGCGCTTGTTGTTGATATCGAGACTGAGGACAAGGAGGTGCGTGATGAAGATAGTAGATGAGATTGCAACGGCGATTGGGCATGGTGACGGCGATTGGTTTACGATCACCGTTTGTCGAGATGAGCTGAATTCTATCCTCGCCGCGAAGCTGATGCCGATTCGTGATGCGCTTCACATGATGTGGGACAATCCAGAGGCGATGACGCCTAGCGACATGCTGGCACAGTACACAGCCGCGTGTGAGATGCTTGAGGATAAAGATGTCTGACGAACGCATAGGCACAGCCGAAGCCGCGCGGATCATTGGTTGCTCTCTTAGCCATGCCAGAAAATGTATGAGAGCTGCCGGGGCAGATATACAGCGAGTGCCGCGTAGCGGTGGAGTGCGGCTGATGTTTCTGCGGTCTGAGGCCGAGGCTTGTTCGCCGAATAAGAAGGTATTCAGAAAGGAAAGAGAAATTGACTTCCATGACGCCGATTGCCGATGGCATGACGACGCACCGTATATATCTAAGAATGGCAGCAGGGCACTAACTGAGTTACACGTAGAATGCAAGACAGAGGCTATTCGTGAACAGCTTACAGAAGCGCTAGAGACCGGCGATATCGTCGTGTGTTCTGGCGATAACAGCTCGACGCGATACAAGGTGCTACGTGAGGTTGCCACGTTCGTATTGGTGAACGCAAAGGGGATGAGATGAGCCAGAAATCCGACATCCTCGCGGCGTTGCAGAACGGCGATAGGTTGACACGCGACGACATCAGCGAGAGGTTTGATTGCCGGAAAGCGCCAGCACGGATAGCCGAGCTGAGGCAAGACGGTTATCCGATTGACACTGAGACGATTAGCTGGGAGACGATGGAAGGCGTGAAGAAGTCGTGCGCCAGGTGGAGCCTTGACAAGACAGGGCAGCTATCATTGCAGGTGTGAGGTATGCAATTGACGGTTGTGTTACATAAGGAGAGGCATGATTGCTAGAGATTTGATCGACAAGGGGTGTTTCGGAATGCGCTGGGGTTATCTGTTGCTGCATCCGTGGGAGATCCTCGGAGAGTGGTGGCGGCAAGTGAAATGGGCATGGCAGCGAGTCTTTCGTGGCTGGGATGACAGGGCGCTTTGGTCGCTTGATTATTGGCTCGTTGGCAAGATGCGAGAGATGTTGCCAGGAATGCGTGATAAATCAGGAATACCATCCTGCTGTTATGACAATCTTGGTTGGGATAACCCTTCGGATGAAGAAGACAATTCCGCGATTAAGAAGTGGCATGGCCACGTTGACCAAATGATTGATGGGTTCGATGCTGCAAACGAGATTCTGGATTCAGATTTCCCTGTGAGCTACGAGAAATCACACGAACGATACCACGAAGGAATGAAAGTGTTTGTTGAATATATGTTCGCACTGTGGAACTAACGTAACAAAAGAGCTATTTCCATACGTATTGAGGAGGTAGAGGATGAAGATAGCGAGTGAGATTGTAGAAGCAGTTCGTGCGTTGCAACCTCAATTGGAATACAACGTGGCGTGGAATGATATGGCGTCAGTTATCGTCGCTGAGAAGCTACTGCCTATCCGTGACTCTCTGAAGATGATGTGGAACAACCCAAAGGAAATGACAGCCACCGACATAATGACTCAATACTTGGCCGCGTGTGAGATGCTTGATGACGAATGCAATCACGAATGGGTAGACGCAACTAACGAGTTTGTATCTAGCGGAGAGGTGTGTGTGAAGTGCCACGCCATCCGCGCTACGCCTGAGGAGGAGTAATGTTGCCAGAAGCAATCAGATTCGACATCGCCAATGAGCTTAGTAGGCAGGACGACAAATGGGGAAAACAGAATCATACCCCAGATAGATGGCTCGTAATCATCGGAGAGGAATTTGGAGAAGCGTGTGAGGCTTCATTGCTGAGCGAACGTGCGAGACTGCGAGATGAGCTAATCCAGGTTGCGGCGTCGGCAGTAGCCGCAATTGAATGTCTCGACGCGTAACGCAACACAATGCCCCAATCCGAACGTAATCGCTGTAACGCTATCCCAGTCTACGCTTGAAAACTGGCCGGAAAAGAGAACGTAACACAAGCAGCAAATCGGTTGGCTGAGTGACTTGACATCCGTTGCAAGGTATGGTATGGTACATACATGGGCAAGGTAAGCGAGATACGAAAAGCAGTGCGGAAGAATCCAGAGTTCTTCGTTTATTACAACCATCCTCGCGGCGCAGAGCTACACAAGAGCCTTGGGTGGGTTGCAACAACGAAATCATGGTGCGGTTATAGGCATGGGTTGCCGTATCTCGGTGTGGTGAAGAATGAACTGAGGCGTCTGGGGATCTTCTGCGAATGCACTCTAGAGACATACAACCAAACACGGAGGAGTAGGGCATGAGGCCGGGGACATGGTGGAATTCCTAGGAGAGTCCGTCACGTTCTTACGATCTCGGAATCCGATGGCGGGGCGTAGGAGTTCGAACGACCTACGCTAACATGGACGATACGAGCAGATGGAATCGTCTTAACGGGGGTTCGACACCTCCATCCTCCTCCAGAATAAGGGGGCAACATGGCAGTCGAGAAATACACGCTGCAACTGAACACAGAGAACGACGCCGACATTGTTGAGTATCTGAACGCTCAGGATAACAAGAACGGCGCGATGAAGCGGGCGCTTAGGGCGCAGATGGAGGCAGAGAAATGAAACTGAGACTAGGAATCCAGCGAGTAGGCAGCATCGTATTCGGGCGCGTGTTGGAGCAGGATGAGTCGTTACGTGATGACGGTATGGGGCAGGCTGTGACTTGTCTAGATAATGCAGTGGTTAAGTATCTACGCTCATGGAAACGCCCATCACTCGCCGCAGGACACACTGAGTGTTCGACATCATCGTGCGCTCTATACATACGAGGGAGAGATATTGACGGCGATAATGATTGGTTCGCACGCAAGTATACTAATTGCGAAACAGCTATTCAGGCCGTCGAAGACATCAAGATGCTAGTAGCCAAGGTCAACGCAGTAGAACGGCAAGACGATCCAGACGACTGCGGCCTAGAGATCATCGAATGAAGGCCATCGACCTGATACGTCAGGCGTTGGGCCACAGCCGGGAAGAGACGACGCTGAGATATGTCGGGATTAGCCGTGATGAGATCGACGAGGTTTTTCGGAAGGTTAACTTATGATTGAAGAATGGCGCGATGTAGTTGAGTATGAAGGTATATACGAAGTCAGCAACCTTGGACGTGTGCGCAGAGTAAAATCAGGATGTGGCACGCGGATAGGAAGAATAGCTAAAGGCTCAGCATCTCGTGGCTATATGCAAGTTAACCTATCCAAGAATATGATACAACGCCGTCATAGCATTCACCGACTAGTGGCTACGGCGTTTCTTGGTCAATGCCCCGATGGTAAAGAAGTGAATCATAAAGATGGGATCAAGAAACACAATGCAGTTCTAAATCTTGAGTACGTTACTCGCTCGGAAAATATAGTACACGCGTTTCGCAATGGATTGAACGTCGCTGCGCATGGAGAACGGCAATGGAAGTCTAAGCTTACGGAAGATAATGTTCGTGAAGTTAGACGACTTCTAAGGAAAGAAAGCCAGAGATCAATCGCCAGACTGTTCAATGTTGACCAGTCAACCATTTGCTCAATCGCTACCGGTGGCAGTTGGGGATGGCTTAAGGAGGCGGAATGAACAAGAAAGAGATCCTGAAGCTGACGAACGATACCCTGAACGACAAGGTGCTCGATCTGCTTGGCTTGGGTAGCGGCGAGATCTCTACCACGTGCGGATTCTATCCAGAAGACATCGGCTATGCGATGACCGACCTCTTCGAATCCGTATACGGTCGCGGCACGATCAAGGACGGCGCGTGGGTACTCAGCACGGTAGAGAATGGCCGCGACTGCGCACATGCGTGTCTGATATGGAAGTCGAAGAGCTTCACGAAGTTCCGCCCGTTGCAGGTATCGGTGACGTGTCCGCGTGGCGAGATGGCGCGTGCGATCACGCTTTGCTGGGTGTGCGCTATGTTAGGGGTGAGTGATGAATAAGAAGATAGTAGTCGTGCTGATGCTGGTTGCGGCGATGGCGGTTGCGGCGGCGGGGCAAGATTGGCTTTATGGAGAGATAGAGATCGAAGATAAGCCGGACGCCGTGTGGTCAAATATCACGTTGCCGCCAGAGACGTATAATTTTTGCGCGGTTACCGGGAATGACATAGAGATTGTTATTTCATACGATTATGAAAGTGAGTCGCCGTATGTCATTCACATCAACGAACCGGACACAATAGAAGCTTTCTACATCGAAGGGCGCGAGTTCTATCTGACAGAGAATACAGACGCAATCCGCTCAGAATGCCAACAGGACATGCTCTCTATGCAGGAAGGATTTAGACGGCTGGCGTTGAAAGCGATCCACGTTACCTTCGTCGCCGGTGCGGTTGCAGGGCTATTCGTTGCTTGGGTCTGTGGGTGGTGAATGATGTTCCGTAAGATTGACCGATGGATAGGGCGGCACATGGACGCGCGTCGATGGACGATTGTATGGATGCACGTTGCTGTCGGTGGAAGCGGTGCGGCTGGCGCTGGCGCGTGGTGGGGATGGGGCGTGTTGCTCGTTGGTTCTGTCATGGCTATCGGGAATCTTCGGAGGCTATCGTGAGCAGATCCCAAGCAGTACGCGCCGAAGCTCTGAAGCTCGACGGATACCGTTGCGCCTCTTGACTTATCGTGTCATGTGTGGTATAGTTGTGATGTAGCCAAGGAGGCAACAACCATGAACGCAACACTCGAACAAGCACGCCAGCAGGTAAACTCGAACAACACAAACGGACGATATTCATTCGAGGGAATGACTAGCGCAGCAATAGCTGCATACAATCGAGCTTTGATGTTCGGCGATAACGACGAAGCATTCAACGAAGAAGAGTTCAGAGCGGTTACTAGCTAACCGCTGGAGGAAATCATGAAGAAACTAGACATAAAGCCTTGCCCGTTCTGCGGGGGTAAGGCTGAGATATTCTGGACTCATTACCAAGTGTGCGTTAATTGCCTATCTTGTGACGCTGACGGTCCGAGCAACATACAATGCACTCCTACCATGTCTCAAGAAGAAGTCGCTATTACAGCGTGGAATCGCGCGTATGCGTTTGTAGACGTGTGCAAGATGGCAGTTGATAACTATTATGGCCCAGATGGCGGCGATGAACAGAGCGTGGCTCAGGCAGGCCGCAGAGCTTTTGCTAATCTGGAGAAATCATGAGCACTACATACGCGAGGTTCACGCTACAACTAAACTCAGAAACAGACTCAGACGTTATCGAGTACATCAAGCGACAATCGAATAAGAACGATGCGATACGGCAGGCGTTGATTGCTAAGATGAAGAGTGATAGCGATGGATGAACGATGGTTGCCTGTTGTTGGATATGAAGAATCGTATGAAGTAAGTGATCGCGGGAGAATCCGGCGCATAAAGGAATCCTCAAATTCGCACGTAGGAAGAATACTAAAACCAAGCTTAGAAAGATGTGGATACTTGAGTATAGGGTTGAGGGGAGACGGCAAACAGAAACATATAAAGTGCCATCGTATTGTTGCGGCAGCGTTTATTGGTGCAAGGCCAGATGGTTATGATGCTCATCATATCGACGGGTGCAAAACAAATAATAAAGTAGATAATATCGCTTATGTCACTCGCTCAGAGAATATGAGACATGCCATAGATACTGGATTGCTTGTTCCAGCTAGAGGCGAGGCTCATGGCAATTCAAAGTTGACTGAAGATAACGTTCATGAGATTAGAAATCTTCTTGGACAACTAAGTCAACGCGCAATTGCTAGGATGTTCAATGTTTCTCAGCCTGCTATTGGCCTAATAGCTACAGGTAAAAATTGGGGGTGGCTAGATGTCTAGGTCTAGAGCGGTGCGTGAAGAGGCGTTGAGGCTCGATGGGTTGCGGTGTGCCATAACTGGTTTTGATGGAAGGTCTGAGGAAGGCAGGAAACAGCTTGAAGTGCATCATGTTTGTCCTCTTGGTTTTGGCGGCAGTGATGAAAAAGACGTAGTGGAAAATTGCATTACGCTACATGCGCCGGTTCATGTGATGGTTGAGACTGGGCAGCTTGTGATCGCTGAGTGGGCTAGAGGGCCATCAGCGCCGCTTCGTATGCTGTCTGATGGCGAGGTAGTAGACCAACGAGCAGAGCGTGGTATCCTCGAAGTAATCGACAATCAAGACGTTCTAGGCTATGGCATCGGGCGCGTTGATCACAATTACCTATGGTTCTATCGTCGCCGCGACGCCGAAGAGGGCGAACAGATCCTCACGCAGCTATCATCGTTCGCATCGCTCGATTCAACGATAGCCGAGCGCGTATACAGGCTAGGCCAAGTCGTTGACGTAACCGACCCAGCATCGCGGACGTTGAGAGAGTGTCTTGCGTCGAACGGGCTGGACACACGGCGGCTGATGGGCGCGGCTAATCTGTGGGAGAAGAGCCTTGACGGGCTAGAGTGGCCTGAAGGTATGACGGTATCCGACTACCGTAAGACGCGGCGTCTTGCTGGCCACGGATCGAAGCGCGAATACTTCTACGTCAAGATCCCTGCGAAGTCGTGGCTCACCGGGGCGCGGCCCGAGGTGTACTATCGGACGGCATACGAGGCAGAGCTACGCGACACGATGGAAATTGGAGCCAGATGTTACAAGATAGGGAAGACGGTGTGGGGCTTGAGGGCAGAAGGCGGCGACCTATTCGACCCAGAAGGCCACAAGGTTGACGTGGTGCATTTCGTTCCAAAGGAGGCGTGATGACGGACAACGAACGGATAGCGGAATGGTTGGGCTACTTCTATGTAGACCAGAGGATCAAGAAGCCATTTCAAGACGACGGCCCAAGTGGATGGCGCGAACGGATGCACGGTCCAAGTGTTAGCATAGCCTTCTCAACTGACATCACGCTCTGGCACGGTGAAGGCGGTTTGTTCGATTCGATCTATCATCGCGGTCATGAAAGAGCTGTCATGTTCACGTTCTACCTGCGTGACGTTCTGAAGATGGAGAAAGGAGAGACGAACTTCTGGAAATATATGACCGCTACACCGGCACAGCTCTCCAGTGCACTTGTGAATTCAATCGAGGCCGAATGAAGCGCATCCGATACGTGTGTGAGAAGTGCGGCGCAGAACACGACGTGCGGTTCCATAGCTGGGAGACGCATCCGCGACGCATGAACTGTACGGCGTGCCTTGAGAAGAATGCGATGGCGGCGATGATGCCGAGTCCGGCGAACCATTATCATCCTACGCGAGGAGGTAAGAGATGAAGAGAGAGACAGTACGAACAACATGGGCTGCTGCCGGCGGGGCGCTCTACGGGTTCGGCGCGTGGTGCTTGCCATTCATCATAGCGGCAAGGCAGATGTCAGATGTACTAGCGGTTGAGTTTGTCCATGATGTCCTGGTCGGCATAGCGGCTATGCACGTGCTTGTTATTGTATGCTGGTTGATTGCCTGGGCGGTTACTGGAGGAGGTAAGTGATGAGACAGTTTAAGTTAGGCGACGATATATCTGGGAAGACAATCGAGGGCGCGGTTATCAGGAGTTGGGAGATTGTTCTCAACCTCGGCGGCGGCGACTTCATCTGTATAGAGCCAGATCACGATTACGATGATGGTGTCACGCTGGACTTTGACTCGGAGCCCGTTAGCTCATCCCTTCTTGAGGCTGGAGTAATAAGCCAGGAAGAATCAGACGCGATAAACGCAGAGCGAAGGGCCGAGCGCATAAACCGAGAAAAGGCGCAGGACATGGCAAATCTGCGGCGGCTGATGAAGAAGTATCCAGAGGCGACGGGATGACGCC
>Ga0207997_1000416_pt1 | contig 21959 bp, 27 predicted proteins | sample AntAceMetag02UKN_FD_184777 | JGI IMG/M metagenome (GOLD analysis project Ga0207997, IMG submission 184777) | Saline lake microbial communities from Ace Lake, Antarctica - Antarctic Ace Lake Metagenome 02UKN (SPAdes) (version 2) | ecosystem: Environmental > Aquatic > Non-marine Saline and... | reverse complement strand
TCTCACAGACCCACGCAGAGGAGCGCGTAGAGCGCGAGGAACGGGAGGCGAAGTCGGATGAGTGAGAAAGTGACGTGCGGAAGTCTGGCGGGGGGAAGGTGTGTTTTCAGCTTTGTGGTGGAGATGCCCGACCTGGCGACATGGGAAACACACGATATGATCCTGGCATTGAGTACTGACGGGCCTGACTGTGCGTTCTACTGTCCGGCCTGCGGCGCTCGCCTTAGCTTCGACGCTGACGGGAAGCCGGTAGCGGAGGCGATGGTGCCACGCGCGGCGCTGGACGCAGTGTTGGATGGCCCCGAGTTCAGGAGCATGTATGTGGTGTCCTCTGATGCGAGCAAAGGAACCTATTACGACCGTGCTGACCGTGCCCGTGAGTGGCTTCGCGCCCTCGGCACCTACGCGCGGGAACGCGGGTTCGGCGGCGTAGAGATGATGACCATGCGGGAAGTGCTGGAGGCGGTTGCCAACAAAGAGAAGCTACGGTTGTCACACCCCAACCCGACGACCGAGAATGAATTATCTGATTTCCGGTATCAGTTGGCGCTTCTCAACGCCGCCCGCGTTCACGCCCCGATGGTGCCGATATGGGGGACTGGCGGGAAATCTGAGACGCGGGTATCCAGGGCCATTCACGAACTCGCGCTGCTGATGGACGCGAAAGGAAGTGGTGACGGTGGCGACGCCTGAGCATCAGTCTATATTCGGCAACGTCCATAATACCGCGAAGCCAGTTCGCTCCATGCCTGCGGAATGGCAGGAACACTACGCGATGGGGCGTCAGAGTTGGAACAACCCATACAACCACAATCCTCCATCGGTAATGAGGCGGGGGTGTTGGGCGCGGGGTTATGCTGAGGGATGCACGGGCGGCAACAGGCAGGCACCCTACAGGTGCGTATCCAGTCATGGCGCTACATGGGGATGGCAGGCATGTCAAGCATACGGCGCGGGCTATAGTGCCGGTCGCGCGAAGAGGGAGGCGCAATATGGCGACGCCTGAGCCGGTCGTGCTTGGCGTGGACCCTTCTCTGAGCGGGACCGGATTCTCTATCGTAAGCGGCGACGCGCTGCTCGCGTATGGCACGATCCGCACCGCGCCCGGCGACGGGAACGACGCAGAGCGCAACGCTATCATCGTCGCCGGGCTGCTCACTGCGGTGAAGGAGTGTTCGGAGCGCGTGACCCTCATGGGCGTCGAGACACAGTTCTTCGGAGTGCCTAAGCGCGCGCCGCGACAGGATGACCAGGCGTGGCGCAAAGCAATCGCGGCGCGGGCGGGGCAGGCGATGCGCGTGTCGGCAGTGCGCGGCGCGGTATCCACGCTTGGCCCGATGCTGAGTATCCCCGTGGTGGACGTGTCGCCGGGAGAGGCGAAGCGGGCGTTGACGGGCAACGGGCAGGCGTCGAAGAAGCAGATGCAGGCGGCAGTGTTGCGAGACTTCGGGGTTGCATTGGCGCAAGATGCGGCAGACGCATGTGGTATAGCTCGGGCGGCAATTACCAAAGTGCAAGGGCGTAAGACCGTGAAAGAGCAGGCGCGGCAAGTGCGTCCGGAGGTTGTAGGGGACATGCCCGATCATGTCAAAGCAGCCATGCGACGCGGCCAGAAATAGGGAACATGTCCAAACTGCACTGGGACTTGCGAAGAAAGAAAGCAATCGAAAGGGGCGAGAAGAAATGAGCGAACCACTGAGCAAGCGCATCAAAGCATACGTGCCTGTGGAGGGCGGAGAGGAACCCGCCGAACGATTATCCGTAGACGAGTTGTTCGCGTGGTGCCTGGACGCGCAGGCGCTGGAGACAGAGGTCTTCGCGGCGAAATGCGAAGCAAGCGAGGCGCGGGTAGCTGCTGACATGATGAACGAGAAGATGATTGCGTTCCAGTCTGAGAGCGTCGTTGCATACGAGATACAGAAGCAGAGGAAACTTGCCCACGCCGAGGGTGAGGCTGTCGGGGTTGCCGGGGCATTGGCGATGGTGGCGGGTGCTATCACTACTGATGCTGACCGGGCGAAGGACGGCGCAGGTGACTTGGAACGCCTGTTGCGTTTACTGGCAGACCTCCGCGTCATAGCCGCGCCAGAGGTCACCGACCGCGACAATGTAGCTGACAAAGACGCCACACCCGCTGACAAGTCCGGCCCTCGGCAACTGGCAGAGGACTTGAAGGCAGAGGTATTGGAAGCTCGCACCGCCGGGGCTGCCAAGTTCCACGTTGCGCTCGACACCGCCATTGACCGCTTCTGCGAAGAACACTTGGGCGCGACGTGGGAACGGGAACTGAAGCAGATTGTTGCACGAGCGTGGCTGGCGGTCTTCGATGAACCTGTCGACGCAGTAACGCCTGATGCTACGCCTGTAGATGGCGCAGACCATCGGCGACTGATGAAGGACGTGCGCGCAGCGTTGTATTTCGAGATCACCGCGCTCGATGAATATCTGGAAGAGGGGAGGCTCCGGCAATCATGAAACAGCACTTCGAGCGAAAGCAGTCCCAGCCGCGCCTCGCGAACCACTTGGCCGGGTTCAATCGCACCGTGTCACTCTGCGGCGTGTGGATCGGCAGCGACGCGTTCATCGAGGGGCGGGACCCGGCGTTCACGCGCAAGCGGGTCTGCAAGCGTTGCGCGAATGTGGCGCGGCAGATCATCGCGGAGCTTGAGGCGCAACTGGAGGGCGAGGGAGTATGAAGGAAGCACTGAGCAGGCGCATTACCCGCGACGCTGACCGCGAGTGCGAGGAGAGTTACCCCTACATCTCCTTTCACTATGCGACGGTGCGGGAATGGGCCGACGACGCGGCGACGCTGGAAGCTGAGGTAAACCGGTATAAGGACGCGCTGGATGACGCGGTGGGACAGGTGGCCGACGGGAACTTCATGCGAGGGCTTTTGCCAGACACGGACAAGGACGTACTCGCGGAGATCATGGCGTCTGCCAAGGAGGGCGAGAAGAAATGAGCGCGAAAGCGATGGAGGTAGGTGCGCACGGGTTCACTTACTCTGTAGTGGCGCAAGACCTCTACGACCCGATGGACAGAGAACAGAAGTGGTATTCCGACGCTGCGACTGCGCATATTCTCGTGAACCAACAGCGCGTAGCCCTTTGCGGCGCGGAGTCGGGTGCGCCGGGGTGCTACGCAGGTTACGTGTGGCATTATCTGACTACTGATGACCCGCGCCCCGTGTGCAAACGGTGTATTGCTGCGCTGCGCAAGGTCGGCACGTTCGCGGAGGAGTTGGGGGTGCGCAATGACACGCGAGATTGACCGCTATCTCTGCGGCGTCGGGCTGTTCGTGCTGATGGTAGCGACCTGGTGCCTGCGCCGGATCGGGCTGTTCGTGCCGGGATACGATGAGAAACTGGGAGGCGACTGACGATGAAGCGCGTGATTGACTGGCTGCTGTTGCAGACCGGAGGACTGTGGGGGCTATGCTGCGAGGGAGGGTGGCACTCGTGGCGACGCTACGGGGCCTTCGAGGATGAAGAGGATGAGGACGCGCGGCGCGTCTACATGAAGCGCGAGTGCCTCTGGTGCGAGGCGGCAGGCTCGACGGCGACGGCGACGCGGGAGGAGGCAGCGCGCTACCACGCGGCGCAGTGGAGGCCGCTGCCACCCGTCGAGCGCGTGGTGCCAGCGACGGCAACGACACCCGCACCAGTCGCCACCCGCTCACCTGCGAAGGCCCTCCCGCTGGTGGTGCGCAAGCAGGTCGCGACGTTGCGCCAGACTTCCCGGCCCGACGAGGTAGCCACGATCATCATGGAGCAGGGGGCAACCGCAGGGGCAGGACGCACCGAACCCCTCCGCGCCACCGACCGCGACCTCGCGACCGGCGCAGTGGAGGGCCTCGGGCCGATGAAACCAGCGCCCGACACAAACGAAGCGTGACCCGCTGCTAACAATCGTACCACGCGCCTTGACTCGCGCACGCGGTATGAAGTAGACTGTAGCTGTTCAGCAAGGCAGTGCAATCGCAAAGCCGCAAAGGAAGAAGGGGAAGTAATGGCAAAGCTCATGATCAAAGCCTCACAGTGGGAACCGGTCGCAGTCCCAATCGAAGGGTTGCCGCCCGGCTTACTGATGCACCGTCGCCCCCGCGTCGCGTTGAAAGTCCCCAAGGACCCGCAGGACGAATACTACATCGAAGAGGCGCGTCAGGGGCTTTACGTCCTTGACCCGTCCCGTGACGACGCCGAGTATGGATTCCCGGCCATTGGCTTCCGGCAGGCGATCATGACCTGGACGAAGACCCTCTCCAGCAACGACAGCAAGAACGCCATTCGGCAGGGGTTGCGGATGGACTTCACCCCCGACGGACTTATCCCCATCGTGCCGAACGGCGCAATAACCACGCACGGCGTCATGGGCGGCGAGATCATCACCACCAAGGATGAGCCGTGGGTTGTTGACTTGCGGACGGTGACAATCCAGCGCAGCGCGCAAATCTGGCGGTCGCGTCCGTTGTTCGCCGGTGGCTGGACTGCGGTCATCCCGATGCAGTTCAACAAGGAACACCTGCGCGAAGAGGACGTGATAGCCTGCCTGCACGAAGCGGGTGGCGGCGTCGGTATCGGCGATTACCGCCAGCAGAAGGGCGGCCCGTTCGGCAGTTTCCACGTAGTCGGTTTGTAGTGAGGTGTCACACGGCCCGGCGAGGCACGACGTGGCCGGGCTTGGCTTGGTGCGGCTGGGCTGGGCAGGGCATGGCACGGCTGGGCTGGGTTCGGCTTGGCGAGGCAATGCGAGGGTAACACACAATCTAACTGGGGATAACGGTTTGAAGCGATGTTCCGAGGCTTGGCCTGGCGAGGCGTGGCACGGCAGGGTGAGGTTAGGTGTGGCCGGGTTTGGCGAGGCAAGGAACACACACAATCTAAGGCACCCGGAGGTGCGCGAAACATGAACACAGACGCAGCACTGCGATACGTCGTCAGAGAAGGATTCGCTCTCACCAAAGAAAACGCGCGGACGCTCGGAGGAGAGTTTGAGCGCCTGCGCAAGTCAGAAGAAGGGCTAAGCCCGAAGACCATCCTCGCAACAGCGCAAGCGAAGACCAGCCCCCTGCACGACTTCTTCGAGTGGAATGACAAGAAGGCCGCGCACGAGGCACGCACGAAGCGCGCCGGATACCTCCTGCGAGGCGTCGGCGTCGTCGAAGTAGAGGTGCGCGAAAGCAAACCGAACAAGGCCGTCGAGGTGACGGTGGTCGCGCCAGTCCCCCGTGCGTTCGTGCCTGTGAGTGGCGGCGAAGAGGGCTACTCGTCGCGCGTGGAGGTAATGACCGACGAGGACATGCGCAAGCGCCGGATCGCCGACCTCTGGCGGCGGGTGTTGTCAATGCGCGTGGAGTTGCAGGACTTCCCCGAGTGCGAGACATTCCTGGTGATGGTGGAGAAGGAAACGCACAAGCTCCGCAGGCTGGGGATTGAGGTGTGAGTGTTATTCATGGCCCGGCCAGGCTCGGTTAGGCACGGCACGGTCCGGCGTGGTTCGGCTGGGCACGGCGAGGCACGGCAAGGGCTCCACATAACCCGCAATCGCACCGCCGCGCTTGACACCACGGCCCCGCGTGGTTAGGATTGAGAGGGGAGCGGTATCACTTGCGAAAGGTTTGCTTTCATGCCCGACGAGCCGCGAATGTCAAAACTGACGGAGGCGCAGCAGAGGCAGGTCATAACGTGGCTTGCCGAGGGGCTGCGTAGTGCCGAAATATCCGAGAAGATCAAAGCGGAGTTCGACGTGGAAATCACGAGGCAGGGCGTGGACTACTACCGCAAAGCGCACGCGGAGGAAATCGCCGCCGCTTACGCCGACGCATTTGAGACAGCCGCCGCACAGGGCCTCTGCAATCGCATCGCTCGTCTCGGCGTGTTGGAGCGCAACGCGAAGCGGATGATAGACGACACGCGGGCCGGAGGGCGCGGCTTCACGACGGTGAACAAGGAACTCCGCGAGACGCTCAGGGACATACGCGACGAACTTGGCGACCTGAAACTGAGGTCGGAGCATTCCGGCCCTGACGGCGGTCCGATCCAGCACGAGGTGGGCTGGTTCGATGCGGTGAAGAAGTGGGAGGCCGAGGACGCGGAGGACGCGGATAGCGAAGCAGCGAAGGACGGACAGGGAGGCGCAAGCGATGAGTGAGCAGAAGGCTTTCAAGCACGAGTTCGCGGACGCAGAGGAGGCATGGGAGGCGCTAAAAGACTGCAAGAACTGGCAACTTCCCCAGCGGGCGTTTTGGAGTAAAATACCCGAAGAATTGAAGGAGTTGATCTCTCGCGCTCGCGCTGCCCACGAGTGGTTTGACGCCGCCGTGACCTTCGCGAAGGAGCGTGGGTGGCCGGACAAGCCGATGATGACGCGGAGGGAAGTGCTGGAGGCTGTTGCCAACAAAGAACAACTGCGGGCGCGGCACCCCAACCCAACAACCGCAAATGATATATCGGCCTTTGAGTATCAGTTAGCGTGTCTAAATGCCGCCCGCGTTCACACCCCGATGGTGCCGATATGGGGAGTTGGCGGGACATCTGAGACGCGGGTATCCAGGGCCATTCACGAACTCGCGCTCCTGATGAACGCCGAGGCGGGAGGCGACCCGGTATGAGCGCAACGGTTCTGTGGCTGGCTATCGCGCTGGGCATATCGCTGGGCTTCAACGTGATACTGTGGGGACTGTGGAGGAGTGTTGCGCGGGAGGTCTTGGCAGAGAAGCGGCACTTTTGGGTTTCCAAATTGCGCGAAAGAGGCGGCGACCCTTCTATGACCGAGCAGGAACGCGCTGAGTGGCGACGCAATATGCGAGTCGCTCGCCAAGAAGCTGATGATTACAGGACGAGGGCTGCGGAGAACGACGCGGCCCGCAGGGCATGTCTTGAGCGCGAGGCTTTCTGGGGCGCAAAAATAGCGGAGGGGAGTAGACACGGTGGCGACGGCCACGAGACCAGCTAACCGCAAGCGCAGCGCGACCTCCGAGCAGGCCGCCCGTGGCAGGCGCTTTCGCGACAACGCGGACGAGTTCCTCCCCTTCGCGTTCGGGACGGAACTCTGGTCGAAGCAGCGCGAGGTGGCACAGGCGGTCTCGCGGCACAAGCGCGTTGCGGTGCGGTCGGCCCACGGGCCAGGAAAAACCTGGCTTGCTGCTCGCATCGCTATCTGGTTCCTCAGCACGCGTCACCCCGCAGAGGTCATCACCACCGCCCCGACGTGGAACCAGGTAGAGAAGCTACTCTGGAAAGAAGTCAATCTCGCATGGGGGGAACTGCGCATCGCCGACATCAAGCAGGCAGGCGAGTGCATGAAGGCTTCCCTGCGGTTCGGCCCCGGTCACGAGGCTTACGGGCGTTCCACGAACGAGTCGGAGAAGTTTCAGGGCATACACAGCCCGCACCTCATGGTCATCGTGGACGAAGCGTCCGGCGTGCCCGATGATATTTACGACGCCATCGCTTCCCTCGGCACTGGCGGCGAATACCGCGAACTCCTCATTGGCAACCCACTTCGACCGGCGGGGCGTTTCTACGACGCGTTCCAGAAGCCCCAACTCGGCTACCACTGCATTAGCATACCCGCCTCCTCCACGCCGAACTTCACAGGTGAGGACGTATCTGCCGTGCTGGCCGCGCACCTCACGAGCTGCGAGTGGGTAGAGGAAGCGAAGGCGACGTGGGGCGAGGACACGCCGCTCTATCAGGCGAAGGTGCTTGCAGAGTTCCCGGCGGAGGACGCGGAGGCGGTGATCGTCCCGCTTGCGTGGATGGAGGGCGCGCGGCAACGCGAAGTCCCCGACCCGCTGACAGGGAACCTCCAGGTCGGCGTTGACGTAGCGCGCTTCGGCGGTGACAGCACGTCCATAGCGGAGCGTGTGGGCACGACGCTCACCTCGTTGACCTCATACCCCGGTGATACCCCCGCGACGCAGGTGGCGGGCCTCGCAGCGCAAGCAGCGCGGCGTCTGGCGCACACGCACAAGGGCAGCGGTGAAGTCCTCGTGGCAGTGGACGCGGGCGGCGTAGGTGGCGGAACGGTTGACATTCTCCACGCTCGCAGTGATAATGGAGTCAGATACGTGGGAGTCCAGTTCGGCGGCGGCGCAATCGACCGCGACCGCTTCGCCAACAAGCGCGCCGAAATGTTCTGGAACCTGCGCGAGTATGCTGAGGCGGGGAACGGTTACCCGGACCTGGTGGTGGCGGCGACCGGCGCGGAGGTAGACCGGCTCACTGCGCAGGTATCGGGGATGCGCTACGGATACGACGCGAAGGGCCGCGTGAAGATAGAGAGTAAGGACTCGATGCGCGCGCGGGGCCTGCCGTCGCCGGACGAGGCGGACGCGGGCGCACTGGCGTTCACGCCGCTGGAGTTTGAGGAGCAGGATACTATCGGGATTGAGGATGTCCTCGAGGATTGGGTGGACGACGAATTCGGGGGTTGGATGGACGAGTGAGGTCGCAACCGCGATGAAGCGAAGCCGCAAAGGGAGGCCGTGACTGATGGAGAAGCAGATTGAGTATAAGGGCTACATCATCACCGTGGAGTGGCCGGTGGCGCTTGAAGTGTTGTCGCCGAGAGGCAGGATAGCGCGCACCTACACGGGGGCGCGGGTTGTCATGCGGCACGAGGGGGAACCGATAGCTTACGCGGAACTGCCAGTAACCAGCGCAAAGGACGAAGCACTGTGCGTTCGCGTCGCGACGTTCGTCGCCGAGTGTATTGCCACTGCTGACGCGGTAACACTGAGGACCGACTACACAGAGGCAGCGCAGTGGAAGGCTATCGAGGACGCGGTAGACGCAGTGCCGAGGAACTTCACGATCACGGAGACGACGGTGACGCCTGAGGAAAGCAGCGAGACTATCACGATGAAGGCGGCGGGAGACGCGCAGTGGCAGGTGTTGCAGGCGCAGAAGGAAGCGGAGGCAGCGGCGGAGGTCGCAGAGTTGCACGAGCAGAAGGCGCACATGCAGACTTCGCTCACAAAGGCACTGGCCTACAAACAGGAGCTTCATGGTGAACTCGCGAATGCCGCATGTGCAGTATGCCTGCCTGTTGGAGGGCGAGGACGCGAGACTTGGCTCATGGCAGTGGAGAAGTTGAAATGCGAAGCCCGCGACGAGGCCACGCGCGAGATGAAGTCGCGGCTGGCGGCGGTGCTGGATGCGGGTGCAAAAGCACCTCAAAGAAACGGGCCTTGATGAGGCTCCTCTTGGAGGAGAACCAACCCGCAGACTTGTCCGCAACGCGTGCATCAGCGAAGACCTGCTCGACCGCGACGGACCAGAGTAGCCAAGTGAGGCAGCTATGAGCGAAGACAACGGTACACCCGCACGCGCCGACAGGCCCACACCGTTTCTGCTGAACAAGCAGGAAGGTCACCTCTGGGGATGGCGCGATTCGCAACGTGCAGAGAAGGGGCGGCTCCGCCGTCTCGCCGCTCGCACAGAGCGCGAATTGAGGTTACTATGAGCATATTCGACCGTAGCAAGCCCGTCCACGAGCCCACTGACGCCGAACGCGCCGCTTCCGACGCTTACTACCGCGCGGAGGCGCAACTCTCCCGCGTGGCAGAGGCCGTCAGCGCGAACCTCAAGCGCGAACTCGACGCGGAGGGCGAGGGCTGGCTGTCGCTGACCGGCGGTGGTGGTGCAGGCGCTATGGACATCAGCGCGTCTGACCTCGAAGACATCCGTTCCACCTGCATCGTGCTATGGGAGAATGACCCCACGCTCGGGCAGGCGGCGATGCTGCTCCAGTCGGGCGCGCTCGGCGGCGGCATTGGCACTCCGACCGCGACGGACAGCCGCGTGGAGAAGGTCGTCACGCGCTTCTGGGAGGACCCGGATAATCAGCTGAGCGTCTTCGGTCGCGAGGCCCAGATACTCCTGAACCTCGCGCTCATAGTCGAAGGCGAGAAGTGGTATTCACTGCATACCAGCGACGCTGATGACCAGGTGAAGGTCGCCGACCTCGCGGTGGGCGAGATCACGCAGGTGATAACGCACCCGGAGAACCGCCGCAAGCCCGTAATGTATCGGCGGGAGTTCCGCCCGCAGGTGTTGAACGTCGGCTCGGGGCAGTATACGCCCGCGACGGAGACGGTCGTCTGGTACTACCGCGATTGGCGCTATGCCCCGTGGCTCATGGAGGCAGAGGAGCGCGAAGACGACGCGGCAGAGGTGCTGTTCGCAGAGGCGGGGACTAACTTGCAGGAGGACGCGGCGCTATACCAGGTGAAGACGAACACCCTCGGCTTGCGCGGCGTCCCCGAGGCGCACCGTATGAGCGACTGGTCGAAGGCGCACGCGCGGTCAGTGCGTAGCCTCGTGACGCTCACGAAGGCGTTGGCGATGTTCGCCTGGCAGCGGCAGGTCACGACGAAGAGCGCGGCGACGCTGAAGGCAATGGCAGACCAGATGAAGACGCCTCCTCCCGGCGACGCGGCGGTGCTGGCCGAGAACCAGAACGTGAAGACGACGCCGGTCAACGTCGGCACCGGAGGCAGCACGAACTTGACAGGGGCCTCGCGCGAGACGCTGCTTGAGGCGATCCGCCCGTTCGGGTTCGGCGAGCATTTCTACGGTGACTCGTCCTGTTACACTGCGGATACGGAAGTGCTGACGGAGGACGGCTGGCGCAATTACAAGGACGTGGAGGACGGCACGCGCATAGCCTGCTACCATCCGGGGCAGCATCAAATTCAGTGGCAGGAACCCATTGAGCTTCACGAGTTTGAGGTGGACGAAGAGATCGTCCATATCACGACGCGGGCGCAGGATATTGCCGTGACAAAAGACCACCGTATGCTTGCGCGCCCGAACAGCCAGTCAAAACGCCTGCCGCCCGAGGGGGCTCGTCCCGAAGGAAAGGCGGGGCGTCCGCGCATAGCAGACGGCGGCGCGGAGATACTCGACCGTGGGTACAATGTCACGCCTGCAAATACGCTGGATTCGCGGAGTGCGGGGTGGTCATTCCGCACTGCGCCTGATAGCGCGGTGCAGGGCTCCACGATATTTACTGATGACCCAGAGGGCGCGGCGCTGTTTGAGGGGGTATCGCCTGAAGACGTGGGAACATTCCTCGGGTGGTTCGTCTCTGAGGGAAGTACGCTGGGACCGTTGAAGAAGAATGGCGATCCCCGAACCGTCCTGCGCAAGCGCACTAGCAAGCGCGAGAAGCGGATATTCTACCGCATTAGCATCGCGCAGAAGCCCGGCGCGGACGCTGATGATATTCGGGCTCTGCTTGAGCGCCTCCCGTGGGCAGTGCATGAACTGGACTGCAACGGCGTGATAAACTTCAACTTCCAGAACAAGCGCCTCTGGACGTGGCTCCGCGAACAATGCGGAACTGGTTCATATACGAAGCGGCTACCAGACGGGAGCGCGCTGTGGCCTATCAGTGTGTTGGAGCGCCTATGGGACGCAGCAGTAAAGGGGGACGGCACGAGGAACGGCAAGAACGGAAACAATATCTGCTACAAGTCTATGTCAAAGGAACTCGTTGACGGGCTCCAAGTGGCGGCGTTATTGTTGGGGTGGCAAGCGAATATCGCAAAACATGCTGATGGCATCTGGGCTATTAATGGCTCAACGCGTCGAGAAGCTGGCGTAGTTCCCCGCAACATAAGCCGCGAGGTATATCAGGGAACCGTCTGGTGCTATCAAGTGCCGACCGGATTCTTCGTGACCCGGCGTAACGGGAAGGTCGCCATTCAGGGCAACTCCGGTAACTTGGCAACGGCAACTGCAATGGAACTCCCGGCTATCTGGCGCATCGACGACAGGCAGGCGATGTATCGGGGGACGTGGAATGACCTCTGCCAGTTCGCGATTGGCCGCGTCCGTGCTGAGACCCGCGCCCCGTTCGTGAGCTTGCCGCTGAAGGTAGACACTGCGATTGACATAAACATGCCGCCTGCGCAGCCACGCACGCCGGAGTCTACCGCGACGCTGTTGACGGCGTTGCCTGCGGCAGTAGCAGCAGGGATTGTGGAGCAGCAGGAAGCGAGCTATCAAGCTTACGTGGCGTTGGGCACCAATAACATTGCCGAGGTGATGGAGGAGCAGTACCCGCCGCAGACAAAGATGGAAGGCAAGGCCGCCGAGGACGAGGGCGGCGTGGACGTGCCCGAGGCAGACGCCGCAATCCCGCCCGCGCCCGACGAAGAGGAAGCCACCGAAGAGTCCGCGCAGGAAGCGCGACGCCAGGAGGCGGTGCGCCCTTTTGAGCTGAGACGGGAACTCGATGCGCTGGAGGTGAAGTTCGCGAGGGCGTTGCAGCGCCGGGTGATAAGCCCGTGGCACAAGGACATCAAGCGGTGGTTAGAGACACTGGACTACGCGCCAAGTGAGAGGGCGCTGACGCGGACCCTGCGGCGCGAGGTGCCGCCGGACGCCGTTGCCCTCCGCGAGACGCTGGACGAGTTCACGCTGAAGGCCGGGAACATCGGCGGACAGGGCGCAGTGAATGCGATACTTGCGGCGCTCTCGGCACCGTTCACAGCGCGACGCACAGAGGCCGTGGCAAACCGCGAGGGCGAGACCCTCCGCGAACGCTTGGCACGAGGCGAGGAGTGGAACGCGGCGGCGGGCGAGGCCTTCGTCTTTAACCTGCGCGACCCGAAACTCCTCAATGAGTTGCAGGCGCGTGGCGTCAAGATCACTGGCGAAGTGTCGCAGACGATGCTCGAGAACCTGCGCGATACTCTCTCGCGGGAGTTTTACACGGAGGGCCAGGGGCCGCGAGAAGTCGCGAAACGCATTGACAAAATATTCCCGCGAACGTATGCTGGACGTGCGGAGAACATCGCGCGGACGGAAACGCTCGTCGCGCAGGGCACCGTGGGCCATGAAGCGTATGTGCAGAATGGCGTGGAGAAGAAGCAATGGTTGACGCTGCTGGATAGCGAGACCCGCGCGGACCACGCCGCCGCGCACGGACAGGTTCGGCGCATAGATGACGCGTTCGACGTTGGCGGCGAGGCCATGCAACACCCCGGCGATCCGGGGGCGAGCGCAGGAAACGTGTGCAACTGCCGGTGCGACGAGTTGCCGGTTATCGACGACGAGACAGACCTGCCAGCGCAACCGTGGCTCGGAGGTTACCAGCCCTTGACAGAGGCAGCGCGCACAAGCGCCGCGCCGATCCGAGGAGCGATAGCGCCGCCCGCGCCTGCGGCTGCGCCGAGTGCGTCACCCTCTTTCGCCACGCCAGAAGACGGAGAGAAGTGGTTTGCCGAACGCGGCGTGGCGGTCAAGTATGACGAAGCCGGGTTCGAGCAATACGGGTGGGAAGTATCAGCGCAGGACAAGGCGAATCGGCTGGAGGAAGTGGCCCATGCAATGGGGCGCTTGGAGGCCAACGGACAGACGGTGGTTATTGACGAGGTGGAAATGTGGTCGCGGCACGGTGGGCGGCTGTCGGCAAACATCGTTGATGATGAGGGCCGTATCCTTACCCACACCATGCAGATAGGACCGCGAGAGGTTGGCAAGCCCGGCCTTGAAGATATGATATACGTCCTTGGCGAGAAAGCCGAAGAACTTGAAGCAGTGAACGCGGCAGGTGACGTGGTAAGCCTGTTCGCCAGTGACGGCAGTATCGACTTGGCGATTGCCAAGCAGAAGTTTGTGGCTGGCACGAGTTGCCGTAGCAGTGCCGACATAGCACTCCACGAAGCGGCGCATGGCATAGAGTGGCAAATGCCGACAGGTATTCCCGTCAGTTCTGTAAGCTCGCAGTGGCAGCGTTTTGCCAAAGAGCAGATGAACCTATTCAGTGCGTATGCCTCAAGTTCGTGGGATGAAGCGTTGTCCGAGGCGTTCGTGGAATTGCAGCGCGGCACCTATCGCTCTAAGATGTTGTCACCGCACCTGCGCACAGTGTTTGAGCAAACTATGGGGCTGAAGTGATATGAGTTTCCTGTTGCCGATATGCCTCCAATGCAAGCACTACCACGACGGCGAGCGGGCGTGCGCGGCATTTCCCGAGGGTATTCCTGACGCTATTTGGGAAGGGAGAAGCGACCACATTGAGCCTTACTCAGGTGACCACGGCATCCAGTTTGAGCCGCGTAACTGACGGGTGGTCTATCACGTTTGAGGCTGGCCCGAACAACACCGACAATGTGAAGATGGAGAAGGGCAGCACAGAACTTCTCTTTGTTCCTCTGAAACAAAGGCAGGATATGACCGAGGATGACTGGACGCAAATGATGCATTGGGCAAACAAGTCACTGTAACCGGCCCCGACGCAGAGGGGTTGCTTTGAGACTTGCAAGTGCGGCAAGCAATACCGCGCAATCCTCCAAGAGCGGGAGGTGCCGGGTGGAGATTGACACGTTCACGATAGACGGGTATGATTTCCGCACGCTGTTCCACTGGGCATTGCCTGGCCGCCGATATGTCTGGGTATACCACGGTGAAGAACTCATCGGCGAATCGCGTGGCCACGATGGAGTAGAGAACCCGCGCCAGACGGCGCGTTACTACGCGAAGAAGTGGTTGCGGAGTGCCGGGGTGTAGCTCAATGGTAGAGCGGTAGAAGCCGGTTGTGTGGGTTCGCCGGTTGCTCTGCAGGTCGCAGGTTTGATTCCTGCCACCCCGTTGCAAAGTCCAACCTCGCTGCAAAGTCCGCGCTGCAAAGCCTCGTCTTGATAACACACGCAAGACGTGAGGTGCGAAATGCCATACGCCAACCTGTCGGAAGTCCCGCCGCAGGTCGCGACGCACAAGGACGTTGCGCTCACTCTGGCGCAGGCTAACTGGGTCTCTGAGGTCGCCGATGGTGTAGAGGTAGACGGCGGCGCTGACGAGGCGTGGGCGGTCGCGTGGTCTCGTTTCGAGCAGGCATACGAAGTCAGTGACGGCGCGTGGGTCAAGCGACCGGACGAAGCCGACACGCAGGAAGCAGTGAGTGACATCCCCCCATTCGACCGCAAGCCCCACCACGTTCTGCTGAGGACACAGGAAGCGGGCGCTACCACCATCGGCGACGCCCTCGGCGACAACGACCACCGTATTGAGATCATCGCATACGGTCTCACTGCCGACGCGAAGCGTTACTACCCCGAGGCCGCGCTACAGACGGCGGTCGCAGAGGGGCTGTTTGACGACGCGAAAATGTGCATCAATCACGAGCCCGTCAAGGCGCAAGCGACGCGCGGCCACCGTGACTTGACCGGGTGGGGCGCGACCGTGAAAGCGGGCAGCGTGAAGTGGAACGGGCGCGCAGTCACCGCCGTTGCCCACGCGCACACCCCCGAAGCACAAGCCATTCTGGATGACCCCATTGCGAAGAAAGCCGTGGGGTTGTCGGCGGACCTTGGGATTGCCTACTATCCCGGACGCATTGACGGGAACACCGTCGAGGTTGTTGACAGGTTGACTGATTGTTATTCGGTTGACTTGGTTCCAGCGGGTAACGCGCACGGACGAGTCTTAGAGGCCGCATCACAGACGGAGAGGATGATCGACGTGGAGATGGACAAGCTGACCGGAGACGAACTCGCGAAGGTGCGGCCCGACCTTGTTGAGGCTATCGAGGCGCGCATTCAGGAGGCTGCGAAGGCACAGGCCGCAAAGGACAGCGAGGCCGCAGTCGCAGAGTACAAGCGGACGCAGGAAGCCGAGGCCGCGAAGGAGCAGGCTGACGCGGACGCTGCTGCGAAGGCAGCCGCTGACCCGGACGGCTCGGCGCTCGATGCGCGAGTGCAGGAGGCCGTTGACGCGAAGACCGCCGCGCAGGACGCGATCATCGCGGAGATGAAGGCCGACAACGCGAAGCGCGACACTGCTGAGGTAGTGACGCGGCTCGTGCAGGAAGCCGAGGGTCTGGCGGACGCCTCGCGGACCCGCATCATCGCGGGCTTCGCTGGACAGGCGATCCCCGCTGCCGACCTCCCCGCTCGCGTGCAGGAGGCCGTCGAAGGCGCGAAGGAGCACGAGATGGCGCTGCTGAAGGAAATCGGCGGCGGCACGAGGGTAACTGGCGCAGGCGCGACGGTGCCCACGGTCACGAAGGAGACGCAGGAGGCGTATGAGGCGAACCTGTCGCAGCGCCTCAAGGACGCCGGCCATTCCACCGACGAGATTGAGAAGCTCATGGGCGCACGGTAACGAAGCCGCGAGGTGGCGAAGCCGCAACGTCCACAACGCAAATCAAGTTAGGGCATAGGAGGTTCTAATCATGCCCGCGACCTATGTAGAGACCAATGACAAGTCGGAGTTTTTCAGCGAAGGTGGAGGCCAGCATTTCACACTGGTTACTGCCGACACGACCGTGGCAGCCGCGACCAGCGGCGACCTCGTGATTTACGGGGCCATGATCGGCATCGCGCTCAATGACTACAACCACGACGCAGGCTCCATCGTCCTCGACCTCACCGGCGGACACACCATCGAGGTCCACGCGGTCGACAACAGCGGAAACAGCGCCGTGAATATCGGCGACTGGCTGTACTGGGACGAGGCTGGCGGCGAGGTCAACAAGGACGCAACGAACGGCGTTGCCCTCGGCACTGCTATGGAGGCACTCGCCACCGGCACGACCGACGACATCGGCGTCAAGTTCTGGCCGTCGCCGGACGCGTGAACCAACTGACCTAACGCGCACAGATCGCGAGTAGCGTAGTAGAGGAAGGAGACCTGTAAATAATGCCTATCGACATGATGGGAATTGACGCAAGCGAGAAGAACCTCGCGGGTGATGGCTTCGTATCGCTGACCCGCGTAGCACAGGCAGGCCGTCGGCAGGAGACGCAGACGACCAGCGACTTCACCTACATGGCCGACCTGACCGACCGTGGCGTCATGGTGGGCTATCTGGACGACTCGATCCCCACCACGTTCGGGGCTATCGGTTACCGTCGCGACACGAAGGACCTTGTTCGTGGCGTGTCGGGCAGCCAGACCGGACGTGGGCGCGACTACCAGCTCAACGCGGCGCGGACGATCCCAGCGGTTGACGAGAAGGGCGAGTATCTGCCCATCGACCCGACCGAGACTTACTACAACTTCGCCACGCGCAAGTATGGCTGTCAGTGGGACGTGTCCTTCGAGGCATGGCTCGCTGACGGTCGCGACCTGAACATCCTCGGCGATTACCCGACGACGTGGGGCCTGTCGGCGAGGTATACGGAGGAGTTCGTGTTCACTTCGGCTTACGCCGGCGACACGACATTCTTCACCGCTGGCCGCGGCAACTACGGCACTGGTGTTCTCACAGGGGATGACGGTGAGGCGAACCTGGATGCTGGCATCACCGCTCTGCGGTCGATGGCCGACCCGTCCGGCAACGTCGGACACTACGCCGGGCCGATCACGCTGGTAGTTCCTCCGGCACTCGAAGGCACGGCGCGACGGCTGCTCAATTCCGCCGTCGTCGTCTCTGGCGCTGGCGGCGCACGCCCGGCCCTGAACATGGTGGCAGGACAGGCGAACCTTGAGGTCGGGCACTTCCTGCCCTCCATCGACACCGTTGCCGGGACTACCGCGTGGTATCTGTTCGCGGACCCGCGCATTCGCCCCGCAGTGCGATACGGTTACCTCGACGGCTTCACTGAGCCCGAGGTCTACGTCAAAGCCGCAGAAGCGCAGCGGCTGGCCGGCGGCGAGAACCCCTTCGACGGCACGTTCCTGACTGACGACATCGCATTCAAGCTCCGGTTCTTCTTCGGCGCTGACCAGGCGGACTACCGTGGCGCATACATGAGCGACGGCACGACCTAAGCCGCGCTCACACGACTGACAGATGGCCGCCGGGGAAGCGCGTGACTTTCATCGCGGGTTGCGCGCTTCCTCAAAAGCCAGAGAGGTGCGAAATGCCTGTCTTCACTTACGATCTGACGACCGCCATCGGCAAGGTGCGAATGCTGGTCGCCGATACGGATTACGCCTCGCACGATTTCAACGACGACGAGGTGCAGGCGGCGTTGACGCAGGAAGGCGACAGCCTCAAGCGGGCGGCGGCGCTGCTGCTGCTGGTGCTTGCGTCGAACAGGTCGCGTCTGACCGTGAGCGTGAAGCGTGGCGCGGTGAGCGAAGACTTGACGAAGCTGGCGGCGGACTTGCGGGCGCAGGCGGCGGCGCTGGTGGATTCGGCGGCGTCGGATGAAGACGTGCCGCTGTCGGCGATCATCAGCCCGAGTTACGAGACCTTCAGCTACGACTGGAACCTCGACAATGACCGGGATGACGTGGTAGACGAAGCGCCGTAAGGCGCGAGAGAGAAGGCGCAGTATCATGGCGGCGCGCAGGGCAAGTGTAGTTCGCAGAGGAGCGCAGAACGGCAGTGGCGCGGGCCGTGGAGTTACCGGCGGGCGTCGGGCGAACCGTAACACCAGCAGGTGCCCGAGTGGAGGCCCCGGTGGTGGCGCGGGCGGCGGGCGTGGCGGCGGCAGGAACCGCAGGTAGCCGACGCGAGAGGACTTGGCTATGAGACAGGAGACGCTCGGCAGTCTGCTCGGCGACCTCTACGATAATGACTTCACGCACCGCGTCCGCGTGGAGACGCTGGAGACCGGCGACGTTGACGCGCCCGACTGGGAGACGGCGCTGGTGAGCATGGACTTGCAGGTGCAGCAGACCTCCGCGCAGGAGCGCATCGCGAAGGCCGACGACTACACCCTGCGCTTGACGCACACGGGCTTCTGTGACGCGACGGACGAACTTGTCATCGGGTGCAGGCTCGTGGAGACATACCAGCTTGACGAGGAAGGCCACTGGCAAGCGGTGGCGGACGCGGACGCGGAGAAGTGGCTGGTGCTGGGCAAGGAAAAGATACGCGGGTTGCCGGAACCGTGGGACCAGGTGCAGCTTGACTTGAACCAGATGACGCCGACGAGGTAGAGGAGGCGTGGCTATGCCGGGCGGAATTGGCTTCGGGATACAGATAGCCGGGAACGCTTTCGCCGTCCTCGACAAGGCGGCGAAGAAGGCCCACGCGGGCATCATGGGCGTGGTGAAGAAGTCAGCAACGCGGGTGCAGCGCGGGGCTAAGATCAACGTCAAGGAGAAACTCAATACGACGGGCAAAAGCACGGGCGCATTGGGGCGAAGCATCGGCGTGAAGAACCGTCCTGCTGACCTCGCGTCAGACATCGGCCCCGCAGTCATCTACGGACGCATTCACGAACTCGGCGGGGTCATCAAGCCAGTGAAAGCGCAGCGGCTCGTCTTCGAGATTGGCGGGCAGGTGCGGACGGCGATGCAGGTGACCATCCCCAAGCGCCCATACCTGCAACCGGCGCTTGACACCGCGAAGCCCAAGATTGAGCGCGAGTTCCGGGCGCTCGTCGGCGACCTTCTGGAGGAGTAGCACTGTGGCATACGTGACGGCGAAGGAACTCATCGACGCTTACCTCACGGCCCTCCGCGCGTGGGCAGTGGAGCCGCTGGCCTCGTGCGTGTTCCGCCGGGGGCCGCAGCGAACCATCAGTATGTCTGCGGCGCAGGACACTATCGGGATCGTGGCGTTCCAGGGGCTCGACGAGGAAAGCGCCGGCAGCGGCAACAAGTGGTGGACGAACCCGCGTATTGCAGTGCTGCTCATGGTGAAAGACGACGAGGAGGACCCGGACGCTTCTGAGGACACGCGGCTCGACCTCATTGAGCAGTTCGGGCAGTTCCAAAACCAGATGACAGTGCGGACGCTCGACGGCGCGAAGGTGGGGCATATCACCGCCTGCACCTTCGGCATCGGCGAGTACTTCGAGAACACAACGCAGGTGTTTCGCTACGCGGAGATCGTGGTTACCTACAAGACACTGAGGAGTTGAGAGGCATGGCATTGACAGGACCGGACGTAGCGATCCTCGGCATGGCAGACAGGTGGGCTTACCAGAAGGGCGCGGCTGTCTACGCGGGCACCGGCGGCACCGACAACTGGACGCGCGTGGACGCCAGCGCCGACGAGACCTTTGAGAACCGCGTCAAGGGCCAGAACCTCACGGACCTGGACACGGCGATGGGCATTATGCCCTTCGGCGAATATCAGGACCTCGGCGTGGTGCTGGCAAGTCTCAGCACTTATGGGAACACCGACCTCGGGCTGGGAGGCTTCAACGGTTACCTCAACACGCGGAAGTTCCGCCTGTCACTGCGGGCCGCGCAGATATGGCAGGAGAAATACGCGACGGGGTTCCTGAGCATCGCGAACATCGGCAGCTTGGCGGACGGTGGCGCGTCGGCACCGGGCCTTACGCTCGGCTCGATGATCGGCGACGGTGGCGGCACCGGAAGCTTCACCGCCGGGACTGACATGAGTGAGACCACGAACGGGCCTTCGCCGATACTGGCGCGTGTCACGAAGAAGGGCCTCGCTGACTGGGCAATGACCGTGACGGTGAAGCAGGCGACGGGCGTTACCCCCGTGAGTGAAGACGTAGTGATAACGGTCGGCGCGAGTGTAGCGGTCGGCACCACCTACATCGTCGGCGAGACCGCGCAGGACGAGAACAACGCCGCAGGCCAGAAGGCCGTCAAGGTCGCGGCGACTGACCAGTTCGCGTCGGGCCAGACTGTGCTTCTCAGTCAGTGGACGGGCGATATTCCGGACCGCGTGTGGGTCTCGCAGGAGATCGGCACGATAGACACAATCCAGAATAACGTCAGTATCACGATGGAGGACAACCTCCTGCACAGCTACACGACTGCGGGTGGGCGCACCTTCGCCTACCCGTGCTACATCGGCGTCAGTGACGTTGACGACGCGACCGGCGCAGATGGGACGAACCTCGACGCGGTGACCTTCTATCCCGCGCCCGACCGCGCACTCAAGCTGTAGTGTAGAAGGAGCGTGAAGAAGCATGGCTCAGGCAGAAGTATCAGGGATATTCCAGTATCTGAAATACGGCACGGGCGCAAGCGCGGACACCGCCACCGGGATCATCGACGGCGGCGATATGAACATCAATCCCGACACGCGCAGGCGTGTGGGTATCGGTGGCACTGAGGTTCGGCGCGGCGGGCTTCTCGTGCCCGGCGGCTCGGCGAGCATGTATGTCACCGGGACGAACCAGGCGCTCAATGCGCTGGCGCTTCGCGCCACTTACCCGCGAGGCGCGCTCACGGAGTTGGAGTTCGAGGGTGGCGCGGACGAGTGGGAAATCAAATACCACGACTGCGTTATCACTGACGCCTCGTGGGACTACGCGCAGGGTGAGGGCTTCAAGTCCACGCTGTCTTGGGGCAGCAAGGACCTCCCCGACGAGGGCACGACCGGCGGGACGCAGGACGCAGAGGGCGCGTTGACCTTCGAGGACTATGAGTTCGTCATCACCTTTGAGGGCGTGGAATACGGCGTCAGTGCGGCGTCCCTATCGCTCACGAACAACGTGACATTCAAGGGCGCGGCAGATACGAAGGTCGCGACGGAGAAGCGCCTCCCCACTCACTACATCTACGGCATCGAGGAACTGACGCTGGGTATCACCACTGACATCCCTATGCCGAGCGCGACGGTCGGGCTGTATGATGACGTTATGCCGGAGGACCTGGACGTGGTGCTTATCGGCAGCAACGGCACCAACACTCTGACGCTGACCCTCTCCGACCTCATCGCCGCAGACCCGCTCACATTCGGGTTCGTGGACTCGAACTCGCCGGTCGCGTGGAGTTACGGCTTCATGGGCACGGCGGCGACGGGCTCGCTGACCTGGGGCTGGGCGTAGACAGTAGCCGCGAGACCGCACTTCACCAAAGCCGCGAAGGAGAGTTACATGGCTTACAGACCTATACTGACGGTGGACGTGGAACACGAGGACGCGATATTCACATTCAAGTCGCCGGACGCCGCTATGAGCAAGGTCGTCTCTATCTCGCAGCGGTGTCTGGCGGAGGGTATGAGCGCGGCGGACATTGACGCGCGCCCTCCCGCTGACCTGCTGGAAGCCTATGCGAAGGTCTTCGTTGACGGCGTGATTTCGTGGACTGGCGTAGAGGGCGAGGACTCCTTCA
>Ga0207997_1000414_pt1 | contig 21994 bp, 30 predicted proteins | sample AntAceMetag02UKN_FD_184777 | JGI IMG/M metagenome (GOLD analysis project Ga0207997, IMG submission 184777) | Saline lake microbial communities from Ace Lake, Antarctica - Antarctic Ace Lake Metagenome 02UKN (SPAdes) (version 2) | ecosystem: Environmental > Aquatic > Non-marine Saline and... | reverse complement strand
GACCGTTTTGGGCATGACGTCGTCAGGGTGCAGAACTGTATTTTCAAGAGATGCCGCTACGCGCTCCATGCTGCATACTCAGCGAAGCGGTTTGAGGTATTCAATTGCACATTCGTAATGTGTGCATATACGATGTACCTCTCAGCGAATAGCTATATCCGGCTCAAGAATTGTGCGCTGTTTGGGATAACCGCGAACATTCTCAACCTGTCCGGCGCTGGCTATGTAATTGACTACAATGTTTCAAATGATGCTGACGCTGACACCTACGGCACCAATGGCTATATCAATCAAGAATATCCTGACATGGGGTTCCTGTGGAACAATTCTAATGATAAATTTCCGCAAGATTTCAGGGTTATGCCGGGAGCCTACCTGCTTGGAAAAGGCACCGACGTCGGCTTGACGGAAGACATTGACGGCAACGACTACACTGGCGGGCCGTACCCCATTGGTGCAAGCGATGGGATTACTCTTGGTGCTGTGAGTTCAGATCCTGGCATTGCCAATGTTGACAAGGATGTGGCATACACGATCAATGACGCGGCATTGGTCGGAACGATGGAAACGACTGATCCTGGAATTGCCAATGTGCGCCTTGCCACAGGATACATAATCAAGAGCGCGAACAAGACAGGAAACGTCAGAGTGCCTGCAGAAGCGCAGGTGGAAGATGGCGTCGATTTCGACACACTGGACACGCTGACAGGCACCTATGACAATGCGACTGATCCTGATCACATTATCGACACGCAGGGAGGGAATTGGGAGGTCAGCAATGTCACTGGCCTGCCAGAGAACGTGCGCCAGGCCATCACTTACGGCTTGAACGGCACTGAAACTGGAACGCTTGCGCCTGGCGGAAGCCCACCTGACGAACCCACATTGACTGTCGATGACAAGGGCGATGGCACGGCTGATTTCACCATTGCTGGCGCGTCTGCAGGCAGCGTCAACAGCATCTTCAAGCGCCTGGCAACTGGCGCATGGCCGTCTGTCGCCGATTACACTATCAACGGCAATGGCACAACCAATGAAACGATTGACCCGGGCGTCTATTACGGCAAGGTTGAAAGCGTTCTGGGTGGCCTGACATCACCTGGCGCTACTGACCCCGTTCCCTTCAGCATCATTGACAGCACTGCAGGCTATGTGCGGTCAGATTTTGGTGATGAATTCAAAGACGTTGATCAGGAATTCCTACTTGATGCGCTGGACGCACTGGAGGACGTCACGTACAAGCGCGGCGCATCGACTGTCACTGTCAATGCAGTGCTTGGATCTGTGTTCACGGCATACGATGACAGCACTGGACTTGACCTGGCGATAGGCGACAGCAGCTGGTCGATTGACGCTGAAGCCCTTGACCTTGGGGCGGGTCCAATCGAACCACAGATGCATGATCAGATCATCACTTCCCTTGGCCATGTCTATGAAGTGCAGGACGTGGGGGGCATGGACAGTGAGCGCATCCGGCGTCTTATCCCGACAGTGAGGATTGAATACACCCAATGAGCAGCAACATAACGACACTGGGCAAAGCTGTGCGCGATCTGCTGAACGGCAACCAGGGCAGTGATGGATTCAGCCAGGACTTCGATGCAGTCTTTGCATATTCGCCACAGTACAAGATCCCTGACACTGCCACGCTGTCGGTCATTGTCACAGATGCGGGTGGCGAAATCGAGGTCGCCACGAAACGCCATTTCGCGTATGACGATGCGATCAGGATCATCTTCCTGTTCAAGGTGCTGGACGAATCGGGGACCGGCACTGATGATGACCTTGTGGATCAGGTCTTGGTTTTGGTGGATGAAGTTGTGAAATACCTTATGCGCAGGCCCGCGGCTGGCTATAGTCATACAGGCGCGATTGTGCGCGGCGATGGTGAGAAGGACAAGCAGCATTATTATCCGGGGAACTTGGCTGAAAGCGTGTTCGCTTCACAGCTGACATTGACTTATCGCAAGACCGTGAAGGAACTTGGCTGATGGCGTTCCCGCTGATCCTCATTGCCACGCGCGTTCAGATGAACTTCGGACCCCTGTACAAGGCCTATGACAAGGGCAAGCGGGTTGCACTGACAGACAGCATCAAGATCGTGGCGAAGGAAGCCAAGAAAACCATCAGGAAAAGGAAGGGGCCAAGTGAGCCAGGCAACCCACCACACGGCAAGAGCGGCAACCTGCGCAGATCCATACGCTGGAAGGTGGGCAAGTCCGTGGCATGGGCAGGAAGCACATGGCCGAAAGGACCCCACGGCCAGCTGATGAAGTGGGGTGCACCTGGCGCGAATCTATTACCACGGCCATTCATGCTGCCAGCGTTGGCAGCGGCCAGAAACCGCATCCCCAAGAAATGGGGCGGCATACTCTAGGAGGAAATACCGATGGCCGACGAACTGGAAATGGGTTATCAGTCAGCCCTGTATATCAATACAGGGACGTATGAAACGCCTGTCTGGTCTGAGCTTGACATTGTGCGTGATGTCAGCAGCCTGGACGCTGTTGACAAGGTGGACCTCACCACGCGCGGCACGGCACGTCTGGGCTATAAGGCAAGCGGCTACGGCCTGCGTGAAAAGGGATGGAGCTCTGACTCGCTTGTGCCTGCCGCTGGCGAAACAAACCTGGCCTATGATGCGCTGATCACTGCGCAGAATGCCCGGGAGCCCGTGGATGTCCTGCACGTGGAAGGCGGGGTCATCTCCACAGATGGGCTTCCTGCAACACGCGCAGTCTGTGGTGTGTTTGGCGGGGCGAAGGCAGAACCCGTGGGCGGCGAAGCGTCAAGCAGAGCCTTTGAACTGTCCTTCATCCAGAACAGCGATCAGGACGTTCCAGTGAATGGAACCACTTCAGGCAGCGCGTTTGTTCCGTCAAGCTGAGCGTGATTTCTTCCCCCTGGCCGGCAGGTGATCGGTCAGGGGGCTTTTCCCTCTGACTAAGGAGAGACATGTCACACGATTTCAAAGACAGACATGGCCGCGAATGGCAGATCGTCATTGACGGTTACGTGCTACATAGGGCCAAGCGGATTGGTGGCCTTGACCTGAAGGAATTGTTTGCTGGCTTTACGCTTAACGAGGAAAAGGACGGCAAGGGCATTCCTATCGATCCGACCGTTCTGTTGGAACTTGCCTTTTTCGGATGCGAATGGCAGGCCAAGATCAAGAGCGGCGAGGTTGACATCGAAGATTTCCTGCGGGCCATGACTAGACAGGCTTTCATTGATTGCGTCAACGCCTGTGGTGAAGCGGTGAAGATTGCAATGGCACCGGGCGACGATGGGGAGGCAGCAGATAATCTCCCTTTGGGCGAAACGCCGCCAGAAGACGCACCGACGGCGGAAGAAGCGGCTGGAGCGAAGCCGACTGGGTGAGACTCGCAAGCATGGGGCGTCTTGATCCGTGGGGACACTTCACGCTCAGCGATCTGATCAGCGCAGCCAGGGCCCAGTGCGACATCACATGGCGGCATAATCATTCGCTTGTCGAGATGTTTGGAAACGCTTTCTTTTCAGAGGAAGGCAAGATGAAGAACCCCACGGTTTTTAATCCCTGGAAAGGCTGACTATGCCGAACAAAATACAACTAGGGAAGGCCTTTGTCTTGATTGGCGGGGACGCATCGCCCCTGGGCAAGGTGCTGAAGGGCGTGCGCGAGTCTGTCTTCAAGACATTTGATGCCATCGACAAAGCAGGGCGGAAGCTCATTAAAGTGGGCGCACTGATCGAAGCGCCGCTGGCGGCAGCAGCGTTTCAGTTCGCGCGGCTGGGTGATGAAGTGGCGAAAGGTGCCAAGCGCACGGGGCTGTCAACAGAGGCCTACAGTGAACTTGCGCACGTGGCGACTCTGGCTGGTGCCAATATGGGGGCACTAGATAAGTCGCTGATTAAGATGTCGAAGACAATCTTTGACGCCCGGTTGGGCCTGACGACGGCGACAGACGCCCTTGGTGCCATCGGCCTGCGGCTGCGTGACATCGAGGGGCTGTCACCTGAAGCGCAATTCACGAAGATTGCCGATGCCATTGGCAAGGTCGATGATCAGGCGACGAAGGCAGGCGCCGCCATGGGCATCTTCGGACGCGGCGGCAAGGAACTTCTTCCCATCTTTCAGCTTGGCGCTGAAGGCATCCGCCATTACCGTGAAGAAGCGCAGCGGCTGGGGGTCACGATCGGCCCGGGGATGGCAGGTACTGCTGAAGTGCTGACCGATATGATGGCCAGGATGAAGGCGGCGTTCGACAGCCTGACGCGCACAGTGGGCTTCCAGGTTGCGCCCACCTTCATCAAGGTGGCGAAGGTGCTGACGAATCTGACAGTGAATTTCCGGGAATTCTTGGAGAACAATCCGAAGATAGTCAAGAGCATGCAGCAACTGGCGGCAGCGCTTCTGGCTGTGGGCGCGTCGATGGTCGCCATCGGCACTGCGGGGAAGGCCCTGTCGATCCTAATCAGTCCAGGCGGGATACTTCTGGGCCTGGCCGCGACTTTCCTTGTCGTCAGCGGGGCTCTTGATGGTCTGATTGACAAGTGGAAGGACACTGTGCTTGCCTTCCAGGTGGGCGGCAAGAGCATTGCGCAATGGGGTGAGCAGCTGAAGCGCATCTTTGTAAGTATACGTCCAGCGCTAGAGGCAACTTTTGTCTTCATCGGACAGGCGTTTTCACTTCTCTGGGAATCCATAAAACTTGGATGGTTCAAAACGCTGAGATCAATTACTGTTTCTATCGCCCAATTGTTTGGCAAGCTTCATCTGGCACTATTCAAAGCGGCTAAGGAAAGTTCGTCGCCAGTAGCAAGGGAAGTATTGGGAAGCCTTTCACAGGCCGCTGGCGCAATCCCTGGGGCGGTCTTGGATGGGGGCGCCAGTAAAACGCGAATTGAGGAACAACGGAAGTCCGTCGCGAAGCTGCAGATGGATGCTGTTGTCGGCGCAGGCATCATGCAATCTTCGTGGCAGAATGCACTTGACGGCGTTGGCAAAACGCTGACGGAAAACGCCGGTGACATTACAGAGGCGATATTCGGCAAGAAGTCTGGGCCCGTGAACTCGCTTGGCGATCTGTTCAAGGGCATCTTCACAGACTTTAAGGAATTCCAGATACCTGCACTTGCAAAAGCTGGTGGGGCTGGCGGAATCGCATCCAGGCCAGCATTCTTGGGCGCAGGTACATTCTCTGGACGGGAAGCTCGCGGTCTATTTGAGGGCAGCCAGGCGCAAGACACGCAGAGTGCACAGCTGCGCGCGCTTGAGACACTGGTCAAGCAGGGCAAGACGAAGAGCGGCGCAAACTTCCAGTAGGGGACACGATGCCTGAAGCATATGATGCCTATCGCGCACAATCTAGCCTGGACTGGAACGCGGACGGCAAGACCGTCAACCGCGTTCTGTATGTCAGGGCCGACAACGAAATCCTTGCGCTGTACGTGGCAGGCAACCCCGCGCGTGGCGATCCGCTGGACGTGGGCGAAGGATCGCTTTCCGAAATCATCTACTGTTCCAACGTCAACGTCAATCAGGTCAGGGAAGCGGCGGGCGATGAAAACGAAGAATTCCTGTGGGAAGTGTCTGCAGACTATGGCCCGCTGTCGGGAAGCGGCGGCACGACGCCGGTCGTGAATAAGGCAGCCTGGCGCATCGACTTCCGGCCGGAAAAGATCAAGATCATGAACGTGGAAGAGGAAGCAGATCAGACCAACTTCGGACCCGAGGGAAGCGCGGCTGAAGAATTCCCGATTATCACAACCGGCATCAACGTCACAGAGGCAGGCGCACAGGGCACGGAAATCGACAACATGGTTGAAGTCCTTGTCATCGACTTCTGGGTTGACCCCGATGATCTTGAAGAATACCTTGAAGGCGTTCGCAGCATAGTGAACAGGACGAATGAAGAGGCGTTCGAAGGCCCTTGGGGAAGCTATCCTGAAGGCGAAGCGAAGATCACTGGGCTTTCTGTGGCCAAGTCCAATGACGACATCACGACAGTCAGCGTCGAAATCAGCAGGGGTGAGAATCTGACAGACGCCGGCAGCGGCGGGAACGTCCTGAACATTTTCCTGGACAGCCTTGGCGCTACGGTGGAGGTCGCGAAGAAGGCCTGGCAATATCTGTGGGTCAGGTACATCAAGAGCGCTGATCCTGATGATGAAACAGACGTGCGCCCGCGGTCGATTGACGTGCATGTTGCGACAGTCTACCGGGAAGGCGACTTCACACTGCTTGGCGTGACTGAGGGTATTTTTGTATGACCATTCCGAGAGTCGCACGCGGCCAGCCGATCAAGCCCGATCCACTGAATCAGCTTGTGGATGCTGTCAACCGCATCCAGAGCTTGACGCTACCACTGCCGCCTGAACTTCCTGCAGGCATCCAGTCCGGTAACGTGATCTTTGTCATCAACAAAACCGGCGGCGAATTGCGGCTGGGCGATGTCGGGGCGATCGATCTATCTGGGGCCAGCCCTTTCCCTGATAGTCCGATGCGTGTTGTTAGCGAAGGGCCCACCATCAAGCTGCGGGCACCGACTGAAGACGATGCTGCAAACTTCCTGGTGATGTCGCAGAAGACCCCTGACAACCAAGGCGGCTGGGCATGGGAAAGCGGCGTTGTCTTGGCGCGTGTGGAGGACGTGGTTGAAGGGTCAGCCGGTTATCCGCAGTACGCTGACATCGATGTCGGGGCATCTGCATCGATACCGACTGTCCTGACGATGATGGACAGCGGAAGCGCCAGGGTGCTGACGGTCTATGGCGAGACTGCGGACGATGAAGACAATCTGTGGGCGATGATCCGCTTTTCAGGCGGCGCAAACGGCCAGGGCATCCTTGACAATCCTGCAACGGTTGGCGAAATCACAGAAGCAGAAGCAGCCGATGATACTACATGGGATCGCGATGACCAGGCATCTGCAGAATTTGGAGTGCAGGTTGTCACAATAACGCGCGTGGCCTATGATGACGGTGGCGACGAAACGCTGTATGCTTACTATAGGACGCTGACGTATGACAGCCGTGGTGCCCTTGTCACGATCAGCGCGGAAACATGTTCAACCATCGATGTTCCAGAGGCGTGCACATAATGGCACACTTAAAAAAAGCAGACAGTGGCCATCTATTTCTTGGAAACAGCGGCCACCTGATGAATGACTGTAGTGGTATCGGTCCACCGTCATCCGAATCTTGCCAAGATTGCGTGGCAAATTGTAATGGGGCCGCCTCTATCATCGTAGTTGTTTCGGGATGTACGGGCCTATGTACTGAAGCAAATCGTGCGCATACTTGCTTTGCAGCTCTTGACTGTGAGTGGCAAGAACCTTTCCCAGCTTCTCCGAAAACTGGATCGAAGGTTGCCTTACAGTGCATATCATACGGTGGAGGAGTTTTTGATTGGCGTCTTTCTCTGCAGTCTTGGATCAATGATAAGCGGACCGGCTGGGGGGAAGTTCAACATGCTAAGCTTGTGTGTTCGGGGGATCATCCAACGGGTTCAGACAATATCAATACTTGGATTGGATGCATTGGCAATGCGTTAATGAGTGTGGGGTAATAGGATCTTGATGAATAGTTTTATCAATACAATTCATTGCACTTCCAGGACACATTGTCATGCTTGCAGGAATGATCGTAATTTCTTGGCATCTATGATTGAAACCTTTGGCGTCTTTTCTTGCCCTTTATCTATTCCTATTGGGTCTGGATTAGAGAAGCTTCCACATGTGAAGCGTCGGAAGCCGGTGCCCTTATGCGTCCACATGGAGGATACTGGTCGAAAGGTCAGGCAAGAGGATTGCAACTGCCAGACTAAAGTGGTAATCTGTCATGGAGTGACGCCGCCACAACAGGGAACATCCCGGAACTGCAGGCCAGGGAAGTGCCGCCTGTACGTTTCAAAGGAGAGACAAAATGAATTATCTGATCGTGGGGCCGCCAAGATCGGGCACAACCTTCCTCGGTGAATTCCTGCAACTGCAGGGCTTGCCTTATTTCAACGAACTATTCACGGCTGAAATCTGTCGCACTGCCGGCCTGTGGCCTGCGTCACTGGAGCAGCAGTATCTTGACAAGCGCATTGACCTGGCCTTCAGTGTGGACGGCGCTGGCTTCAAGATGCCGTACAACCATGAACAGTCATGGGCCTATGCAAATCTAGTGCGGCGCCCCGACTTGAAGATCATCCACATCCTGCGTGAAAACCTTCTTGAGAACGTCGCGTCCTGGATTCATCTGGAGCGGGCCGGGATCAGCATGGTGCGTGGCGACGGCACCATGTGGAACACAGACGGGGTGCAGGTGACAAAGGCGTTGAAGCGTCCGCCATATTTCATCAGCGTTGAAGCGATGCGGGAAGAACTAGAGTGGCTTGAATTCGCGCGAAAGATGATGTGGCATATGTTCGCCTTCCATCCATACCATGAAATCCATATGGAATCGGTTTTCACTGAAGAAGGACAGGCCGGGGTCTGTGCCTTTCTTGGGATACTCTACAAGCCAGAAGCACAGCCTGACCAGGTGCCGACGGCGAGGCCGCGTGCGGCAAAGATGTTCAAGAACTTCAAGCAATTGGCCCGGGCGTTCAGGGGAACGCGATACGCCCATTTCTTTGGAGAGACAAGATGAATATGACCCAGTTCCTGATCTTTGAACTGTGTACTGAATGCAACATGGCGAAGGAACATGAAGGGCTTTGCCCAAACCTGCATCCGGAACGCTACGCGCGCGGCGATTGCACTGTGCCGCTGACTGACGACAAGATCATTTCCCTTGCCGTCAATGCCTACAATGACCTTGGCTTCACAGGGATGATTGCCTGGCACTATTACAACGAACCGCTGATGGCCAAGGACCGCATGCTGCGGCTGATGGGCCTGATCAAGTCACGGGTGCCACAAGCGCGATTTGCGCTGTGGACAAACGGCGTGATGATACCGGCTGACGCATCGTTCCTGAAGGGCTTTGACGCCTGCTGGATCACAGACTACGGGCGCCAGGACTTCCGCCGTGTCCGCAAGCACGTTGGCAAGCTGAATGTCATGCGCTGGAATCTTGATGGGCGTCTGGATCCCCGGGGGCGCGTGAGTCGCAAGCCGTGTGGCCGCATGTTCAGTGAATTCATCATCGACTACTTCGGCAACGTCCACATCTGCTGCATGGACTGGCGGGGTGAAGTCCAGGTCGGGAACGTCTGGGATGAAAGTCTTGGTGGCATTCTTGTCAAGTGGCAGCGCATCCGAAACAGCATTTCGGGCCGCGAGATGACGGACATCGCCCCTGACCTGTGCCAGAATTGCGGAATCCGCCATGCGCATGTGGCAAATCTTGTCCCCGAAATTGCCAAGATTGCCAAGACCCATATCAAGGCAACCACAAAGCCAATGGGCGCGTCACCGCAGGCCCTGGCAAAAGCGCGGGGATTCTGCCTTCTGGGCATGGATTGCCCTGCTGGCGACTCGGAAGCGTGGATGGAAAAACACCGGGGGCAGGCCGATGACCTTTCTGTTGTCAGCAACTGGACAGAGGCCGAAAGTAGATTGCGATCAAGCGGCGCATACTTTGGGGCCGTCATCAGGACAAGCCATTTCCTTGAGGGCGATGTACTGGGGACACTGGCCATGCATCAGAACGAAAACCTTCTGCAGGTTGCCGGGGAGGGCCTTGACGGCAGCCCGCGGCGTGGCGTCACCATCGTCAGGATGCCAGATGTCAAGGCCATCAACCGTGGCCGTCCAAAGCTGCGCAAGAGGACGAAGGCGGCTGAAATCAGGCTTGCCAAGTTGAAGCTGATCAGCCATGAACCGGACATCACCAAGCGGCTGGCCGTGACCTTCACCCATTACGGCATTCCGCAGCATCGCCTGACAGAGCATTTCCAGTGGAATGACAAGCTGTACCTGGAATCGGGGACCCGGGTCTTTGTCGTCACAGATGGCGCGCAATACGATGTCCCCGATTATGCCACATGTATTCCCTACACAGAGCCGATGCCTGTGTTCAGTCTGGCACGCACAAGCAACTACGGAATCCGATACTGCCTGGACAGCGGATTTCAGACAATCATCAAATCTGACACTGATGTTGCTTTCGATGAAGCCAGTTACCTGGCCATGTTGAATCCTGCGCCTGGCGCGGCCTTCCTGCCCCTGTACAAGATGGCCGGAAGCTTCCCGGGCCGTGAGACTGATTTCGTTGATGCGCCTAGGGCGACGGGAACCATCAGTATGGTGGCAAGCGACTGGCGGCAAGCGCATTTTGACGAACGATGCACTGGCTATGGGTGCGACGACGGGATCCTACGCAAGAGCATGCAGCGGGCAGGCATTGAAGTGGACAGAAGCGGGCACCTGTGGCACATCGCCCACATCCCCGGGACCCCGCAGAAGGAATTCAATAAGAAGGATCCGCGCGTCGATCACTGGAACCGTGACAGCGGCTTCAATCCAGAGAACTTCAAGGGCAACCGCCAATTCCACAGGCCCGGAAAGTCAGATGCCGCATGGGGCTTGGCGGGATTCAGTGAAATCACGGTGGTGGCCACACACTATCGGATGCCGCGGAAGCGTCTGGATGCCTGGTTTTCGTGGAATGACGAACTGTTCAGGACCTTCAAGGTCAGGGTCATTGTGGTCAGCGACACAGATCAGAGATATTTCCCATCCTATGCGCGCTGCGCCGTCTATCCCATCGACCTCGAGATGTTCAATCTGTCGGCCACATCCAATTACGGCATCCGCCTGGCGGGGCGCGGCATCATCTGTAAGACTGACCCAGATTGCGCGTTCTCTGCCGAGGCGCTTGCGGCAGTGGCGTCCGTGGTGCCAGGGAAGGGCGTGAGCCTGAAGTATTACATGGCAGATACATTCGCAGGCCGGGAGGCGTCAACGGCGACCTGGGACGCGTCAAAGGGCACGATGGCGCTGCATTTCGACCATTGGGACGCGATTTGCGGGTATGACGAACGCCACGAAGGGTATGGGATTGAGGATGGCGACTGCTTTCATCGGGCTGGCCACGGGACGGGGCTGCACGTCGACCGCATTCAGCTGCCCTTCTGGCACATTGCGCATACATCTGAGACACAGGGGAGCGCATCACGGCGCAAAGACTGCTGGAATCGCGACAATGGCTTCAACCCACGCAACCACAGGCCAAACCAGATCGCCATGCAAACCGCCTGGAGTTGTAAAAACTGGGGAATTCCTACGCCAGAATAGCCGAGAAAAACAGGGCAAGAAAGGGACTGTAGGAAAAAGGCAAGAAAACGACTGAAGTTTTAGTTGACGTACGAAGGGGCGTTCAGTAGTATGCCATAGGAGAGACACAGGGAAGCACTTCATCAGACCCTTCGGGGAAGCGAAAGTCAGGCACATGCCAAAAACTTCACATCCATCAAAACACCCACACGCCAACGGTGGCGTCACGTCCCTACCATTCCCCCATGGCAGGGGCGGCTTTTTTATGACCTATTCTGTCAATTTTCGATCATCTGAAGCACTGCGAAAGGGGAAGGTATGAAGAGTCTGGGACCGAAAGCCGAATACTGTGAGCGATGCGGGGATGTGTTGCATGGGCATGGCCGCAATCTGTGGATGGCATGCGAAGAGAACATGGGAAAAAGCGTTGTGCCATATCGGCGTGTGACACGCAAGCACGTCTATTACACTTCATCCCAGTCCAGGCTTGAAACACAGCAGACCTACTTCAACCTGTTTGTGTGCAAGCGCTGCAGGCAAGAATGGCTGACTTCGCAAGAAGCGTGGTTCAAGACCACGTTCCATCCCTGCTCCCCGATCCATGGGAAGTCACCAAGCGACGGCCTAGTTGATCACATCATCGACCTGCAGCAGAACCTTCTTGACAGCTTTATGAAGACTGTAACTGTGATGGAGACAGCCGACAGGGTTGAACGGGAAGCAATCAGTGATCTGCGCCGTGGCGTGCGCGCGGCGATCGGGGCGATGGAGGACTTGCTGAAGGAAAGGGCTGAAAATGTGGGAAGTGATGGCGATTGTGGCCGCGGTTCTGACGATCTTGCTACTGCTGGTTCTGCGCGCGGTGATGGCGCAACTGTCGCGGGTGGCTGATGCGCTGGAAATCGGCATCCGCATCGATCGCGAAATGCGGAGAGATGCCAGGGTGAAGGCCATGATCATGCACATTGGATGACCGCAAGCAGTGGGGCGCAGACTGGGGAGAAAGCAAGATGCCGGAAGAGAATGCAGAAGGACTGATCTATGAGGCCATTGCAAACATCATGGCGGACGTGGGGGCGATCGAGAAGAAGCACCAGGGCACTCTGCAATACCCTTCACGCAGCATAGAAGACTTCTACAATGAATTGCATCCGCTGGTGGCAAAGCACCGAGTCTTCACCATCCCACGGGTGCTGGAATCGAAGGAAAACGAAGTGACGACGCACGATGGGAAGGTTGGCGTGCGCGTGGTCTTGCGCGTGGCCTATGACCTCATTGCTTCTGACGGCAGTGTGGTGACGGCAATCACGCAGGGGGAGGCAAACGACTGGGGGGACAAGGCCAGCCAGAAGGCCATGGCACATGCGCACAAGAAAGCCCTTGAACAGATCTTCATGCTGGCCACACACGAACCCGGGGACAATCCGCCTGAAGAGAGGCAGCCCGCGAGAGGCAGGCGCAGGGAAGAACGGAAGCCACAGAAGAGGGAAGAGCCGAAGCCCAAGAAGCCGGCGAATCCGCTGGACGATGCAAAGCAGGATCTGCGCAAGACAGTCCATGACATACGCGCTGCCTGTGAGAACAAGAAGCTGCCTGATGACGACTGGATCAAGAAGGTCATCAGCCACAAGCTTGGCAAGGGCCAGATCGACACTGTGGAAGAGGTTGATGCTGTGAAGGCGTCTGTGCAGTCTATGAAATATGACCTGCCAGATGCGGAAGAAATACCGTTTTAGACCATAGGAAAAGACGCAAGGGGAATGACATGAAGCAAGCAAGAGAACTGCACATCAGCCAAATACAGGGGGACTCTTCCCGGTGATTGCCATTCGTGCTGCAAGCATCCTGTCGCGGAAAAGCTGAACATCATGGCTAACGAGAGCGGGATTCGTGGCGGCTGGTTTACGTGTCCGGCGAACCTTGACACCATCTGGCTTATCAGCTGCGATGGCTTCAAGTCGAAAGGAAAAACCGATGCCTGAGAAGAAGGAAGAAGAGAAGCAGCAACTTCTGCCAGTCAAGTACACGGCAGATGATGCGATGGTGGCGGACATGCGTAATCGCCTGGATCACCTGGAGATTGCGGAAGGCGACAAACACAGTTACGAACTGGTGAGGATGGGCGCGCGTGAATGCGTGAAGGCACGAACAGGCATCGAGGCAGAACGCAAGCTTCAGAACGAAGGGGCCCTGGCTTTCCAGAAGCATCTGAACGGGGAGGCGAAGCGCCTGACAGTAGACATCCGCCAGATCGAAGATGGGCTGAAGGCCAAGAAGAAGGTGGTTGATGACGAAAAGGAACGGATCAAAAACGAGAAAGAAAAAGCCGAGAGATTGCGCACACAGGCGATCCGAAACAAGATTGCCGACATCGGCGCGCAGGCCACTGGCCAAGTGAACACGCCATCAGATGACATCAGCGACACACTGGCCGCTGTCATGGGTATGGAAATAGGCCCAGAAGAATTCCAGGAACTGACGCCCGATGCCGAGAGGGCGAAGGCCCATGCGGTGGCATCACTGAATGCCACGCTGAAGGAACGGCTGCAGCTTGAGGAAGAGCGGGCGCAGGCGGAAGAGGACCGGCGGCAGCTGGAGATTGAAAAGGCACAGGTCAAGAAGAAGCAGGAAGAGGAATTCAAGGCTGAGAAGGAACGCCTGCGGAAGGTCGGGGAAGAGAACGAAAAGGAAGTGGCGCGTCTGAAGAAGGCACGCGACGACCATGATGCCAAGGTCAAGGCAGATGAAGAAGAGCGCAAGCGCGTGCAGGGGATCAGGACTATGATCACCATGATTCAAAGCAGCGAATCCAAAGTCATTGGCGCATCGACCGATGCAATACGAACGGCCCTGAAGGTCGCCAACGGCTGGAACATCAACGAAAAGCTGTATGGCCAATTCATGGAAGAAGCGCAGAGTGCAAAAGAAGACGCCGTTGCGAGACTGCATCAGGCGCTGACGGATCGCTTGCAGTTTGATGAAGAGCAGGCGCAGATTGCCAAGGACAAGAAGTATATAGCCGACGAAAAGGAGCGCATCGCCCGCGAGAAATTTGAGGCGCAGGCCAAGAAGGATGCGGACGAAAAGGCCAAGCGCGAACTGGCGGAAGAGGAAGAGCGGAAGAAGGCTGAAGCGACAAAACTGCCAGACATGAAGCAGCTTGCTGTATGGGGTACTGAAATCTCCCTGGCTGTTGACGATACACCAGAAATCAAAGATCAGCGCCTTTTATCTAAGATGCATGCCACTGAAGCGGCGTTGAATGAAATCCTTGTTGAATTCCTAGCAACCATGTGCGTCAGACGTGAACCGCCAGAGCAGTCCATGGGCGCGGCCATCAGCGGCACGCACGATCAGGAAGAGGACGATGAAGAAGAATAAGTTCCCGAATAGGATCGCGCATTTCCTGACGCACAAGGATGGCTGGCTTCTGCAGTGTGATGTCTGCGGGAAGGTGTGGTTTGCACGTGTCACGGTCATGTATGAACTTGGCGTCACCGGAAGTGTCAGAAGGTTTGTAGGCGAAGAAGCCTGGTGTGGTGAATGCAACGTTGAAGGCGAAAGCCATGGAAAGGATTTTCAATGCCCGGATACAACAGCGTGACATTTATAGGCAACCTGACGAAGGATCCGAGGCTGGCATACCTGCCACGCGATCAGACCCCTGTCTGTGACTTCACGATCGCCATCAACGAAAAGCGGAAAGGGAAGGTCGAAACGCTTTTCATGGATGTGACGGCCTGGAACAACCAGGCAGAAGCGTGCGGGGAATTCATCAAGAAGGGATCGATGGTCCTTGTCCGTGGTCGGCTTGTGAAGGAAGAGTGGACAAACAGGGAGACGAAGCAGCAGAATAGCAGGATGAAGGTCATGGCCGAAACCGTCCAGTTCCTGGACAAGCGGCAGAAGGAAGAGCCGGAAGAGGCGGCAGAACCGGAAGCGGCGGCAGAAGAGCCGACAGACTGGTAGCCAGGGGAAGATGAAAGGGGAATATTATGAATAGAGCACGGCTTTTAACCGCTTACTCAAAGATGCTCCATGCGCAGCGTATGTTCCATGAAGTAATTGAAGAGGAATTCAGCCATGGAGATGTTGTGACATATCAACATGGGAAGAGTTTGCGCAAGGTGACGGTTATTAACGTGAACAGGCCGCCTCTTGTGTGGGTTAAGGGGAAAGGGGCGCTAGCTTACTTGATTGATGCTAAGCGCTTATTTAGTTCAAAGACATTTCGTGCCAAATGTAGCGGTGGGTGAAGGGGAAGTCATGGGGATCGCAGAGACAAGCAGGGAATCATATGGCCGTGAGAGCGCAAACCGCCTGACACGGGAGCGCGAACTATTCAGGCTACTGCAGGACCATCGTGACGGGCTCAGCGACAGGCAGATCGGCGAAATGATGGGCATCACCAATGCCCTGGCCAGCGCACGCCGGAACGGGCTGAAGTATCACCTGAAGGGCACTGTCTGGCAAATATACGCCAAGTGCAAGGAAGTGGACGAAAAGACGCTGAAGAGGGTCAATATCTGGATTCTGCGGCGCGGTACGCTAGAAAAGCAGGATTCCTTTAACTTCAACAGCAGGCGTCAGCAGCCATCCACACTGGACGCCAGCGGGTGCCCTGAAGACATTAATGGTCCGAAAGCCTTCTAGCGCTTAGAATCGATTTGTGGGCCAAATACGACCGAATAAAGTTGACAACAGCAGGAAGGTCTGTATAGTGACCTGCGACGAAGTTGGTTTGGAGCTTCCCAAATATGCGTACTTTGCCCCTTCCCCGGTCCCACGCTTGACTCCAAGCTGGCTTCGTCAGCCGGGGTTTGGGGCGTTTTGAGGGCGTACATTGGACGGATGGATTCAACTACACAGAAGCCTTGGAGATCATGCCTTGTGGACAAGTGAAGCCTTCACGCGGGGGCAGGCATGGGTGGACCTTTTGATGCTAGCAAACCACAAACCAGGCTTTTTGAGGAAGAGAGGGATCAAGGTCCCACTCGCACGCGGTCAGGTGGGCTGGAGTCAGCCACATCTGGCAGAGCGCTGGAAATGGAGTCGCGGGAAAGTGCGGCGGTTTTTGCAAGAAATAGAACAGCAAAACGAACCGATGATAGAACAGCAGAAAACCAACCTAAGTACAGTAATAACAATACTTAACTATGAGCGCTACCAAGCACGCGGTACACCAGACGATACAGCAGAACGGACCGCAGACGGTACACCAGACGGACTGCAGACGGACCCTAACAACAATGAAAACAATAGCAATAAGAGAGAGAGAGAGCCGATTTCCGAGCAACTGATTACGGCGGCTCAGCCGATCCTTGGCCTGACTTGCGACATCACCGTGATGGATTGGCTGAGGACGTGGCCAGAAGATTGGGTGATGCGGGCGTTGGTTATTACACAGAGAAAGGGACTGCCAGCGTCTAGGGCGGGTTCGTATTGTGAGAGAATCTTACAGGATTGGCAGAAGTCGGGAGGACCAGACGATGGCAAGCGAGAAAAAGTCAAGCCAGCAAAGCCAAAAAAGTTCAGGCCAGAAAAACTTTGATCAGCGCACGGATGCCCTGCTTGCGGCTGGCGTCCCCGGGAGGTTTGCAGTGTCTGTCCTGAACCATTTCGGTGATAAATACGAAAATCTGACGTGGGATCGATGCGGATACTTCATCAGCGGCATACCGGGGATCGGCAAGACTCACCTGGCGGCAGCCATGTGCAGGGACCGGCTACGCCCAGACCATCCGGCGACAATCGCACCACTGAGCAGCCATGAAGACCGTGAAGGTGAGTTCAAGATCTACACGATCCACCCCATGGCCTTGGGCTGGATTGCCGTGCCACGACTGCTGTCGACTATCCGTGAGACTTTTAAAAACCGTGACCCGAAAAAGGAATCGGAGCTAGACATTGTAAAGCGCTTTTGCGCATATACACTGCTGGTCCTTGATGATCTTGGCGCAGAGAAGGTGACGGACTGGAGCGCAAGCACGCTATATGATCTGATCAGCCATCGTGAGGCGCATATGATGGATACGGTGATCACAAGCAACATGGACATTGACGACATCGCCGAGTGGGAACCGCGGATTGCGTCAAGGCTGTCAGGAATGGGCAGGATCAATCTCGAGGGTGAAGATCGACGCGGATAAAAGAGAAAGGCCAAGTAGCTAGATTTTGCATCACCTGTACAGACGATAGGGGGGCCCGGAGATGGAACAGACAAAAAACCTAATCCTTGGAACCTATACCATCTGGGGTCCCCCAATTGTCCTGAAGAATAACAAGAAAATCATCATGCTTGACCTACCAGGGCAGAAGCATCTGCCGCACTGGAAGCGAAAGAAGCGGCCAAGCATCAAAGAGAGTGACAAGGCTGAAAGATACAGGGCAATGGCCATGCATCAGCTGTACAAGCAGCAGCAAGAAGGAAGTGAGCCGATCACAGAGCCGATCAGCGTCAGCATGTTCTTCTACGGCGCCTGGCAGCGGAAGAGCGGCAACCTTCCCGACATATCAAACCTGTATCAGATGCCTGAAGACTTGCTGCAGACGACTGGCATCATTGCCGATGACCGCCAGATCGAAGATCACGATGGAAGCGCACGTATCTGCATGTGTGACTATCCATGCCCTGATCGGCCACGGTACAAGGTGGGCAAAAAGAAGGGGCAGATGAAGGAACGATGCGGCGCAGTCCTTCAGTGTGAACATCAATGCGTCAGGATCATCATCAGGCCAGCTGTTGAGAGAGAAGGCCTGATCAGGTGGGAAGATCAGGGAATTCCGATTGACGAAGGGGAATGAATGAGGGAACAATTGATTGAAGAGCTACGCGCATTCCAGCGCGATATTTACCAAACGGCGGTCGGGAAGGGCTGGCATGACATCCCACACGAAGATGGAACGCGGATCGCGCTGATGCATTCCGAGCTATCCGAGGCCCTTGAAGCGCTGCGCGCTGGCAATCCGCCAGATGACAAGATCCCTGATTGGTCTGGCGTGGAAGCAGAGCTTGCAGATGTCATCATTAGGATTTTCGACTTTGCGGAAAACGGCAACCATGATGTGATTGGGGCCATATTCGCCAAGGCCGCAATGAACAAAACGCGCAAGCACAAGCATGGCGGAAAGGCGTACTGACTTGGCCTGGCTGATGGCGTTCCTATCGGCGTTCGCTGCCTTCTGCGCCTGCACGTTTGACTGCCTATGTCATCAGGTCATGTCCCTGCTGTTTGCTATTTGGCTGATGCAGGTGGCGATATTTCTGAAGGGGGAAGAGTGATGGCGAAGAAGACGCCAAGGCTGATGAAGAACATGACCGAACCGCAGCTAGGGGGGCACCTTCAGAAGCAACTTGACTTTATCAAGTCATGCTAGACGCCTGACACGATGGGGGCGATGTTGGTGATCTTCCAGGATGATGGGATCTGCCAGTACGGTTCGACAATCGACCCAGAGACAGCGCCTGCGGCCTTGCGCGAACTGGCAAACAGGATTGAAACGAGAACCACTGTGAAGAGAGGGGCCAACTGATGCATCCGACAGCCTATAGGAAGTTTGACGAACTACTCGAGAAGTGGGCGAAGCCAGCAGAGACATGGAAGCAACGGTGGAACGTGATCGACATCGGCAGCTATGACCTGAACGGAACATTGCGGCCTATGATCGAAGGAAGGGGCTGGAACTACGCTGGCCTTGATCTGTGTGAGGGCCCGAACGTCGATATTATCTCAGCCTATCCCTACAAGTTCCCGGTACAGTCAGGGGCGTTCGATCTTGTTATAAGCAACGCCACAATAGAGCACGTGGAAAGCCTTAGAGCCTGGATGCATGAACTGTATCGCATCTGCCGGACAGGGGGGCTTGTGATCCTACAGGGGCCGCTTGCGCTTGGCTACCATGCGGGAGAAGTGCGGCACAATCCGTATGACTTCTGGCGCATCTATCCGGATGGCATGAATAGCCTGCTGTCGATGGCAGAATTCTTTGTGCTGGAAGTCGATGCAACTGTCGAATACTGTTGGGGCGTGGGGAAAAAGGCAAAGCGCGTTGATCCACAGCCATAAAGGATGGAAGAGATGCCTGACAGCCAGAAGCTCAAAGACCTTGAGGCGGAAATGAAGATCATTATCACTGAGCACAATACACTGACGAAACGGATACACGCCGAGCAGTGGCGGATCGTCCAGGAAGAGACTGGTGTCCGCGAGGGGTCGGTTGTTGAAGCCGGTGGATACGATTACAAGGTGACGGGTCTGTATGGTTATTGCCAGCCAAACTTGCATTCACTGAATGGAATACGCCAAGGGAAAGACGGAGAATTCCGAGATCGACCTCGCGGTATTTGTGGTGACTGGAAGCTCAAGGGGAAAGGGAAAATAATGGGGACGCTGAACACAGAGCAACGAGCGATACTGGATCACACGATGAACCGAGCGGCGAACCGGCACTATTGCGGTAACAGTTCGGACATGCAGTATCTTGTCAGGAGCGGCCTGATGGAGTTTTTGGGTCGCAAATCGTTTGTGTCTGGGGCTGGGGAGTATTTCACAATCACGTCGAAGGGCAAGAAGGCGTTGCAGGAGGGTTGGTGATGACACCTGAAGAAAGCGCGATATGGACAGAAGCACAGCGGCTGGAATTGAGGCACTGGATTAACGGCAATCGGCACATCGACGCATCCACAGAGGACAGGCGGGAATCGATTCGCCACAGATATGAGCGCATAAGTCGCCTGATCTGGTCTGCTCTTGGCTTTATGAAAGACTGCTTCAGTGGCTACGAAGTGCTGGAGATCGGCGCAGGGCCCACAGGTCGCTGCCTGTGGTTTGACGGCACCTTTGATGCGATCGATCCGCTGTATGCTGAATATGAAGCCATGGAATGGGCTCAGACAGACTTCTATCGCCAATGGTATGGCGTCCCGGCCGAAAAACTGCTTGAAGAGTGCGTCCACCAATACCATGCGGTCATCTGCATGAACTGCCTTGACCATTGCCACAATCCATGGGCTGTCATGCGCAATGCGTTTGAATACGTCTGCTTCGGCGGTACGATGTTCCTATCGTGCGATGTCGGGGAGCAGGTTGATGAAATGCATCCCTGCACAATGGGGGAAATGAAGCTGATTGACCTGATTGAAGACACGGGCTTCATCATCGAAAAGCAGACGCATGGACACTGTCACCCGGGGAAGGAAATCGGCGATCCCTGGCGCGACAATTGGGGCGGTGGAATCGCAAATCACTTCTGGCTACGGAAGCCAGCTTGACTTCGGAAGATGAAAGGAAAGAACATGGCGACACAGAAGGGCATGACGCTGGACGAACATGCGCAAACGGGTGAGAATCTGAAGTCCGTGGACACGCTTCTGCGCAACTTGCAGAAGACGCTGATGGAACGCTATGGCGTGCGCGGTCGGAAGGGCAAGCCAGCCATGCACGTTGGCAGCGCCATTGCCAGCATCAAGCGGGCGGTCGGGGATCTGGATGTGCAGTGCCTGACGGAGCATCCTGCGGACTACACGCAGGGCATCTACTACCACGCTGCGCCAGAAAAGGAGTAGGCATGGCCACCTGCCCAAGGTGCCGAAGTGATTGGAACGCGGCTTTCAGCTTGTGCCCGGGCTGCAGGGAAGATGCAAGGGGGCGTCTTGAAGGCCTGGCAGAAATCAAGATCGACATGAGCGCAGCTGAACTGCTGCCCCACATCACCAAGCATCTTGGGTGGCCATGCCGTTTGGAGGATCAATCGCATCGCTTATGGAAGGAAAAGCAGGAAGAATGCGCAAAGGCAATCATAGACCATCTGGAAGGGCGCGCACGTGGATCTATCTCAGAAGGTGAAGGAAGCTGAAGGGGAAGGCTGATGGCTGATCAGGAACTTGGTTATGATGACGTGAAATGCTGTGGGGCTTTCGCCATGCAGGGAGAACTAGCAGATGAATAAGGTGATCGGGCCGCTGCGTTCATACCAGGACATTCCTGCCGCCGCATGCCTGCCACGTACAAGCCCGAGGCGCGGGCCTGCGCAGATGTGCCCTGCGTGTGAAGAACTGACAAGGCCCGCGCGATCAATGGGATACTGGCAATACACCTGCAGGCAGTGTGCGGCCAAATGGACTGGCGACGAAGAAGAGGAGGAGTGATGGATACCCCAACGAGAGGAGCTAGACGTCACTGGAGAGGACACCCAATAACATGGGATGGTGAGGAATGGCGTTTTGTAGATACCGGTAAACCTACAGTTGAAGGATATGGAACGCGACCTTGTATTAAATGTGGGGAAATCTTCCACGGATCAAATCATGGAGACGCTGATCCCTGTCTGGGAAATCTTCCAGGCGTGGATAATGCGTGTTGTGGCCATGGTGTACAGAGGGAATCATATGTTCGGTTTACGAATGGTGTTGTCCTTGAAGGGTTTAAAGTAGTGAAGAGTAAGTGATTTAATAAATCAAAGGAGAGATTATGGACTACCACGGCCACAAGTTGAGGTACGAAGGATTCCTAGGTGCGGATGAAATTCGTAGTATGCCTAATGAAGACTATGAGTACCCACTTGAGGTAGAAGTCCGCCAGCTTCTCCGCGACTTGGCTCCGCAGGGGTGCGTTAACTTCTGCAAGGACGATAGGTGGTATCCGTGCTATGGCATACCAGACGGTTTAAGATTAGACGAACTCCGCATCAAGCTCACCGCAGACGGCGAGGTGCCACGCGTTAACACGTCACCCGCGACATGTACACAAAACGGCGAAACGTTAACACCAGTAGAGGCGCTGATCGCGGATGTGGATAACTTC
>Ga0207997_1000413_pt1 | contig 22014 bp, 35 predicted proteins | sample AntAceMetag02UKN_FD_184777 | JGI IMG/M metagenome (GOLD analysis project Ga0207997, IMG submission 184777) | Saline lake microbial communities from Ace Lake, Antarctica - Antarctic Ace Lake Metagenome 02UKN (SPAdes) (version 2) | ecosystem: Environmental > Aquatic > Non-marine Saline and... | reverse complement strand
ACCTCGGCCGTATGAAAGCCTTGCCCGACCATCGAGCTACGCTGCGAATTGTGAGAGCAGAAAGAATCGCACTTTCATCTGAGGTTTTTCAGACCACCGCCGTGACTGACTTGACTATACTCCCTTATGTGACAGTCCTGGGTAATGCTCCCAGCCGACCCTGCGGCGCGAGGTTTACAATCTCGTGTGTCTCTTTAACACGCTACACTGCCATTTGCTCCGGAGGCTAGATTTGAACTAGCGACATCTCGATTAACAGTCGAGCGCTCTACCAACTGAGCTACACCGAAAAATGTTGCGGGGTCTGGGTTACGCTCCCAGATTAATGAAGATTATGAGCCTTCAGAGATACTTACCTCCCCTCCGCATATTGTGAATCCAGATGGAATCGGACCATCGTTGCCTGGTTAAAAGCCAGGTGCTTTGCCATTAAGCTATGGACTCATGTGGCGAGACTGAACGGACTTGAACCGTCGACTTCTGACTTGACAAGCCAGCGCTCTGACCAGCTGAGCTACAGTCCCACATTGTTCCGCCCCTTGGATTTGAACCAAGATCAGGTGCTTCAAAGGCATCCGTCCTACCTTTAGACGAGAGCGAAATATTGTTATGAAGCTAGGATTTGAACCTAAATAGATAGCTTCAGAGGCTATCGTCCTACCGTTAGACGACTTCATAATACTAGAAAATCTCCTTGCGGAGATCTATTTTTAAAGTACAAAAAAGATATCCGCGTTTATGCAGTATACATATTGAATTGGTAATCTTTTTTCTGTTGTATCATTTACTTGTCTATATTAACACAACTACTGTCTTCCTGTCAAGTCATCTTCGTCAACGATATCAGGAACTTCTTTGGGGTCTATCATTTTACTCACCAGATCTAGTGTATCAAAAAGCCCCAGAAGATAATCCGCACTAACCATAGTTGAATTGTTCGCCGCCTCTTCTTTTATCTTTTGTATATTTTTTCTTAATGTTTCAATAGGAGCTTCTACAGTTTTTCCAAGCTCTTTGTATCGTGACATGTCTCTTTCCATGTTTTCATTATAGCATACAATCTTTTGTATCTCTACCAAGACTTGAACTTGGGCCTAATCTTTAGGAAAGATTTGTTCTGTCCTCTGAACTATAGAGATATGTGTACAACCAGAAGGACTCGAACCTTCACCTTTTCGGGTAGAAACCGAAAGCATTATCCGTTGTGCTATGGTTGTATAAGTACTCTCAGCGGGCTGCGACCCCGCGTTTCTTGGTTGAGAACCAAGTATCCTGAACCGGGCTAGATGATAAGAGCAAATGGGTGTGCGGACGGATTCGAACCGACTCTCCTGCCTTCACAGAGCAGAGTGCTGACCGATAACACTACATACACCATTATTGTGAGCGAGTGGAGTTGAACCACTGACCTTCCGGTGGCGGATGCTCTTCTTCCTGAGCTACTACTCACATGGTGACGATACAGAGGATCGAACTCTGTCGACCGGCTTGAAAAGACGGCGTCCTGCCATTAGACGATATCGCCATTTTGTACTCGATGTAGGGATTGAACCTACGCTCCCTCCATGTAAAAGAGGCACTCTACCGCTGAGTTAATCGAGTTTATTGTGCACTCAATAGGAATCGAACCTACAACTTTCGGATTCGAAATCCGACACTCTATCCAATTGAGTTATAAGTGCATGGTGAACCCTCTGGGGGTCGAACCCAGAATATCCATCTTAAGAGGATGGTGCTGTAGCCAATTTAGCTAAGGATTCATATGTGCTCTTGATAGGAATTGAACCTATAAAGCCTTGCGACCATTGATTTTTGAAACCAACGCGTATACCGTTTCGCCACAAGAGCATATGGGGCTGGTCAGTCTCGGAGTAGATACCCTAACCCTCCTGACCTAAAGACTTCCTTGTTGCCAAGGTTGCCTGTCATCTGGGAACCCCAACCCCCAGACCAAGTCACATCGTGTCTACTGCCACTATTGACCGGTGTGCCTAAAGTGGGAGTCGAACCCACAAGCCCGAAGGCGACTGGTTTTAAGCCAGCTCTGTAAACCAATTTCAGCACTTAGGCAAGTGTAGCTTTGGTGGGAGTCGAACCCACAAACCCTGCGGTCACAGTTTCTAAGACTGCTGCGTGAACCAGTTTCGCCACAAAGCTATGTGTGGACAGTACAAGATTCGAACTTGCGACTTTTACATTGCAAATGTAACACTCTACCAACTGAGTTAACCGCCCATATGAGGACCTGGAGGGGAATGCTCCCTCGTGTGTCTTATTCAACCAAGAATGTTTACGTGTGTTTCAGTGTCTCCACCATTTATTTTTTATAAGAAATAAAAACTTAAAGTTCTTTCACTCCGTCACATGTTTTTAGGAAACAAGAAACCACTTTTTGGATACTCTCCTATGCTTACGCAAAAGCGACGTTCGGCATAAAAGCTTCTTCAATGGCTAAAAGCACATTGCTAAAGAATTGTTTAACTTTTTTAACAGTTATTTTTTTTGAGATTTTAAAGAGCTCTCAATCTTACACGAGATTCTTAACTTATTAAGCCATCGAAACTAAATTCAGGCCCATGCTGACATCATACCACATAATTAAGCCTATGTAAAGACTACCTTGGCTAAAATATAAAACTGCCTATGTGTCATTTTTTCTGCGTCCTTTTCCAAAAACTTTCTAGCCTTCTCTTTAATTTCATCAAAAAAGTCTTGTCCATGTCCAGAAGCAACTAAGAAATTCTCCCAGTTGTCAATTTTTCTTTGGAATTTTTTAACAATACTATCTTTTCTTTTTTGAATTTCAGTGTTATAAACCATCCAACAATATGCTAAGGAAAGTTGTCTTATAGTTTTTTGCACTTGTTCGCTAGACATCTTCAAAAAAGCCGTCAACGGCGTTGTCTAATTTGTGAATCTTTTCGGACGATTTGTTAACTCTATCCATGACATATTTTCTAAAAACAACTTCACCGTTGTCATGCATTTCAAAGTCCTCAACACCAGTCCTTCCATGCACCCTGTTTTTGTTGATATACAACTTGCCGTAAGGTTCTAGAACACCGGCCCCACCAGTAGAATCTTCCTTCTCTCTGTATTTACGGTGTAGCAACATCACAACACCAGGAATCTGTGACAATGAACTAGAGTCTTTTAGGTCATCAAGTGTCGGTGGCTTGTCACTGTTCAATTTTCTAAGATGGCAGATAACCAAGATTGGCAGTTCTAGTTTTTTTGCAGCCAGTTGTAGATTGGCAATAAGAGAGTCCATGTCCTCTGTGGCCCCACGACCAGTTCTTTCAAAATAGTGCAAGTGGTCAATTATTAACAGTTCTGGCAATTTTATTTTTTGAAACAACTTAATAAAGTCTTCAGTGTTTGGCATTGAGTCTGGGGCAATGATGGAGATGTTCTCAAGACCTCTGGCAGATCCAAACATGCTTTTAAGTCTAGGGATAATAAATACGTTTTGCTCAAGGGAGGCGAAGACGACCTTGTGCCCTGCTCTGGCCACCCTACCAGCGATATTTAGAGCTATTGTAGTTTTACCTTGGTGAGTTGGGGCAGACAGCATATACAACTGTGTTGGAACAAACTTAAAATACTCGTCCAACATGCCATAGCCTGTCGTTAATCCATCCCCAAACCTTTTCATTAACCTTGCATACTCATCTTCAGCCTCTTTGAAAGTTATAATCTCTAGTTCTTCTCTGTCACTACTGTCCTTGTCTTTTTTTGCTTTTTCCTTTGGAGAACTTTCTACAAAAGCACTGGCAGATTTAAATACTGTTTCCATTTCTCTCTGTGGTAATGGTGGATCGTAGCTATTGTTTACGGCTGTCAAGAGTTGAAAGGCCTCTTCCTCGTTGTGCTTGTTGAGTAAGGAACATGCCACCCTATGCAAACTATCATTTCTAGAACCAGAAGATATTTTTAAATAATCGGACATTTTAAGAGCATCAGTGTGCCCCTCTGCGTTGGTGAACTGTTCCGCAAATGACTCGTCCAACGCTGGCAGGTTGTCAATTGTTTCAGGTGCTTTTCCGTCCCATTGATAAAACTTCCCATTAGGGTGTTTCGTTGGTGGCAGAACAATGAAGCCACCCTCCCCACGGATGTCAATAGCACGCTCCTTGTCCACCTTATTTCCAAGGCCTTCAGTATATTTGAAGAATAGGTGCCTCCCACCAGACCCTGTAATGGTCCTTAAAGGGGTTTTGAGGTCAAGTTTGGTTCCACCGTCCTTGTAACTGTCTTCATCTATTACCACGATACCAGAGAGCTTGCCCGTAACGACACCTACACCTACCTCAGGGTCTTTAAACCACTCGTTTAATTCCTCTTTAGTTGGTCTTCTTTTTTGGTATTCAGTCCATGTTGCAATAGCTGGTCTCTTCTCTCCTTTTTTAACAGGAAGAAGAACCCAACCGAAGCCTCTGTATTTTTTAAGTAATTCTATTCTTGTCATTTTTGCTCCCTTTTCCACTTAAGAAAATCTTCAATCTTTTCAAAAATGCCCTGTTTTTTTAAATTGGCATATTCTCTTTTCAGATCTTCTCTCTTTTCTATTTTGGCAACTTTTACCAGATCAAGATAGTTGGGATTTGGTACGAGCTTCTGAAATTTTGTATTCAGCCATCTCCCGCCACTTACGCCAATATTTTCACTATCACCCATGTTCTCCACAAAATCCTTATAATCCTCTTCGGTTAAATATTCTTCAGGTCTTATCCCTGGATAAATAACCATCCATGGATGTGTCTTATTGTACTCGTTTAAAAAATCTTTTCGATTTTGGCTTGACATTTTTCTTCGGTTTTAAATTTAGTAATCGGTCTAATGTTTCATTATTGCGCAAAAGGTAGTCAATTGTCAAGTACCTCTTTCCGGGCCCCATCCACCAGTAGTCCTGAGACGCGTTGGTAATCGCACTCATAATTTCGTCAAAACTAAATTCTTGTAACCGCACTTTCAACTTTAACTTTCTTCCGTCTGTCATTCTAACCCTTGGTTGTTTGGTGACAGTTTGGAAATGTTTGAGCAGTTTTGCCTCTCTTGTCCTAGATTCTTTTACTATAGGGGAGGGGGGTATAAGTTCTGGGGACCTCATAGCAGAAGTAACATTAGTATTAACCGATTTTTTTCTGTTTTCTTTAGGAAGAGTCTTTAGACTCTTTCTTTCTTTATTATCTATTATATTATTATCCGTTGCTTTAACGCAATAGCTCTGTTGCGTAGACGCAATAGCTCCCTGTTGGCTGTTGCTTAAACGCAATAGCTCGTCATACTTGGGTGTTAGGGCGACATAGAGCTTCTGATGGATTTTTCTCTTCGTGGTAAGGAAACCTTCCTTTTCTATTTTAGTTAACCTTCTTGAAACAGAACTGGTAGCGCTAACTCTTAATAGTGGCATTTCTTGGATTAGATGGGCTAGATTGACCCAAGTCCACGTTTTGTCTTTTTCTACGATTCTCTTTTTAACTACTGCTGGGTGAGCACTTCCACAAAGATGTCCTAGAAAGTCTAAAATAGCACCGTCGGCAACGTCTAAGTTTTTATATTTAGCTAGTACAAGTTGGTTAATGTTGATAGAATATTTCATATTTTCTTCAGTATACCACTGAATATTTTAAAAAACAAATTTCCTTAATCTTCTTCCTGTGGGGTGTTTTCGCGAGGAATCAAAAGCTGTCTAGCGTCATCAATAAGATCCTTATAGGCAGATATAAGTTGTTCTGCCCCCTCAATTGAAAGTGAATCAATAGGATGTTTCTTGTTTAAGACCGAGTAACTCCATGATACTTGTGAAATATTGTGTAACAAATTCCTTGCCTTAATGAATTCCCTTGTTAGGTCAATAGGCAAGTCATAGTTATTCGTATGATTATCCATTTTATTTTTTTATACCCTGACTCTCGAGAGCCAACGTAAAAGTTGGCATTGTATCAAATTGGGTAAAATGATACGGTCATTCGTGTTGGCCTGAAAACAGGTCCGTTATTAAAAACTGGATTGTCAGTCTTACTTCCAACTCCGATAGATAAATATTAGCAGATTAACCTGGTAGTTGTCAAGCAGATATTATCCTCTTGACAAATATCCAATGTTAGTATAAAATAATGAACATATATGGCGTTGAAGATATTTGGAAAAAACATTTTGCTTCGGGAAGTTAAGGAAAAAAAAACAGCAGGAGGTATATATAACCCCTCCGGGTCTTCTGAACTTTATGAAGTTATGTCCTTTGGCAAAGATGTGAAAATCGAGCTTAAGACTGGTAACAAGGTTATTATAAACAATCGTGTGGATTATACTTTTATCGAAGACGAGGGAGAACCCATGGTCTTCGTGAAAGAAGAAGATGTTCTGGCGATTAAAACAAAATAATGCAAGGAAAAATATTTAAATTTGGACAGGAAGCAAGAGAAGCCCTTTTTAAAGGTGTTTCAAGGCTAAATGATGCGGTTACAACCACCCTAGGACCAAAGGGACGCAATGTGGCTATTGACAAAACATGGAACGCCCCCGTCGTTCTTCACGATGGTGTCTCGGTTGCCAAGGAAATTGACCTTGTTGACCCCTTTGAAAACATGGGTGCTCAGATGGTTAAGGAGGCTGCCTCAAAGACCAACGACAAGGCTGGGGACGGGACAACGACCTCAACCCTTTTGGCAAATTCTATTATTGAAAACGGTATTATAATGATTGATGGGGGACACAACCCCATGACCCTAAAGAAAGGTATCGACATGGCCACAGAGGAGGCTGTTAAAATACTTGATAGTTTAGCAAAACCAATTGAAACAAAAGAACAAATAAGACAGATCGCCACGATTTCTTCTGCCAATGAAGAGATAGGGAAGATTATTTCTGAGGCAATTGAGAAGGTTGGGAAAACCGGTGTAGTTACTGTTGACGTTGGTACTACTGCCGAAACAGAAATGGAACACAAAGAGGGAATGGAATTTGATAAGGGTTATGTTTCTCCATACTTTGCTACCGATACTGACAAGATGGAAACAGAAATTATTGACCCTTACATTCTTATCGTGGATGACCAAATTTCAAATTCGTCCTCTCTCGTTGCCTTTTTTGAAAAGGCTGTCAAAGAGTTAAAGAGAGAAGACTTTGTTATCATTGCTAACGACTTTACCGAACCAGTTTTGTACACAATGATTTTAAATAAGGACAAAGGGTCTTTAAAACTACTAGCCGTCAAGTCACCAGCTTTTGCCGAGAGAAGAAAAGATATGCTTAAGGATATCGCCACTATTACTGGCGGAAAAGTTTTTGATAAGGAGTCTGGTGGTAGACTGGAAGACATTTCACTAGACTGGCTTGGACGTGCTGACAGGGTTTTGTCTGATAAAGACATGACACAGATTGTTGGCGGAAGAGGTAAGACAGAAGATATTCAAAAGAGAATAGTCCAAATTAAAAACATGATTAAGAAAGAGACTTCAGATTTTGAAAAGGAGAAACTCCAAGAGAGACTGGCCAGACTTACTGGAGGAGTTGCAATAGTGAAGGTTGGTGCGCAAACAGAGATTGAGGTTAATGAGAAAAAAGAAAGAGTTATTGACGCTGTTGCCGCGACTAAGTCGGCCATTGAAGAAGGGATTGTTGCTGGGGGAGGAATTACTCTATTGTTTATTTGTGACAAGCTGATGACGAAGTCTGAAAAAATTAAAAATTCAACAGTTCGTGAAGGATTTTTAATCCTCGCGGCCTCATTGTTTTCCCAAATAGAAAAGCTTTTTCAGAATGCCGGAATGGACGAAGACACTATTGTTGACAAAATTGGAGAGATTGTTGCTCTTAATAAAAAGACTCCACAGATGGGGTATGAGCTTGAATCGGAAAAAATTGTTGATATGTACAAAGAGGGTGTTATTGACCCTAAGAAAGTTGTTAGGTCTGCTTTGCAAAATGCCAGTAGTGTCGCATCCATGATTTTAACCACCGACGTTTTGGTGGCAAAAGAAGAAGAGAAGAAAGAGCTACAAGCTTCTTAAATACCCCTAAAACAAAAACTGCTTGTCTACCCTACCACTTTGTCTGCGAAGACGTTTCTAGACATACTAGAAGGTCTTCTTGGATGTTTTTTACTTGATGATGTGATTGCCAGAATCGGTTTTTATCCAAGGTTGAAAATAAAATTTTTCTTCTGGTAGTTCTACCGCAGTTAATTTTCCATTACCCAGAACAGAACATACGGCAGTGTCAATTCCTATCTTATTTTCCATGACTATTGGTTCGAATTTGCCGGTATGGTCGTCTGGCGTGTGTCCAAAAATTACTTTTTTACCCCAGTCATATTGAGAATCTATAAAATCGTATCTTATCCACAACAGGTCTCTTTCTGCTGTATTTTCTGGAAGCACTTCTGGAACGAGTCCGGCGTGTACAAAATAATAATCTTTAGTTTCTGTCCAAAATGGTAGTTTGTTTAAAAAGTCTATATGTTCTGCTTTTATTGCACGATTAGGATAAGATGCCAAGGTTTCTCTGCCACCCTGTAAATACCAATGATTCCACGAAGGTTGATTAGGATACACTAAGGCATTTTTCATCATATCTTCATGGTTACCAGTTAAAAACTCCCAGTGAGGATATTTTTTGCTCCATTTAATTATCTGTTCTACAACCTCTCTTGATTTGGGCCCACGATCTATGTAATCACCAATAAAAATGATAGTGTCCCTTTTGGGCTTGAAATTAGCTTCTGTTTTTAGTTTCTTATACAAAGACATCATTTCATCATAACATCCATGAACGTCACCAATAGCAAAAATTCTTTTTTTCATATTGTTAAATACATTATAATATAATAGAAAGAGCTAGAGACTGGATTCGAACCAGTGAGAGGTTTCCCTTTCGGTTTACAATACCGATGCACTCGGCCACTATGCGACACTAGCTTATTGCAAGTCGTCCAGGTTTCGATCCCGGCGAAGAAACGTTTGGAGGGTCTCTCGCGCCCAGCGCCCGACTTATATGTTAGGATTATAGCACAAGAACACTCCTTAAACAAGTCCGGTTCCATTACAGTGCTTACAAATATCTTTTGCTCTCACACCCGGCACTTGAGCTGTAATCCATAGTTCCAAATTTTCTATTCTATTGTCTTTACGTTGTCCATTTTTGTGGTGAACGTTTTCTTTTATGGTTAAAGGTCTCCCAATTTTTCTAGCCATCACCAAGCGATGTTCTAGAATGGCATCTATTTTACCAACAAATTTTATTTTCATAGATGAGAACAGATTTTGTTCTTTGTTTGATAGGGTATTAAGCTTAATTACCATATAACCTTGGAAGGTTTTATATCTTCCATACCCATATTTACCCAACCCTCCCCTTTTTTTGGCAGCGTTTCTTGTTCCATGTCCATCAAGATAACGAACATGTTGTCCTCGTATGGTGTTGTTTTTAAATGAACTCCATTTAGAAATAGGCGTTTTTTCCCCGCAACCACACATGCACATTCCTGTAGGATTAATCGGTATTTGCATACCCATTTTCAAGTATTTGTCGATTGTTCGCTTCTTTCTGTTTTTTGATGCTAAGACTGTAGAACATTTTCTACAACAACATCTGACATCATGCCACTGTTTGTTTGAGTATCCATTTGGTTTTGTAAATTTCTTTTTACAAATAACACACTTTTTAAAACCAGTGATTTTCTTGCCAGAATTTCCATGCGAGTGTCGGATTGCCATATCTTTTAATATAATCTATACACCATTGTATCTGACTAATAGGATTTGTCAAATAATCATCCCCAACACTTGCCATTTTGGTGGCAGGAAGAGCTTGGCAAAGCCCATAGGCTCCAGAAGAGGGGTTTTTTGCAAAAGGATTAAACCCCGACTCAGCCATAATCAGCTTCATTGCAGGTTCTATGTGCTCTTTTCCATATTTATTTAGAACTGTATCCGCCCATTTGTCTCTCAAGTACAAAACTCTTGCCTGTCCGATCGCTTTGTCAAGAATGAGCGTTACATTTTTCCACCTCTAAATTGTTCTAGAATTTCTTCTATCAGCTCTTTGTTTGGATCTTCATTAGAACCAAGGTTTTTCTCAAGCTCTACAACATTGGCCTCATAATTTTCTCTCCAAGATTTCACCATGTGAGGTTTTTGGATAGCGAATTGAATCTCTTTTCGTACTTCAATAATTTGAACAAGGCTTTTTCCAAGACTTATTCCAACACATATCAAAACAAAAATTAACAGAAGATTATTCTTTATTACTTTTATTATTTTTTTCATTTATTTTTTCACCCCCTTTTTGGTTTGCCATCTTTTTCTATTACTAATTAGTCTGGTTATCAGTCTGGCCGCGTCGCCTTTGTTTAGTTTTTTAAGGACTTCTTCATTTATTCTAAATTTTCTTAGCAACTGTTCTTGGTTAAGGGTTGGCGGATGTTTTCTCCACGGGGCATTATTTTTAACTAGCCGTATACTTTTAGGATGAACTCTAGTTATGTAACTGTCAACCTCTTTAATTGCCTGTTTAAGATCTTTCCATTGTCCAAGTTTTTGAATTTGTTTTTCTCCTTTTTCTTTGTCATAGAAGATTGTTCTAAAGACATACTGTCCAACAATATTTTTTGTTAAGAACATTGTATGCCCATCGCCTGTTCCAAGTTTATAAGTGTTTTTGTCGTATCTGTGCCAGTCAAATTTTGTAAAGGTAGAGATTTCGTCTGGTACTTTTAACCCAGACATCATGTCTATTTCCTCAACACTGTAATTGATATTGTTTATGTCAATCTTTGACAAATCTGTACTTGGTGCAATGTCAAGCAGTTTGTCTATTTTTTCTTTGGCCTCTATAATATCATTGCCTTGAAAGTCAATATCACTCCCAAGACCCAACAAGGAAGAACTTGTTTGTAGTTTTTGGCGATAAGTGTTGTCTACAAAATCTATTACCGCCAAGTGTTCTTTTCCTTCGTTTAGTCGCGTTCCCCTACCTATCATTTGCTGAAACAAAATCCCCGACTGGGTTGGCCTAGCAAGTAATATCACTTCAATGCTTGGCTCGTCAAAACCTTCTGTCAAAACCATACAATTTACGACCACTTGAATTTTCTTTTCTGAAAAGTCTTTAAGTATTTTTGCTCTTTTTCCACTGTCTAAACTTCCAACAATTACCTCAGATTTTATTCCCTCTTTCGTAAATCTTTTTGCCAATGTGTTTGCGTGTTCAACATCAACAGCAAAACAAAGCGCTTGTTTATTTGGTGTTATTTTTTTATATGCCGACACGATTAAGCCGTTTCTGTCATCATTGTTTACTGTTTTTCCCAATTCACCGATATTAAAATCACCGGCTATTGTTTTAACTCCGTCCAAGTCTGTTTCTGTATTTACTCTCCATGCCCGAATTGGAGCTAACCATCCCTCTTTAATGGCTTGAATAATTCCATACTCATAGGCAACCGTATCAAAAATTCTATCAATCCCTTTGTTGTCATTCCTACTAGGTGTGGCAGTAACCCCCAACAATAAAGCGCTTTTGTTCCAATCATTACCGGTTTTTCCGTCTTCTTCTTGGTCTTTTAATAAGCCAAAATGTTCTAGGACGTTCATCCATGTTTTTGAGGATGAATGATGGCATTCATCAGCCACAATAATTCCAAAATCTTTTGGTTGGAATTTTTTAATTCTATCTGAATTATTTCTTCCGATGGTTGGAACAGAAGCAACAATTACATCAGCGTTCTTATTAGCAACCATTTCGGCTTTTTCAATTTCAATCCGTAGTGTTTTGTCTACAAAAAGAAGTTTATCCCTTGCTTGAGTTAGTAACTCCTCCCTGTGTGCCAATATTAGTGCTTTTTTACCTGTTTTCTTTATCATTTTAGAAATAAGGTGACAGAAAACGATTGTTTTTCCCACCCCCGTAGCCATGACCAAAACTTGATGATTATAACCCCTTTCCCACTCTTTTTTAATACCACTAATGGCTTCTTTTTGATACGGCCTCAATGAATAGTCTTTCATTTTTGTAAATTTTTATTTTTAAAATTAAACCACTTTATATATTTTTTTCCCCACGTAGCTGTCTCCTTGTGGCATTTAGTACAAAGTGTTTGTCCATTGTTTATATCCCACAACTCATCACACCCAACAACGTCTTCTATTTTTTTGCAACCGTGGTAGTAAATCAACCATGCTAATGGAACTAGGTGATGTGCTTCTAAGTTTCCACCCTTATTATCACCACATTTTTGACATGCATAGGAATCTCTTTCAAAAACACTTTTTCTCCATTTCTTAAATTCTGGCAGTCTACGAATTTTTAAACCAAGTGCTGTTACACCACCCCTCCATGATGGATTTTTCTCCCCGACCATGTGCGGATTTCTTTTTCCTTTCCAATAGCTAGTTTGTACTCCCTTTTTACCCTTATTCCATGGAATTCTTCCGGCCATGACCTTGCTCAAATTCTCTTTGTGTTTTTTGGTAAAAGGTGGCATTTTTTTACCCTTACGGGCAAGACTCATTTTCTTTCTTGTTTTTGCTGACGCTTTTTTACCAGTTATTGCGATGCTTATTTTTTTTCTTGTTTCAGCAGACACAGAATGTCCCATGTTCGCTATGCTAATTTTTTGTTTTGTTTCTCTGGTATGTGGAGTAAATCTTGGCATGATTGCTTAGTTATAACATATTTCTGTTGCGATTTCAATCATTTGGTTATTTTACTCATTTTTTAGTGAGTTATAATAATAATATAATCGTGTTTTCCGTCTTAAATGGATGAGTTAAATAAGCGATTATTTTTGTTAAAGTTGATCCTGTACTTTTTTCCAGTTTTTGTAACGGCCTATTGCCTTTATTCCAGTTTTTTTTCTCCAATACCCTATAAGATTACGACCTGCTGTTCCAGACGGCAAACCAAGTTTTTCAATAATTTCATCCGGCGATTTGCCTTCTTTATAAAGTTTCATTGCCTCTATTACTTTTTTTTCCCCAAAAGAATATCTTTTACTCATTTTCTAACACCTCTTTTCTTAACGGGTAAATAATTCCCAACATGTTTTCGTTTTCGTAAAACGTCAACAGGTGCGTATCTTCGTGCGGTTTAAGATATAGGGTACTTTCTGGCAAAATGCTACACAATAATGACAGATAGAATGAATTATACCACTCATACCCCTCTCCACCCTTTACCTTAATAAACAAAATGCCTTCGTGGAGTATAATTTCATTCATAATTTTTGCAGGCAATGCTGAGGCCATTTTGACTCCCTTTATAAACTTAGTTAGTTTTATCTCCCTTGTTCCGCTTCTTACTTTTTGGAGTGCCGGTGTTTCCTTTGATGTTTGAATAAGCCAATGTCCGTTTGTAGTCCATTTTTTAGTTCTAAACAAACTGCCATACTTATAGTTAGCTTTCACCGGTGTAGGGCTGAATACCTTTTTTAGATCTTTGTGTTCAATGTTTTTGTTCATTTTTAGTTAATAAATAATAAAAAACCCCGCTTGTGGCGGGGTGCATGCTTAAATCCCGCTTGTGATACTTTGTATCATCTCTTAGCGGGTTGGTTTTGTCTAGTTTGTTTAATTCATAGGGGGTTTATAGCTCACTTTCACAATCCGAACACAATTCAACCTCCTCACCGTAATAGTCTGTACAGGTTGATAAATCGTCATTTACAAATCTTTCATTACAATGGTCGCAAAGACTATATTCATCTTCTACACAATTTACACACAACTCTATATCATCTCCGTTGACCATATAAAGTGAGGTATCTCCACTATTACCACAATTTTGACACTCTCCCGATCTTTCACCCCTTCTGCCGGCGTGGGTTTCCTCAATAGAATACCCTACCATTTTAATTTCTTCCATAGCTTTTGTTATTAGTTCTATCTGACTTTTGTCTTTAGCTACATCTAACCAAGACAACATATCTTTTAAGGCTTCAAATATAATATCGTAACTATCTTTTGTAAACTCCATATCTTTTCATCTTCTACTACCTGTAATTTTACCATTTTTTAAGTTCTCTGTCAAGAGTGGATACTAGGGGAATAAGGTTTGTCAAAAACCCTATTGTGCCATTTTCTAAAAAAATAGCTACCACCCGCCGATTTTCCTAAACTTGTTTTTCGTTGGGTATGTTGTTTTTTTTTTACAAGTTTAACAGGTTGTTTTCCGGTAGATTTTATTTTCAAGATACCGGACATATCCACACCGGCATTAAATACTACATTTTCTTTTTCTTTGCTTTTCATTTTATTAGTAATTTATAATCATTATCAACAAAAACCCCCCCCACCATACAAAGGCGGGGTTGGGTTTAGGTTTTTGCTCTTATGCTTTCTTGTCCTCTTTCTTCGCACTTGCGACTACGGCTTGAGCTACTTCAAACTGAAGTTTAGCCATATACTCTAAGTTAGGTTCGTTACTAACTAAGGCCACCGCTAGATCTTTAGCTTCAACTTTTGCGAGTCTGGCAATTACCAGTACGCTAGGTGTAACACTATTGACCAAGTCGGCTGACTTCTGTGTTAAAACTTTTGGTGATATCATATTTTTTTTCACCTCCATTCTTATTTTTAATTAGTAACAGGTAGCGGTGGTCGCGACAGGGCGGTTGCGGGGAAAACCCGCTTAACCCCTACAACCACCCCTACCCAGTTCCTAAACTTGCTTGGTAACTGGTGTGATTTTTTCTATACCTGTCATTTATAGCATTGGTTAGTCTTTTTTGTTCACTTAACAATGTTTTCTTTTCACCTTTTCTGATAAAAGATTGACCTTCAATGATACTTTCAATTTCAAAAGCCCTGTCTTCAAGATCTCCGGTGGTATATTGACTTGGTTTTCTTATAACTTTTCTTATATCAAAATCAAGATCTACAATTTCTCTAACTACTCCGCCGTCTTCTTCCTCAATATCTTCTTTTATACTAGTTGTTGGTGTACTGTTACTAGTGGTTGAGTTCCAAACCGGCCTTTCAATTTCAAACATTGTAGTTTTTTGGGGTGTTATCTTTAATCCTTTTTTACTTGCTCCATATTCTATCTCATAAAACATAAAATCATTTTCGTTTTCTATTGCTTCAAACATGTTAAAATAGTTTTCTTTTTTGTATAGGGCATCTTTCAAAAAGTCCTCATTACTTGTAAAATAGATTACTCCGGTTGATTTTTCATAGGCTAAACACAACGGATTTCTACTAGCCATTAAATACAAACTTAAAGGCTGTTTGATATTTAACATGGCAATTGTCATAGACCCCTCTACAACTTTTGCCATTCTCTGTATTGCCTCAGCCAGTGGATTGTCTAATTTCTGATACATTTCAATCATTTTTATAATAATTTCACTATCAACCTGTGCATCTCTTTTTAACTTAAACTTCTCAAAAAGTTCTTTATCATTTTGGATTACTCCATTGTGAACAAGTGATAAACCGGATTTTGTAAACAATGGGTGGTTGTTCATATTATTATTTTCATCACCTTGAGTTTTTGCCCGAGTGTGACCTATCAATACTCGCGGGTTATTTTCTTTTAGTTCTTTCAAGAAGTTGTCAGTTTTCACAAACTCGTTTGCCGGTAGAGGTGCTTTTATGGTTTGTATTCTCCTGTTTTCAACTCTAACACCCTTGATAAAACTTATTCCGGTAGCATCCGATCCTCTGCTCATGCTTTCTATCAATAGCGGTATAACCATACTTTTTGCTCTTTGAACGCCTTCCGGCCTTGTTGCTATATAGCCTATTATTCCACACATAATTATTCTAGTTCTTGGTTTGATAATGGGCTATTGTCAACTTTATTTACTGGTTCTTTTTCGTGTTTCTTTACTCCAACCAACGAGTCTTTGACAGGTGTTAGTAGTGTTGGCACAAGTAATGGTAGGGTTTTTTTGTTTCCGGTTATTCTGTCAACCGTATAGCTTTTGTAAATGCTTTGGTTAGTAAACATTAAGCAAGTAAACGTTATTGTTTCTGCCAAAAAGCTGTTTTCTTCTCTAATCTTCCTGCCCAAACCAACCCTCATTCCCACCGGTTTCTCGGTGTTATGATCTCTTGAGTTCCATTCGTAAGGAGGTTGGGGATATAGATTTACGCTTACTTTTCTTTTATATTTATAGGTCTTTAACAGTTCTTGAATTATTTTTTGGAGTCTTTTTGCTTTTACTGTTGTCATTCTATTTTTGTCATAGCTGATATCAATTCTTTCGCCTTTTTCTTTTTTTCTACCATAAACAACAACAATACTACCCTGATTAACCAAGTCGGTATTTGGTAAAACCGAATTAAGTGCCTTGTTTAAATTGTTGCCGATTTCTTTTGTTTGAAAATCTTCCGGTGAACCCAAAACAAAAGTATGACGGCCACCATTAGACGTTTTTACTTTTATAGACAATATGTTTGTTATTTTGTCAACCAATTCTTTAGCACTCATTAAGACGATATTTTTAACAACCCTATGGGGTATGTTCCACCCAAGTTTTATTTCTGTTTGTAGTATGGGATTATTTCTTGTTGAGTGGTATAGGAGATAGTCAATTTCCTTTTTGTATTTTTTATATAGAGGTAGTTCGGTGGTTATTGCTTTTTTAGTTTCTTTTAAGAACGGTCTTAATAACCTTGTGTTGTGTCTGTTAAAACAGTTTTCAAAACCGGATACACTCTTAATGCTTTCTTTTACTAAATAATTATTTAATATGCTTTCGTGTCCTATGGCGTATGCTAAACACAAAACCGATTTTGTCAATTTTTCATTGGCTAGCCAAGAAGGCAACGGCCGATATTCCATGCCATATTCTTTCCTCCGGTGATCTCCCAATTTCCCATAACTGCCTTTTCTTTTTTGCGCGTGTTTTTCTATTTCCGTAAACATTAGTGGAAAGGTTAACAGGGTGTCTAAGTTTGTAACAAGGTTGGCTATGGTTTTGTCCATTAGTCTTGATACGTTTGCGTCAACTTGAAACGAGTCTTTTGGTCTTTTCTTGGTGGTTGCGTCAATAACGTTACCGTTTCTCATAATATATAATTTTCCAAGTTCTTTACTGTAAAACGGCATGGCCTTGCTACGGCTGTTACATATGCGGGGGTGTCCAAAATGAACGTGTCCACCGATTGACACCCTGCTATCAGATGAAAAAAATCCAAGTTGATATAGTGTTTTGTCGTTCTTTTTTGATAATAGTATTTTTCTTATATTTTCGGCATGTGTAAGTGGGTCTGTTGTTGGTTTTGGTCTTAATTCGGCTGTTGAAGAACATCCGTCAAGCCCAAAAGGTTGACGGTGGTTGCTGTCTTCTAAATACTCACAAGCCTCAACTGTTGCATTGTCTATTGGTGAACCAAAACACATTTCAGGGTCAGACCCTATCATCAACTTCGCTGTTGGGATTTTTGGCGGTTTTGGTTTTGGTGTTACTGTTGGCATATTATTTATTTTTAACTTCCGGTAATGAAGATCTTCTCTCAATTGCATCTCTTAATTGCATTGTTAAGTCCACTAGTTTTTCCATTTCATCAAAAACAAGATAACTTTCACCGGTTTTTTCGGTGTTTAAATGGTTGATTGCCATAGACAACCGGTTTAAAAGCATAGTTGCCACTCCTGTTCTCAATACTGTATGTTCGTCGGCGTTGTACCTTATAAGTTTAATCATTTTTGTTTCATTTTTTGACCTACTACCAGTCTATCATTTTTTATGGTGTCTGTCAAGATTTTGTGTTTTTGACGTTTGTTAAGTCTTGTTAATTTTTTCAGTTGTTAATTTTATGCTCTTTTTAATTTTAATCCGCGTCTTCTGCTGTTCTGTCTATAATTTCCATGGCCGGATCTTTTATCATCTCTGCCGGTGTATATTTTATCAAATCTCCCTCACCGTCCATTTCGTATCTTGTGGCTATGTCTGTATCACAATTAAGACAGTGATATCCACTCCAAATAGCACCCCATGAGGCACGAACAACCCCTACATTACTTTTACAGGTACTACAAATTGGTAATTCCCTTTCCTTTTTTTTGTTAGCCTTGCTTTGTTTTTTAAGGCGGTCTGCCTCTTTTATAAACGACTGTCTTGCTTTTTCTCTGTTGGTTTTGCTGGTTTTGCCTGTCAATTCCTTTACTAGACAATCAACAGGCAGTCTTTTTGTTATCATCATTTTGTTCTCTTTCTTTGATTGTAACTACAAACAACTTTACCATTTAACAATCCTCGCACCTTATAACTACCGGCGTATAACTTACAGGCATTGTTTATTTTTTCTTTAATTTCCTTTTTACTTTTTCCGGTTGTTAGTTTTACAACGTCTTCCGGTTTCATGTTTAAGTGCTTTTTTCCTCCCATATTGTCCGAGTATTCAATTCTTATCTTCATTTTTGTTTATAATTACTGATTAAAACTACTAAAATCTTCAACACCTGACATAAAATATGTGTCCACCGGCTTTTCTATTATGTTGGGTTTCTTTCCATATTTTTTCTTGTATGCCTGAAAAAATAATGGGCTGTCTTCTCTGATGTCCAAATATATTTTTCCGGTAACTGGGTTTATTTTACTGTCCTTACTCATTTTGGACAAGATCTTTAATTCTTTTAACATCTCTCTTGACATGCCCAAGTAACCTTTCAACTGGTGTGACGGACATGAGTAATAGTCAAAAAATGCTTCGCTAAAGTCTTGTTTTTGCTGTTCTACTTTTTCTTGTTTGACAGGAGCAGGAGATACAAAAGGAGAGTTCACAACACCCGACCATGACATAAAAGCTCTAGCTTGGTTTCTTGCTGTTGTTGAGTTTGGCATGGTGTTAAGCTGTTGGTTTATATTTTAAAGACGGTATCTTTTCTACCGGTAAAGTATTGGCTACTTCTTGGATTAGCTCTTTTTCAACTGTATGTGTTTCGTCAATTGAAACATCTTCAATTTCTTCACCTATTGACAAAAGATATTCAATTGCCTCCTCCTCGTGATCGCCACCTTTTTCACCGACGAACCAACCAAAATCAGCATCTCCATAGGTGTTGGTGAATTGAAGTATAATCAAAACTTTTTCTTCCATACTTATTCAATTTTATAATCAGGCAGTTGGTTGACAGGTTTCGCACCTGTGTTTTCGGATACTTACCGGCGTTTTAGCTACTTAAACTACAACCTTTACCATACAATAATTTAAGCATTTTTACCCCTGTTTGTCAAGTTTAGTCTTATATATAATTATTATCTTTTTTCATTTTGCCTTTTTTACCGGTTTTTACCGTTCTCCTTGTGGGTGTTCGGTCTTTAATAAATGGTGGTGGCTATCAGATAGAATAGGATAACCGGAACAATAAGACAAAGTAGGCAGGTTAAAATCTCTAAGCCTATTTTATGAGGCTTGTTGAGGTTTAATTTTCCGGCTCGTCTGTCGGCTTGATGTTTATATAGTTTTTTTTGTTCAACGGGGCAGTTGTGTGGCATATGGGCAGATTTTTAATTTATAATTTCGTGGTCTTTAATGTTCGGCGGTGTGGTTCTTCTATTGTAAACAGACCGGCCTTTTTACACTTCTCGCATGAACCCTGATAAGTTCTGTGCCATGAATAGGCTTGTTTAGCTTTAAAAATCCCCCACTTGTAACCCATACCAATTTTCTTTATCCTCTTTTCTTCTCCTATTTTATCAACTTTGATCTTTCCCCCGCATGATAAGTGGTGGACACCGGTATCGGTATGCTCTGCGGTGTAGTGTCTTAGTCTTTTGGTTGTTTTTTTCTTGTTTGTCATATTTTTAAGCCTTTCTACTACGTTTTAAGCCCTCCGGCGAGTGCTTGATGTGTGTTGGGTCGTGGTTTATCAATCTTTTTTCCACAAGTAGGACAAAACTTGGTCAAGATGTTGTTGTCACGAGGAAAACAGTTTTCACTATCAACATAATATACCCCCTCCTCCTCTATAAAAGGAAAGCCGGTATCTTTTATGTAGAGGCAAGTAGGACAATCTTTGCTATTTTTAACTGGTTTATAATTTTTCCATGATCCTGTCAGGGGGGTGCTTATCATTGTTTGGTGGTGTTTTTTAATCATTGTTTCGGTTTAATTCCTATTATTCCAAGAACACAAAAGCCGGTTTTCTCTGATACAAAATTGGCAATTTCGGTGTTAGTGGTGTCTTCGTTTTCTATCAGCATACTAAGCTCGTCAAGGCAAATCCCAACTCTAACTTTTTTGGTTTTGCCATTGTCAAGTTCAATAACGGCAGATATAATTTCCTCGTCCTCGTCCATGTTATAGTCTGTTTTTACTTCTTGATACTCATTGTTAAACCACTCATTGAAACAAGCCGGATAACAACCCTCGTCATGTTCTTCGGGGTATTCTGTAACGTATTTAACATAAGCCTCAAGTGCTTTGATATAGTTCTCCTTACTTAGTGTTTCTTTTGGGTCTTCCATTATTTCAGCTATTTAATAATTGTTGATACTGTCTTATAAACATCCATGCTATTTGGCGTATAAAGATCAATAGCGTTTTGCTCTGCCTCTTGTTTACTTTTGGCCACTATCTCATATTCAACCGGTGTGGGATATACTAAGACTGAATAGGTTTTTGATTTTTTGGTTGTCATTTTTCGGTTGCTTTCCAATTTATAATCTTGACAATATAAAACTTGCTTCCGTAAGCGTTGGCCTGTGCCATTTTAACCGCTTTGTTTAAGCTGTCGTGTCCGTCGTCGTGGAAACTCAAGCCCTCGCTATTGTAGTCAATTAGTATATGATATTTTGTTTTCATTTTGTTTTAATAACTCTTGGTGTCTTAACTCTGTCCGCCCTTGCATGACTTCCCCATTTTCCTTTATGATCTTTTCCGTCGGTTTTCCTGCCGTCGTCGCTGTATATCTCGTCAGCGTATTTAAGTGGTGTTTGTCTTTCTATTTTACTCATTGTTTAATGTGTTTAATTTCTTCTTCTGCACACCACACCAAACCGCTACTATCATAAAATCCATATTTATACTTGGTCGCTTTGCCACCTTCTGTCATGCCTCTTGTGGTAGCTATCACGTATGTTTTCCCGATCATTTCCTTAGAAATCTTTATTAAGCCGGTGGCTGTTTTAGGATATGTTGACAAGTCTATATCTTTGACAAACTCAACATTGTCGCCCACTTCAAACTTCAACTTCTTTTTTGGTGTTTTGTTCAGGTTGTTGTCTTTTTTCATTTTGTTTTCCTTATTGTTTTTTAATTGTTTTTTTATATCTTCCATAATGTAGCGTGGTTATATTCTCCGGTGATACTGTCCTTGTAAAACATAAACTCATGTCCGAGTATCTTTTCAATCTCTTTGTGAGATAGGCCGGTTTTTCTCATTCTTAGGGCTTTTTCTTCTAGTCTTGTTTGTTCTGTTTCTGTCATATTTTTATTCGCCGGTTGATAATTATAAATACTGCTCAAACTTCTTGTTATACTTGGCCTCTATTTTGTTGGCTTGATCCACCCACTTATCATATTCAATGACTAGCAAACAATCCTCACACTCCCCACAGGTGCAATCCAAGTCAATGTCAACAAATTTAAACTTCTCCGGCATATCAATTTCAAAACTTGGGTAACTTCCAAGATCGTGGGGGTTTTGTTTCTTCCATATTCTGCCACCTATTTTACCAATCTCTTTTTGTAGGTATTTTAACGCCTCCCCTTGTTTTTTGGTTGGTGCGTCTATCGTGCTATAACTTCCGTATTTCATAACTTAACTGTTTTTAATAATTGACGTTTATCCTATTATACAAATCTGTTCTCCGGCCTCTGCCTCCTTGTTAAAATACTCCTGAGCCACTTTGTTACCGGATTGTATGGCACTCAGTAATGATCGGTAGTTCAAGATCTCTTTAGCCAATTTTTCTATCGTTTCGGCTGTCTTTACTCCTCCTCTAAACTCAATGCCGGTTATTATATAGCTGATTGCTTTCTCCACTTCTCCCATGTTTTCATTCTCTCCGGCTTTTGCCAACTCGTTGATACCGTCTTGAATAACGTCACAATCTTT
>Ga0207997_1000410_pt1 | contig 22085 bp, 30 predicted proteins | sample AntAceMetag02UKN_FD_184777 | JGI IMG/M metagenome (GOLD analysis project Ga0207997, IMG submission 184777) | Saline lake microbial communities from Ace Lake, Antarctica - Antarctic Ace Lake Metagenome 02UKN (SPAdes) (version 2) | ecosystem: Environmental > Aquatic > Non-marine Saline and... | reverse complement strand
GCCCCAGCTGGTTTTTTGTTACTTCTACCAGACATATTGGCAAGTTTTCTATTCGCATCGGCATCAACAAGAGTAAATCTGTCATCGCTTCGTGACTCGAGTACATAAGCCTCAATTTTGCGTGTCACATAGTTTTCGTCACTGAGTTCACAAATGCTTGATAGACTTGGTAGCCCAGCAGGATATTTTTGATAAGTAAATGATAAGGTTGTGTAATTTGAGAGATTGTTAATGGTCATAACAAAGCCATCGGCTCTATTGCCAGTAATATAAGCAAACTGGTCGTTAATATTTTGACCATAAATCTCTTTTGCTAAAATAATTGGAAAAGACTTCCAGCTCCCAGACGTATCTAGTGCGTAAAGTTCTGTTTCTTCTTCTCTAAAATTGGTTGGTAGTGAAACTGTAGCACAAGTTGCATAAGTAGTGTAAGGTGTTGAAAATTCTTTTAAATGACCACTAGCAGCCCCTTCTCTAACAGCTCTATCGGCATAATTTTTTCTAGTTGTTAATTCTTGGTCTGTTGGAAGTTCTGCCGTTAAATCTAAGTAAGCGGCGCTATCTATTAAAATTTGCTGTAAGGTTGCTGACATATAGAGATAATGCTAAAGCATTGTCTTATAGGTTTGCAAGTCTATTTTTGCCAGGGGAAAACATCGGTCTTCCAGTAGAAAACCTTAATTGGGTCAAAACCCCACTTTTTTATATATCGGTCTCTATTAGCATCGTTAATTTCTCCACCACCTTCAAACTTGTGAATTACATCGCCCTCTTTATGCCTTACCTGGATCGCATAATTTCTAACCATCTTGCCACCTGCTTTACAAATTCTAGTCCAGTAATCAACATCTTCATAATTGAATGGAGCAAATTGTTCGTCAAAATAACCAATTTCTTTAATTGTTTTTTTACTCAACATAAAACAAGATCCAGGAAACCAGGTGTGGTCTACTTTTATTCCAGTTCCTGCAGCCATATGTTCAACTGATGGCGCTGTGACCATAGCTCCTTCTGTTTCAAAGCCTTTTAACATCGCCTCAATCCATCCTGGTCTGGCAACAATGTCATCGTTTATCACGACAATATAGTCTCCTTTGGCAAGCTTAATTCCATTATTCCAGCCAAAAGCTATTCCCTTACTTTTAGTGTGATGAATAACTAAATCAGCGTATTTATTTAAAAACTTTGTTGAAAGAGGTGAACCATCATCAACAACAATTAGCTCGGCGCCTGGTGAAAATAGCTTCACTGATTCAAGACATTCAATTACAACGTCTTTGTGCTCTTTTTTTCTTAACAAACAAGGCATTACAATACTTACTTTCAAAATTCCATTCCTGGAGCAATTTGACTTGCTACCATATGCGTTGCAATAGTTGATATTGGAGTCCAAAGTTCTTTGCCAGTGGTGGCAGTTAGTTCTAGCCACATCTGTTGATCTAAATAGCCGTGCTTTGTTAGCAATTCATAATGTTCTTTTATATTTTCTTTAGTAGTACCATAAGTCATTGTTGTTGATGGAGAATTTCTCCAATGCCGACCGTTAAACCATCTCAATTTAACATTATCACTTGGGTATTTATCTGGATGGTCATAAGGACTAATAAACCCAAATTCTTTGATGGCCTCAACAATCTCTAATCCCGTATCTGGTTTGTAAACATAATCACATTCCTGGAAAAGCACATCTTCATCTAAATCTTTAGCAATTTCAAAAGATCTAAGATAGGTCGAGTTAATTCCACCATTAGTATATTCTGTTGAAAACTTAAATGGGATATTATCTTTTAATGTTTGATCATAGTTCCTGGTGTGATCGCATAAGAAAATAATCTCTGGCTTTACCTCTTTAAAAGCCTCAACAAACTTATCAAGACAATAAAGATTAAGAGCTAGTTTTGATCCCCTAAGAATTGGAGGAGGATTAGTTGATTCAATGTCGCAAAGTCTATAAATTACTTTCATTTCTTCCAGGTTTTAGGCAACTTTTTACTTGGGATTTCAACCTCTGTAAATTCTTGTTCTTGTGGTCCTTGTTGCTTGCACCACTCCCAGGTTTCTTTAATTCCTTTTAAAAACTCTGTATCACTATAACCAAAAACTATTTTGCAAATTGAATGATCTGACTTTGCCGTGTGAACCTCTTGAGGTCTGTCTGGCAAATAGTTAGGCTCAATATCAATACCTGAAACCTCCCTAATTGTGTCTGAGAGCTCATTTATCGTGTAGACCTTCTCACTACCAACATTAACAGTTAAACCTGCGACTGGCGCTGTTGCCATTTTCTTTAAAACTTCTGCTACGTCATCAATGTAGGAAAAACAGCGCTTCATTGTGCCATCGCCAAAGATTGAATATGGTTTGTTTTTGAGAAGTGAGTTCATAAATAAAGTAACAACATTTCGGTATGGGTCTCTCATATTCTGTCCTGGACCATAAACATTGTGTGGTCTAGCAATAACAAATTCAAAGTCGTGTACCTTTGCCAGTACCCTAATGGTTTGTTCACAAGCCATCTTATTGATGCCATAAATATCTTGAGGGATTGGAGGATCGCTTTCCTTAAAAGGAATTTCAATCGAACCATAAACAGCAATACTAGATGTAAAAATAAAGCGCTTCATTCCATTATTTATTGATGGTACTAAAACATTTAAAAATATTCCAATGTTTCTTTGAGTAATATCTATTGGTGAAAATTGTGCTTTCCCCTCAGCAGCGTTAGCTGCGAAGTGATAGACAACCTCTGGCTTTATTTTTTCAACAGCATCGGTAGTAGCTTTTTTATCTAATAAATCAATGTTAAATCTGGTTTCCTGATCGTGCAAGTTGTCGTTTGATCTTGATATACCAAAAACCTCATTTCCTTCTTCTATAAGTTTTTTAACAACGTGCGATCCTATTAAGCCAGATGATCCAGTTACTAAAATTCTCATAAGTCACCCCACTTTTCCACAATGTTATTCACATTCGCTCTTACCCACTCTACACAGTGTTCATCATCAATTTCCTCTGGCACCTCATACTGTAAATCAATTCTATCGTCAATCTCTTGAGTTCTAACTACTGGTAGTTTTCCACTTTCGATTTGTTTAATCATCCAAGCCATTCTAGGATCATTAAGTCTGCGAGTTCTGTTGACACTTGTGCCACCCTCGTCTTTACCAAGCGCTCCCCAGTGGTCAATGCAAATAGCAACAATGCTATCATCAACAATCAGATTGTATCCAAGCCTATCAGCTCTAAAAATTATCTCGGTATCATCAAAGCCAAGCGCTTCATCAAAGAATTCATAGTAGCCACCAAGAGATTTTAGCAAAGCTGTTGGTACTGCCCCAAAGTTCTGTTCAAAATCAGTTATCTTAAAACTTTTTCTCAAACCAATGTGTTGTTGTCTAATGCTCTCTCTCATAAATTTACCAATAACATCAGCTCCAGTCTTACCATCAAACCAGTCTTCTTTATCTGACTGATTCGGTTTAATTGCTGGCTCGTTATATTGATCGACTGGTGAAATGAAAGATTTAGGGTTGTGTTTGTAAATATCAACCAGCCTCTCAATTCCATCCTCGGGCATCAAAACAAAGTCTTGCAGGAAAACAAATAATTCCCCTTCCGCCGCTTCAATCGCTGTATTGTTAGCATTGATTAGAGAATAAGTCCGTTTAGTTTTTCGTTTCTTACCTCTAAGGTATTTAATTTTAATTTCGTATTCAAGTCCGTACTTTTCGGCAACTTCGCTTCTATCTTCTCTGCCATCGTCAACAATTATCCATTCAATATTTTTGTAAGTCTGTTTTGAGATATTGTCTGCCATCACATTCCACCACCCATCACGAATTGTTGGAGTGTAAATTGTTACTAGCGGTTGCTTATCTTCTTTTTCAAAGAATGGCACCCACTTTTTAGCAATTTTGTTGGTAAAGTAGCTTTTAGCGAACTTTTTAGCCTTTTTACTCTCTTTTTCCCAGAGGTCGGGCTCGTCTAGTAGCCTAAAAACGGCTTTTTTAACTTCCTCGAGTATCTTTATATCTCTAATGTCACCCTCTATCTTGAAACCACTACCGACTGTCTCTTTTAATGCTGCTAAATTAGTAACAACAGGCACAAGACCATCTTTTTGAGCCTCTAGAGCGCTGATACAGTTAATCTCAGTAAAATATGTCGGGTATAACCAAATACCACATTCTTTTCTAACGGCTTTTAATTCTTCTTTTCCAAGTCTGCCGTGGTGAATAACTCCAGGCTGTTCCATTAGCCTGTCCATTTCTTCTTTCCATTCCATTCGCTCAGGATTTTTACTGGCAACTTTCAAAAACATATCCCAGCCGTAGCAAACATTAAGTTTAGCTTCTGGATATTTTTTAACAATGTCTGGCCACAGAAACAAAACAATATCTAAAGACCTATCATAAGAACTTCCATAAAAAAAATTAAGCTTTTTCATAATTAAATCCCATTGCTAATAATCACAAACTTATCGTCAGGAATATTAGGAGCCAAGCTACGTTGATACTGGCTTTTAACAAAAATCTTATCAATGCTTGGCAATATGTCTAAATAATCTTGTTCGCTAAATACATCGTGCAAATCTACAAAGAACTTTTTAGCAACAATCTTGTTTGCTAAGAAGCCAGAGCGCCACTGGATAAAAATGTTAAACCTATCCTTTGGGTTGAAACGCCTGAAACTCTTGTAGGTAACTCCATCGTAAACTCCCTCTTTTTTAGGATCACCATAAACAGTAACTTTGAAACCAAGACTGGTCCATTCTTTAGCCAGCTTGATAACAGCGGTCTCACTACCACCAATACCATCTTTTAAGCTACTAGGATCCCACTTCTCAAAATGAGCTCCACCAAAACTGGCGTAATAACAGATTTCATTGTCAGCCCAAGTTTTTGGCTTGCTATAACTATTGATTAGCTTGTTGTAGAAAGGTAATTCTTTAAATTTAGCAGGGAAGTTATCTAAAACGGCGTTTAATTCATCATAAAGCTTGGCTTTAGCCAGATACCTAGTAAAAAGGTCAATATGCTCGCAAGCATCATTGTAATCAGAAAGGTCGCTGAGGTAGTTGAGTTGCTCGAGGTTTTTTTCACTTGGTTCAATTTCATATATTTTCTCCGCTGCCTCAAAGGCTTTTTTAATCTTTTTAACAACATTTAGATTATATTTGAGGTCTAACATTAAAGACTTAAATTTCCAGTCAATAATGTTTCTATTTCCTGCTGTTTTTTTATCTGGTTCTATTGCGCTGGCAATATCCATATATGTTTTCATATCATCATATTTACCAAGAGAAAAACTAACATTGGCAAGCGCCAGATAAATCTCCTTATTCTGTGGCCACTCGTCAAGTGCTCCAAGCAGTGTTGCTTTAGCTCTCTCATAATGACCAAGATAATAAAAACAACTTGAAACTAAGATTAGTGCGGTTGCTCTTTCTTCATCCCAACCAGATTTGGTTAAATATTCCTCACCCAGAGCGATACACTTCTTGTGTAAACTATCGCTTTTAGAGTAGGCGTAAATCTTCATCAGATAAAGGACGGTTCTCGGGTCTATTTTTCCAGCTTCCCTCTCGTCATTTAGTTGTTTCTCCAGTAAGCGCTTATTTCTGTCACCCCTAACCTCATTTTCGGCATCAGAGTGTCTCGTGGCATCGCGGTGAAGCACGGCTATTGGAAAAACTGGGTGGGGATCTTCTAGCGTGTGTTTAATCCCGGTATAGTTTAATTTAGATCCATCAAATTCTACTGGGGTCTCGTGTAAGCGACCGACCCACTTAATTTTATTTCGTTTGATTATTCGTTCTCTATTATGATAAAGCTCAATATCAATTAGATTCTCATAGTTTCTCTCTTTTCCTTCAACAAATCTGTTGCCGTACCAGTAGGTAAAAAACACCTGGTCATATTCTTTTCGTCTAGCAAGATCAAAAATCTTTGGTAGATACTCTCCACCAACAAGTTGATCGTCACTATCAAGCCATAAAATGTAATCTACATCTATACTAGCCTGAGCAAAGTTAAAATTCCGTTGTTCTGCGAAGTTGTCCTTCCATTCTAGGAAAGAATACTTAAAGCCGTTCTTTTTGCAATATTCCTTTGTCTCTGTAGTGGATTTCCCATTAGCTGTAATGCAAACTTCATCAACAAAGTCTTTAGCACTATCAACTGCGATTTTTAAGCCATCAAGCTTTTGATCGCCCTCAACAATTATACAAAGTGCTGACTTGTTCATATTAAGCCTTGTTTGCGAATCTAAACATTGGAAATTTCTTAACCAGTTTTAGATAATATTTTCTATCGAGTTCATTGTCGTCTTTAAAGACTTCTTTCATTATTTTGTGGATATAAAGGGGAATTGAAGCAAGGCTTCTACCAGAATGAGCTTTAACCTGCTCTTTGATTGTTTTCTCACTAAATTGGTATTCAGCTCTAAGTTTTAACCAGTCTTGGCTCTCTTTTGGATACAAGTCTCTCCAGGTTGCGATAATAACCTGCATCAGCTTGTTGCCAGATTCACTAAACACTGTTTTTGGTTGTCCTAGCCTCTCCCAAGCCAACATAAGACTCATAAGAGCCTCATTAACAGTGTCTGGCAGGATTTCGTAGTCCTGACCTTTTATTGAAATATTTTTATTAAGATCTTTAGGGGCAAGTATTGGATTATTCATTTCTTAACCCAATTAAACAACAACGGGCGAGGAAAGTCAAACTCTCCCCGCCCTATTGGCTATCTATTACTTAATAACTTTATAGAGTTATTGCGTAACCAGATCGCTTCACCGATGCTTTTTCAGCTAAACTTACCAAAGTAAATTCAGAGATATATACACCATTGTCGCGGTCTCCATCAGTAGCTCTGTCTTCCCAGTGAGGTTCACCAGTTCCGACTAAGAATGAATACTCGAAAGTATCCTCTCTTAAACCGTAAACTTTGAGGTTTCCTTGAGTAGCAGTAACGTCTTTGTGAGCAATGATTTTGATAGCTGGACCTAAGTCTGCATCAAAAACACGCACCTCAGAAGTTAAGCGCTTATCAGAGGCATTGATGTTACGAGTAACATTTGTACCAAAGGTAGCGATTCTTCGCTTGATGATTGGAGGACAAAGTAAAACATCCATAATGTATTCGTGTCCAACTCCTGTGTAGGAATCGTTGACGATGTCATTAAGTTCAGTTTCAGTAAAAGAGGTGTCGGTAGCACGAACAGTTACGTTGCTTGAAATACAAGCATCGATACCTGCCATACCACGTGCAACTCCAGAAGAACCAGAAGCGTAACTACCATTGATGGTAGCCCATTCCATTTGGCTCTTTAGGCGTTTAAGTGCACGCTCTTTTTCTTTGCTCATAGCATCTTCACCAGTTACCATAGCGATTGATTTACGAGTACGTGACAAACGGACAGGTTCATCTAAGATGATGGTTCTGTTGTTTGATCGTGTCTCGGAATCCAGATCGGCGTAGCTAGTGATTGCACCCTCAACGGATCCAGTAGCGCTAGTAGCTCTTGATTGATAATATAAATTCCATTCATGAATTGTATTCATGGCTGGACTGCTCTTACCTAAGTTAGACATCAAATAGTTGTCTTCGTTAGGAGAAACATCTCGCATAATTGAAAGGAGAGACTCTCTCATTTCAACCTGCTCGGCAAATTTTCCAAATGCCATATGGTTTATTCCTTATGCTAGTTAATAACCAGCTCTTTTCAACCGCTCGGCTAATGCTCCTTTTTTGTTAAGCCTAGTCGCTGTTATAAGTTGTGATTCTTCTGCATCATTATAAGAAGTTTGCGCTGATCTTTTCTGGCCAGCATTGATTTGCTGTTTTTCATCGGATTGAGTATCTTGTTTCTGCTCTGCTGGTTTTTCAATACTTTCGGTTTGACCCTTATAGTATTTTCTAACCTCTGCTGCGGCTTTAACAACATCCTTCTCTCCGTTAGCCATTTGACCAATTAGCTCATTTCTTACAAGTTTGTAGAAGTTATTATCAAACTTGTCGCTGTGAGGGTTTAGCTCTGGGTATTTTTCATTGGCTAGTTTGGTTTGTTGAGTTTCCTCGTAATTCACAAACTGGCTTTTGATTGCCTGAGCTTCTCTCTCAGCTTTTTCAGCTCTATTCTTTGCATCAGTAATGCTTTTTTGCAAAACATTTGCGTTCACATATCCCTGTTCATCAATTAGCTGTTCTTCATCCGGCTCTATTGTCGGAGTTTTTAAGCTAAAATCAAAATTGGGAGCTTGTGGAGCTGCCTTTGGTTTTAAGCTGTCTAAAACGGATTCTGCATTACTTTTATTCTCGAAGTCTCTGAGCTTATTGCTCATTTCCTGATTGGTCTTTTTGAGCTTTTCAAATTGCTCTCTGGTCCGATCATTCGCGTCTTCGGGAAGTTCAGCTTCCTCGTTTGGCTTTTGTTCAGTGTGCAATTCTGGTTGCTGGTTGCCCTCAGCCTCTTTATCCTGCACGTTGGTATCTTCGTTCATAGAAGCACCCCCTTATGTTGATTTTAATATTCCTGCTCGGTTTAACGTGGGAGCATCACACGACAACATTAAAAGTAATAATATGCAAAATCAGCATAGGTTTGCAAGTGGAGTTTATTTTGTTAGTAAGTCGTAGAGTTGTTTTAACTCATTACCAGAGCCTTGCCAGGCATTACCACACTCAAGACATTTAAGTTCATTACCAACAAAGTCTAATCTTTTGTGTTGGCACTTCTTAAATTCAATCTTCGTTTTTTCCTGGTAAGTGTCAAACTCCTGATGGTCATTGTCGATCATCTTCTTATGTTTTTCAAAGAAATACTTAGATTGCAAATTTCTCCTTTGGATCCATAGCCTTAGTAATGGCGTTAATTCTAGCCTCACTACTCGCTAACAAATCAATTATTTCTTGATAAGCTTTAGCTCTGCCATAAGATTCGGTGTAAGCTTTAAAAAAGGCTTGCTGATCCGAGAACTTGGCTGGGTCTACCCAAAGGTTTGTTGCCGCCGCCTTGAGCTTGGGGAGCAGGTGCTCCTTGTAATCCTCCAGCTGGTTGATTCGGTTGAACGCCTCCTGGACCCGGAGCTCCTCCTTGAACTGGAGCGACTTCTGCTTTTTTAAAATATCGTTGGCTATCATTTAGGCCTCCTTCATTTAAAATTGATACTAATAAGTCTTTAATTTTTGGAACCCATCCTTCTTGTTGCAACAGACCAAGTATTGTTTCATCCTTAATCATTGAGAGTCCAAGTTGTCTTGATGCTATATATTCCTCACTAGCTCCCATTTCCATTGACTTGACGTCAACAATGTAAGAGAAGTTACCATCAAAATCTTGAGGTACCACGTGAAGTTTGGCTGAATTTTGTTTTTCATCAACTTCAAGTTTTGGTGATACAAGCAATTTACTTAAATCTTCTTCCTCAGGATTTTCAACAAATGGATGTTCTGGGATCATTGAGGCATCCATCATATCTGCCAGTTGGCCATCGCCAATCTCGTAGTTTGATTGCTCCATTATTCCCTGGATCATATCCATTGATTCGTCTGGGAAAGTCATATCTGACAAACCAAGATTCTGGAACTCCTCATATTGCTCCTGACCAATGAGATCAATAATCTTTGATTGGTTTTTAGGATCTGAGAAGTAATATTGTTTGTTGTTGCCAATCCACATCGTGACAACATCTGTAATAAAGTCACTAAGTTCATTCTGGTTTCTCTGGTCTCTAGCATTCTGTTGTTTAGCAACCTGCTTAATTTCAGTAGCAGTCTTTTCACCATTAAACATATCTGCTGACGAAGTGTTTTGACTTAAATCGCCCATTGCAGTGTTAAAGGCGCTAACAAGAGCTGCGTAAGTAGTCTCAAACCAACGCTGAGCCTCACCATTACCTCGCATCTCTGTTACCGCATCTGGATTATCCATTAGCCACTGGGCTTCTGGTCCATATTCAATAGTTTCGATTCTGACACTGTTTTCAACAATTTTTAGTGGAGGTCGCATCTTTAAGATCATTTCATCTAGGTATCCACAAAGAACTGCTTGAATTGCTAACCAAAGAGAGATCACTGGTTCGACTTCACTCTCACCGAGTGCATCATCTTGAATTGGATAATATCTAAGTTGAGAAACTGGGATCATTCCGTGTTTGTTTGGATTTTTAATGTCTCTAACAATCTCGCCATAGCGAGTTGAGAAACTAATCCACCTATCTTCTCTAAACTCAGTCACAACTTCAATCACGGGGTAAGAACTATCCTCACCGATTCTATCTGGCAAGCCTTGAATCGATAAAACCTGACTTGTTCTCACATTGTCTTTTCGATCAGAGACTTTAAATTCATCGCTGTTCATTTTAGATTTTACTTTGCGTAAATTCTTCCAGATTGTCTTGCCGGCTGCTTTATTTTCATCTTCTAGGTCTTCAATATAAAACCACTCTCTGTGTTGGAACCATTTAGCGTTTCTAACGTGATCTGCTTTAGCATCCATTCCACAATCTCTAATATCCCAGGGCTGAAACTCATTTCCGGCAAAAGTTACCTCGCCATCATTGTTTAAAACTTCTCTCCAGTAAACATAAGCGAATTTACTTGAATAAAGTCTAGCATCCTGAGAACTAATGATTAGTTTTTCCTGCATTGTTCCACCAAAGGTGGCATTATCCCATTGTTGACTTAAAACAGCGTTTTGAACCGATGCTTTAATCATGTTGGCACCATCTCCACGTGGAATTACTTTGCCCTTTGGTTTCTTGTTGAGTAAACGAGCATCTTTTTCAATAATTGAGGTTCTAATTCTAGGATCGGTGATTTTTGAGATATATGGCCAGTCCTCTGGCAGTTTACCCCAATAAGCTCGAGTAATTTCATTCCAGCCGTGCTTACGGGTCATTCTGGTTTCATTATCCTCACTCCATTGGACGAAATGTTCGTTTAGCTCGTTGTATAACTTGCTAGTTTCTTCACTTGAAGACTTTTTGCCAGTTTGTTTGTCGTTTTTCATATAAAAGCACTATAGGATTTTTAGTTAGAGGTTTTCAAGCCCAATTTCTTTAAAAATGATGCTAAATCTAATCCATTGAGGTTTTCTCTTAACAATTTCTTTTAATTGGTCGAAGTCTTTAATGTTAAAAACCTTAACTAGGTTCTCACATCCAGCACAAAGCCTAACAAACTCTCTAAATTGACCATTATCAACACACATCATATAGGCTGGCATTGAATCAGGGTGTTCTCTCCCACAAGCCTGACAATACCAGTTACCATTTTGCTTAACCAGCCCCTGTCTGGCTCCTCCATATTTGGTCCAACCATAACGAGCTTTTGATAGTCTGTTTATATTGCCCATCTTTTTGTTCTAAACCTATTTAAAGAGACAACTCTCTTTTTTTCAGATGATTCTGGTTTAGATTCTGTGTGATAAAGCTGCCAGGCGATTGCTAAACTCATAATTAGATCATCGTGAGCGTTAGTTTCGGCAGCCGCCCTCCAAGATCCACTTGTTTGTATGACAACAAAAGAAAATAACTCCTCTATCGTTGGAGAATCATAAACTCTAAATAATTTTGAGTCGATTGCTTCTTTTAAGTCACTTAACATCTTTGGTCTGGTAGCGCTATTGGTATCCCAACCAAGTTTCATCATTGTTTTCTGATCTTTGTTGCGACCATATTGAATCATTTGATATGGCTTGAATTTTTGCTTCTTATTTAAACGAGCCAGGCGCTCCATTTCAAAAACACCGCCATTATTACGCTCATAAGCTACCACAGGCTTTACTCCAGTGATGTCGTAGAGTCTTTCAAGGATTCTGACAATGTCTGGAGTCATTTCTGTTGCTAAAAGCTTGCTATGATAAACAAGAGGCACATCTAGCCTATCTACCGATATAAATTGAGCGGCACAATAATCTAAACCACCAGCACTGGTATCAATACCAACAACAAAGAACTCTCCGACCTCAATCTCTCTAAATTGTCTTATTTTCTTCACATTATTCCTAAATTAAACGGCTGTGGGGTCACAGCATTTTTTATTAACCATTCTAATGCCTCTCCGTCAAAATAACATTCACCAGAGGTAATAAATGCCTCAGTGGCTGTTTCTGGGTATTCTTGATTAAATTGTCTGCCTAATTCTTTTTTCTTTTGTTCTAACAGCTCTTTTGAATAAAATTCACTGCCTTTATAGAAAATTGAATTAAATCCAGTTTCCCCTCTTACAGATCTATCCCAAAAGTTCTTAAAATAATTAAAGCCGTTAGCAGTAGTTTCAATAATGGTACGCCCATTAGGAACAACCGCCTGCATAGCTCCAGCCAATAACTTTTCCATATTTCTATAGAAAGCAGCCTCAGAGAGGTGCAAATTAGTTATGGTTTTGCTTCGACCAAATTCGGTCTTTAATGCAGTACCTATAGTATAACGGCTTTTCGTGAATTCATTGTAAAGCTCGTACTTGCTTGAGTATTTAAGGGGAACTTTAAAGCCCTTGTGCTTGTCATTCATCTTGTATTCGTAACTCTCAATATAAAACTTAACTTTTTCAAGCATTTCCTCAGCATTTTCTTTTTCATCACAAACAATAATGTTGCGAGTATTGTTTTTGATTAAAAAATCAACGGTGAATATTGCCAAAATGATAGACGAGAAACCCTGCTGGCGAGCTTTTAAAATAACATCTCTTTTTGTGCTTGAGTCGTGACTGACGAACTTCTCTTGGATAGCATTAAGCTTAAAATCAACAATCTTTTGCTCTTTGTCTATGATTTGAAAGAAGTCTTCAATAAATTTTTTATAACCGGGTTTAAAACCCATTTGGGCATCCATAAAAATAACTATAGCACAAATTTAAATAAAGGTACAAAAAAGCCAGGGGTTTTAAGCCTGGCTCTTTGATTTTCAGCGGTAACTATTAAAATGCAATTTCATCTTTACCAACTGTGGCTTTTTTACTAGAGATACCAAATGGGTCTCCGTTTAAAAGCAACATTTCAAGATCAATGCTCTCTTGGTCATAAGCTTTTTGGACTTCATCACTAACATCTTCTTTAGGATCAGCAATAACAGTATATCTGGTTTGCTTTCCTTCACCCTCTTTGTTAATGTTGATGTCATATCCTGTTGGATCACCATATTTCTTATTCTGACTATAGCCTTTAATGGCTTTTAGAATAGTTTTCTGGCTAACAGACATAACCTGGATGGCTTTGTCACCATAGTTATAAACAACAATGCTCATAACTTGTTTGACACCATCTGGGCCTAGTTCTGAAACTGGAATATCGCTATCAAGAGCAAAACGCTTTGGGGTTCTGCCGCCGCCATCTTTGTCTAACCAAGTTTCGTAGTAGAAAAATGGTTCGCCAAACATTCTAACGGTGGTAGTACCATTAGCGAACTTAGTATAACGTGAGGTGGATTCAACCTTAACCTCGTCTGGGAAAAATGGCATAATGCCCTTTCTTTTTGCGCAAATTGTGTTGTTTGTATGGATTGTTTTTTTTGCGACTTATTGTAATTAAACAACCCTTTTATTATACTACTTTTTCGGTTCTTCTTCAACCTCTTTTTTTGGTAGAAAAAAACCATCTAGCCTAGATGGCATTACTAAATTTTTTTTAAAAACATATCTGTTATATCCAGTCCATTGCTTTTTTGTTTGATGAACCCTAACCCTATATTTGTATCCATCATCAAATTTAAAAAAACCAGTGATGACTCCTCCTCGATGTCCTTTTACGTCTATATTGTTATAGTCGAGATATTTTTTGGTAAACTGCACCTCGACACCATCTTCAAAAATTCTTTTTTCAACTCTCGATCTTGGCATTTTATTCCTTTCTTAGAATAAACTTTCTATTACTAATTTTTTAAATTCATTTCTTACTTTTAACATCGCCTCCGCCTTCTTAAACTCTCTATAATATTTTTGATATTCTTTGCTATAAAATTTAGCTCTCCTCAACTCGAACTCAAAAACAATATTTGAATAGGCTGCTTTAACGGCTAACAGCTGGTTTTTATTCATTTCGCTCATCGTTTTAAGACTTAAAAGCTTTTCAACTTTTGCATACCACTCTTTGCTAAAGTTAATCATAAGAATTTTCTCCAAAACTTAGTTGTTTTCCCAACAGGTTTTCTGCAAACAATGTCTTTATTAAGTAAATTAGATAAAATCCTCTTTATTTTTGTGTGACCATAGTGTGCAATATCAGACTCCTTCATTTCTTTATAAATTTGCGATGAACTCATAGCTTCTGCCTCTTGCACTGGAATAAAATCCATAAGTTTCTTTTCTTCCTCTTTTTCTTTTGCCTCAAATGTGTTGTTGGCAACAAAGGAGTATTTTTTAGTGGTGGTATCAAACTCAACCACCCAAACATATGGCTCGTCATAAAACCTGCCATTGCCAACTGATAAAATTCTCTTGTTATTGGTAATATCTTCTTCATCAACTCTGGAAAAAGAGATTAAGCCATCAACTTTATCGTTAATAGCGCCAGAACCTCTAGTGTCTTTACCAACAACTCCACCATTTTTCCTAGTATGAAGTACCGACACAACACAAATGCCCTCTTTCGTTAAAATTCTTAGAGCCTCAATGTTAGTACTGGTATCAACTGCATCATTTTCCTCGTTTACTCCCCAAAATTGGTCAATGGTATCAAAGACCACCATCTCAAAACCTTCTTTTTTGCACTTTTTAAGCACAATATCAAGTCTTTGCCGCCATTCATCAACACTTTTGCTCTTTGGAAATGGATTCATTGCCAATGTCACATCAGCTTTGCCAAAATCTCGCTTCTTTTTGATCCAGGAACGCTCGTATTCCTCTGAAATATGTAAAATCTTGGTTTTCTTGATGTCTTTACCAACAAATTGCTCGTCATTATCGGCTAAAGCCTTGTAAAAACAGGTTAAGAACGCTGTTTTACCAGTTTTATTGTAGGCGGAGAAGTTAAACAACCCTCCTTTGCAAAATAAATCCTTAACAATCCATTCTTCGTCATCCCAGGTATCTGGCAAGTCATTAAATTCTATTGTTTTAAAATCTTCTTGCTCAACCAGCCTTGGTGCTGGTCCAATTTCTATCGGCGGAGTGTATTTTTCGCCAGGACTTGATAAAACCTCATCTATTGGACGATAAAGATAGTCTGGTCTGTTCCACTTTTCTCTAACAAGCTTAGAAGTCATCATTATTCGTCTAATTTGTTCTCGATCACTACTCCAAAATGCTAAAATTCCAGCAAGGGCCATATCAACTGATGATAAATCTAGTTTTCCATCTCTAAAATACTCTGGATAGTCGCTTAAATTCCTGTTGTTATATAAGTCTAAGAATTTTTTAGAGTTTTTTGCCCTAGTAATCTTGTTAATAATTTCTTGATCCTCAAAGTGGATTATTTCTGTTGGTGCAATACTTTTTTGCTCAACTTCTTTTTTGGTAAAATATTTTTTTCCAAGCCAGTCATAGTATTCTTGGCGATTTTCTACAGTTTTTTTATCGCCATAAATATTTCCAGTAACAGTGAAGAATCTTGTTTTCGAATAGGTTTCAATTTCCTCTCCGAAAATTGGTTCGCTTCTAAGCCCCTTTCCCTTTTTAAATTTTTTCTTAGCTTTAAAATATAGATGGTAGCCAGAGCCAGATGGGCTAATTTCAGTATAAGTATCAAATTTTTTAATAAGATCCTTTGCTACTGCTTCTCGCTCAGGGCTTTTTTTCAAGTGATCTAGGTCTAAACCAACAATACCTGCTTCCTCAGTGAAGACAAAGCCAACTCCGGTATATCCACCGCCACCAAAGACCTCAAAAGCGTTGTTAAACGAGGTCCATGTCGAACTATCATTGGATTTGGCAAGAGACCCAGTTTTTGCGTTGTAAAGAACTTTGGTCCAGCGCTCATCTTTAGGCAACCATTCTTTTTTCCAACAGATCCAATTAGGGATGTCCTTCATTTCCTGTGGTATGTTGTTTTGTTTTACCATTTTTGCTTTGTTAAATAAAAAAACTCCTTGGATCCCCCCACTCCATAAAGGTCATAGTGTTGAAGCTATTGTGGGGGGGTCGAAAGAGTTTTTTCTACAAAAAAAATGACCTCTTTTCTGGATAAGCCGCTTCAACTAGGCTTGCCGATTTACTGTGAATAAAAAGGAGTTTATTTATTTGTTAAATAACTTAGTACATAACTACAATAACACAGAAACAGAATAGGTGTCAAGAGTATATTTTTGAACGATTATAGGATATTTGTCTTGGGGAAAAAAATATAAAGTGTATCAAACTATATCCCCCCTAGAACCCCCAGTCACTCCTTGGTTTGTGCTTACTTTCGATGAGGATTTAGAAGGCTTCGAAGATCCTATGGAGCTGAGAAACTGATAAATCGTATCGAGTGTTAAGGTGTCACTTGTGTTAGAGGTGATATGGGCATTATACGCATTAGGTTTTAAAATTGTCAAGAGCAATACTTTGTCGAAACTCAAATCTTGTCGCTTTGTCGCTTCGCTTCCAAAGCTCCATTGCCTAGCGGCAAACGATTTTCGTTTCTTACAAAACTATGCTACTCTGATTATGTGGCAAAAAAATTCACAATCACAAAACTTAAAGACCAACTTTGGAAAGTGGTGGCAACAACAATTAAAAAACGAGACAATTACACCTGTTGGCACTGTGGTAAAAAATTGCCAGGCTCTAGCGCCCTTCACTGCAGCCATATAATTCCGAAGGGCCAGTGTCCCAACTACGAGTTCTGCTCCTGGAACCTAAAAACCCTCTGTATGCACTGTCACCTCCAGTGGTGGCATAAAAACCCGATAGAGGCAAGCCACTGGTTAGAAACAGAATACCCTGAGGTCTTCGCAAAGGCAGTGTTGATGATAGAGGACTACCCAAACGCGCCAAAGAAGACAGCTGACGAACTCCTGGCTCTCAAACTCAAACTTGAGACACAACTATAAAAATTTTCCAAATCACCAGATACATTGTTGATGGTACCTTTTTGCTCTGGAAAAATTCCTCTTGCAAACCTCTCCCCCACTTTGGTTAGATAAAAATGTTCTTTCTTTTGTTTACTTTTCTTTCTTTTTGCATACAAAACGGATGAAATCCGGCTCACACCCGAAGAATGCAAACAACTACTCCACCCCGAAGGGGTAACGCTCAGAGGCTTATAATCTATCTTATGATGACGTATTGTTTTATGGTTCAATGTTGCGTGTGGGTACCCTTTCACCCCTCACACAAATTAACATCCACTTAAAAAGGGGGGACCCACCCGTCTTTACTGGTGGATTTGGGGTAGGGGCACCTGTAGGGCCAGTATAGGGGTACCTCACGTCTGCCACTCCTGCCTCGAGCAGTTATATATCGTAATCTGTGCTCTGTTTCTTCATAGCGTTAAGTACATTAACCTGCACGCTTGTTTGCTGTTGTTGAGGTGGCGTTATCCCTGCACGATCTAGTAGCTCTAGGTTAGCGTTAAGTCTGACATTCTCACTACTAGCATTTGTTGCTAAACTGATAACATTATCTGCACTACTTTCACTAAATTGTTCTATTTTTTGTTTAGTCATTTTTATCACTTGTTTATTGTAAAAATCTGCCTGATCTGCAATTTGGGGATACCTCTTAAAACGGGCATACAAGGCCTGGACTGATATACCCAGCAATTTACTTGCGTTCTCTTTGTTGAAATTGCTTGAGATAAGCGCGTTTACTGACTCGTTTATCATTCGCTTGCGTTGCGGCGTCATTTTCAAAGAATTGGGGTGTTTAGGTTTTCTAAAGTGGTTAGCGTTGATCGTTTCTTTTTTTACTTCTACAAGCTCGCCAGTGGTGCTTTTTCCGTTCTTAATTGCTTTCTTGCTATCGTTGTTGCTCTTGCCCTTGTTTTGCTGTGTTTTCTTCATATCTAAATAGCTTATAGCTTTTTGTTGTTGCTGTCAATTTCTTGCTACTAAAACTGCTCTTGCATTATACATGTTTCCAACTTATAATATGTATACATTAACAATCAAGCTCGGGCAACTGGACGCATTAACACAAATTACAAACACCAGACCCGAGCCTGATTAAAAGAAGGGCAAGCAATATGGCAAAACTACAAACACAAACAGATTTTTTAAATGAAATGCAAAGCATAGTCTCAGACTATGAGAGCGGGCTAATTGAAAAAAGTCTCTGTGTGAACTGCTTAAGGAACTTGCATTTTTATTCTTGCAAGGTTTCAGGCTCTACCGCTATGACGATTAGAAATAAATATCAAAGTATTATGAATGAAGGGATCAGATAATGAAAGACCTAATAGGCACAATGATGGAGTATGAGTCTGGCGAACTGTCAGACCTCAAAACCCTAAAACTTTTCTCATTTTTAATTAAGAGCGGTAGAGCTTGGGAGCTTCAAGGAAGCTATGGACATACTGCTCACGCCTTAATTCAAGACGATTGGATCAGTAAAGAGGGCAAGATCAATAGTAATAAGGTAGAACAGAACGGAATATAAAATAGTAATAAAATTAGTACAAGCCCATATTGGGCAGAAAGATAAAACTATGAAAAACATAACTCAAAGCGAATGGGATAAAACCCCAAAAGATTACAAGACTATTAAGGCAGACGGCACGCACCAGAAGCTTTTTATGGTTGAAGGACAAGGTACGACTCTAGAGCCTGTTAATGTGCTTCACGATAAAAAGCGTATGCACAAGTTTGGCAAAGAAGCCTATTTATTGGGCACTGATAATGAAGGCACAAAATACTTTTTAGAGTCTGCCAGATGGGATTGTGGCTGGTATTGGGGCTTTGGTTATATAGAAAGCTATAGCAACAACAATGCACCAGAATGTAGTAGAGATATTGCAAGCCACGAGCATGCAACAGATTTTTACTCTGATTGGTTTGGTGGCGATAATTCAAGACTTGTTAAAACAACTTTCACCGAGTCAGAGGGTTGGGAACTTGCCGAACTACTTAAACAGTTTTATACACTTGGCGCATCAGCTCAAATGTTTGAACGTGGCGGTTGTCACATCTCAACAAGCAAGGCAACAGAAAAAACAATCCAAAGCAAGTATCTTGCCAAAAAGATAAACGAGAAGATTTTGCCAGTAGTTTTTGAAAGAATATATAAAATATTAGGTACAGCAAAGGAAAACTAAAATGACAAAAACACAATTAAAAAACAAGTTAGAGCAATATTTTACTGATAACAAGGACAGTTTTGCAGATTGCACGCTATCAGAAGCCATAGAGCAGACCATAGGCGATGACATAATTAACAACTATTTATCTAGAGCAGTCTATGAGGTGCTAGAGATTTGCTTGCTTGATATCCAAGTCGGCGAGTACGATTACTTTAAGCAGGCAGACTGTTACAGCGACAAGCTAGGTTTTAATATTATTCTTAGCAGCGATTTTTGGCTAGGCAAAAATGAAAGCGATTTTTTAGACCAGATTTTAGAGTTAGTAAACAGAGCCGAGAAGTTAGAAACTAGATTGAAAGGGTTAAAATAATGCCAGACAATCAAAAATTAAAGATTGAGTTTAGCGAAGAAGATTTACAGGACTTAATGGAGGGTAAAAGCTTTAATTGGACTTATGAAACCGACAAAGGCGAAAGCATAGATATTTATTTATATAATGAGGAGGCAAATTAAAATAATGCAAAATAAACATATAAGAGCCTGTAAAGCCTTAGGCGTCTATCCAATAATTAAAGACAGACTGGAATATTTAATGGGCGAAATAGAAGCCGAAAGAATAAGTCAAGACGAAATCCTAGAACTTCAAGATTTAGCCGAGTATATAGACACAGACAATAATTTATTATTACAATGGGCAGGTGTGCCAGAGGGGAAAAAATGAGCAAATTACAAATAGACACCTATAACAAACTCATCGACTTGCTGGCAAGAGAAGCCAACAACACAGAAAATGAAGATGATAAAAAAGAATTATTAAACATAATGCTTGAACTAGACACGATAGGAACATACTAATGAAAATAGAAAAAATAATCGAAATGTTATGCGATGGCGATAACAATAAATATCGAGATAAAGTTAATATCAAGGCAGTAGCCAAGTGGTATGCAACCATTACACAAAAAAAGAAAGCTAAACCACTAGACAAATGACGAACAGTCTGTTATTATTAGTTAATGATGAAAGATGAAAAGATGAAAAACAAATTACAAAAACAATATTGCAAGAAATGTGGATCAGAGATGATCTATGTCGATCACTGGGAAGATGATGGCGATCTAGGTAGCCATGAGCCTTATTTTGAGTGTACTAATGGTTGCTTAGACCCAGAAGAGCCAAAAAGAATTGATACTTGTACAGAATATGACTCAATAGTACCAACTGACAGCAAAGAAAGCGAGATTTTATGAGTATAGCTATGTGTCCTAATTGTGGCAAACAATACGATCAAGATTATGAAGTAGAACACGAAGAAATTTGTGAAGAAGAACAAAAGGAAAATAAAACAATGAAAGAAAACATTTTAGAACTATTAAAAAAAGAGCTAGAAATAGCAAAGTTAAAAGAAGATATAGCAAAAAGAGAGTATGAGGGAGCTGATACAGCAGATATTGGAAGATATGCCGTCCTGTACTCTTATTATACAAGAGCTCAAGGCTATACAAATGGACTACTTGAGGCGATTGATTTAGTAAATAGAATTAAGGAGGATTAAATGCCAATTATAGATACATTTGTGAACAAACATATTGACGCCGAGCTAATCAGACTCAATAAAGAGAGAGAAAGCGATCACAAATCAAGTGGGAAGCTATCAGCTTCTATGCTTTATCAGCCTGTTAGGTGGCAACTACTCAAGAACTTAGGGGCAACCCGTAAAGAGTTTGACGCCTATACTCTAGCAAAGTTTAAACGTGGCGTTGATGTTGAGGAATGGTATGTTACCCAATTAAGAGAGGCTGGCGTCTTAGTAGAGCCTAAAGCTAAAGATGGTCAAGATTTTGTAGAGTATAGAGATTGTGTTGGCTATATTGACTCGGTTATTGATACCGACAAAATGCAAGCCAAGAAAGGCATAATTCCTAATGAGATCAAATCAGTGACTAATATGAAAATGAAACGCATTAAAAAAACTGGTATTGACTGGCATTATAAGATCCAAGCCTGTTTATATGCTCTAGCTATGGGCGTTGATCATTATGCTGTCACTGTTATTAGCGCCGAAGACTTGAGGTCTGATATGCAAATCTTTCAAACAAGAGAGATGAAGCGAGACGTTGACCACGCCATTAGTGAATACATGAAGGCTATGGAAAACTGGAAAAAGGATCATTCACTGCCAATGTTTGAAGCTAACGAACACGTCAAGTGGACTGGTAATATCAAGTACGCTATGTTTATCGAGGATTGGGTTAATGACTCGTGGGCTATTAAAGAACTAGAAAAATTAGGAAAATTATAATGAAAAGATCAGACATGAACTTTAAATCAATAAGCGATCTAGGACTGGTATCAGCACTAATGACGCTAGGATACTCACCTCACGATAGGAATAAAGAGGGTAGAAGGGTCACTTTTATCTTTGAAACCAATGACGAGATAGAGAGAATAGAAAAAGACTTCTTCAATAATAGATTAGATGTGGACGCAAGAACTTTTCACTCAACTATGAAGTCAGTAAAAAATAGCATTTACAGAAAGGAATAATGAAACATCATTTAAGCGAATTAGCATTTAGGTTTTATCTTTGGACGTGCAACTGCACCAGAGATGAATATTATGAATGGATTGAAAATAACATTAAAGTAAATAAGCCTAAAAAATTATCAGATTTTCAAAAAGAATTATGAAACACTTTAACCAACAAGAAAACCAATATATCGCTAAGCTAATTAAAAAGGCTAAGGCTAAGGAGCGAGCTAGAATAATTATGAACCACTTTACACCAGGACAAAGAAGCGAGATTGCTAGGCTGATTAAAAAGGCTAAGGCTAAACAAATAGAAGAAATGATTAAAAATATTAACAAGCTAAAGAAAAAACCAGGACACAGTTTAGATCATCAAGATTATTATTATCAAGCTATAAAT
>Ga0207997_1000409_pt1 | contig 22126 bp, 30 predicted proteins | sample AntAceMetag02UKN_FD_184777 | JGI IMG/M metagenome (GOLD analysis project Ga0207997, IMG submission 184777) | Saline lake microbial communities from Ace Lake, Antarctica - Antarctic Ace Lake Metagenome 02UKN (SPAdes) (version 2) | ecosystem: Environmental > Aquatic > Non-marine Saline and... | reverse complement strand
AGTCCTGAATCACCTCGCTGCTCATAAACGATGAAGTCAGCGGCTTCGGGTGTAGTGATCTTGCAACCATTCAACCGCAGCCACGGTTCACTCATACTACTGACGTTGTGGATCTTTAGGCACATACAACTAATCCATGGCTTGGGAGGCTGGACTCGAACCAGCAACCTGATGGTTAACAGCCATCCGCTCTACCATTGAGCTACTCCCAAATAACATCCAAAGGGTTGGGGCTGGCAGTACGTTCAAACTGCCCTGTTTGCCTGTTCACCCTGGTAACACACTGTTACAACGATCGAAGGAACTGCTTCTCAGCCTCACTCCATCCACTGTGACTTCCCGTAAACACGTAGGTCACCCCAAGTGCACGAGCCTGCTTAAAGCGCGCAATCTTCAGCCCCGGGTCGTCGCCGGCCTTCTGGTCTTCGACAACGATGATTGGCTTACCCAATCGCTTGTCCAAGTTGATACGCTCAACGCTCCAGCCCTGGTGCGTTATGAAATCTACATGACCTGAATGCTTACCACAAGACTTAATCGGGTGCAAACTCACCGGGCCTTGTGTATTGGCATTGGTGACACGCGCCAGCTCTAAGCCTAAGTTAACACCATCCGATCCATGCTCATCGTACTCACTGAGCGGGAAGAACAGAGCACTGGACTTGCGATATCGCTGCACTGTACGCGTCCAGTCGTCACGTAACGTGCTGATAGGATACTTACGTGTGATGCCCTGGTCCACGAATGTGTTGGCTATGATCACTGAGATCCCATGTGCAGCCGCGTAACGCACACGTTTATCGACCTGCTCCCAGTAGCGGCTGTTGCGTGCAAGCGTCTTATTGTCAGTGTAGGGACGCCCACCATCATTTGGCTTGTAGAGCGGCTTACACAGCCCAGGAGCGGCGTATGCGGCATATAGGTTTACCTTCAGCCCCTTGTCTTCCTTGACGCGCTGCTTGAACATATGCCAGTTATCGTGCACTGCCCAATCAACAGCCTTACCTACGATGTTGTAGGGCTGCTTGAAACTGATCAAGCCGAACAGGAATTCAGTTCTACGTATGAAATGAGTACCTGATACTCGGATACCACCTGCTGTTGGTCCTAACAGACCAGTCATCATGTTACTCATATCTCTCCTTGTTGGTAGGCGAGGCGGGACTCGAACCCGCAAGCCGTGAGGCACAAAATCTTATATTTCGCGTGTCTGCCATTCCACCACTCACCCGTTCATAAATTCATTTGATAGCCACGATTGGGATCGCACCGATACACCCTTTCGGATAGGCGACTACACTTGTTGTATTCTGCTAGTTGCGTTATATCTTTTAACCCAACGCTTAACTGTTGTGCCTGACACTCCGAGGCTATCAGCTACAGCTGAAACTCGGACACCATCTTGTACCTCCCTAATTGCTTGTTTCATTTGGCTTGCGTTAAACTTAAATTTCTTTGCTAAAAAGCACGTTGTCTTTTTAACACATCGAATACACATACCACTTTTTGACTGTTCACTTATCATACACCCACACGTGGCACACAGATGTTGCTTAGGCTCTACATGTATATTTCGACCTCGATATGTACTTGTAAGCGCATGACAATTTGAGCACAAAAACCTTAAGTTTTCGATTCGATGGTCTTCTCTATCACCGTTGATGTGATCTAACTCAAGTGGTATTGGCTGCCCCTGCCACGCTGTCCCCTTGCACCGACTACATTGTGCAGTAAAAAACCCCTCCTTCAGTAACCGCTTAGCTAACTTACTTGACTGATACAAGCTTCCGTTAATTAGTATTTCGGATAATGGAATTTGCTTGTTGCACGGAAGAGACTTACCTTTCCAATGACTCTGACCAAGAAAGTGACTAGTATCTAAGTCCATTTCCTTAATATACTTTCGTACAATAGCGTAACCACCGCCAGCCAGTCTTAAACCCATACTACGAAGTACGCCAGCGATACTCACATTTTTTACCACGGCCTGTCGTAATTCTTGTTTACGTTCATCTGTGTACATATTACTCCCTTTCCCACACGCTAGTAAAAGAGTAAAGTCATGTCAATGATTTTCCCTGTGCCTGCCGATTCAGCCACGGGGCTATTGGTGGGCGCGGGAGAACTCGAATCTCCGACCCCTGCCTTATCAGGGCAGTGCTCTGACCAACTGAGCTACGCGCCCCTCGGTGGACGTGGTTTGAGTAACAAGAACAATGCGATGATTACTGCTATCAAAAGTGTCGTATTCATTTCAAACTCCTGGAACGCCCAGGGGGAATCGAACCCCCTTTACTAGGATGAAAACCTAGTGTCCTAACCGGTAGACGATGGGCGCAACAAAGGGCCACACGTATGTGGCCCTACATCAACCAGCAGTGTGCCACGACGTGGCTACTGTGTCAAGCTTTGCTGTCTGTCTTAACCGATGCCGGCGTTACTTTAGCACGAGCGTCGTTGGCCTTCGTGATGATGTTAGCTTCACGTTCTGTGGGAACCACACCATACGCAGACTTATAGACGAAGTGAGGGAACAGACGCATGAATGACATAACGCTGTCAGGGATAGGTCGTCTGTTACGTAGCTCTACACCGATCTTCTCTGGTTTCGCCTGATCACCAACACCCTTGGTACCCATAGCACGGCGACACCGAGCTGTGGCACGCTTACGGCCTTCCTTCTTGGACCACTGATCCCGGCCCTGTTTGATGCTGCTAATCCCTGTCGAGCAGATTGCAATCCCGCGACTGACGATTCGGTCTTCATTCTGACCGATAGCTACGCAGGCAATGGGATGATTGTCCTCGTCGCGTAGGTAGTAGTAACTGAGTTCTGGTTGTCCTTTAGTGGACATCGCTGTATCTCCTTTGCTTTCGTGTTTACTTCTGCTTGAATATCTCGCTTATCGGATCGGTTCCGCCAAGGGCATCATCTAGATCGTCGCCGAATAGCCCAGTGAATAGCCCATCCACCCTGGCACGCCCTCTGGCCTCACGCGCCCCCGGTGAATTGTCATACGGTTTCCCGTCCTGCTTATCGCATGCGTCTTTGATGTTACGCACATAACCCTTGAATTCTGCTTGGATTTCCTGTGCAGATTTTGACATGTTCCTCCTGGCTGGGGCACCGAGAATCGAACTCAGACTTAACGGTCCAGAGCCGTTCGTGCGACCACTACACCATACCCCAACAATACTAGGCTGGCCGTGGTTGAGGTTGAGGTTGCTTAGTGGCGTCGTAGCTGTACACGGCATTACCCAGGCCCAGCATGACAAATGTGTCCACGAGTAGTCCAGTAACGCTCTTGTGCTGCACCTGCGCAGCCTTCTTGAGTTGGCGTTCCATGAACGGATTATCGATAGTTAGTGTAAGCATCTTCCTTCTCCTCCTTACCCAACCCCCAACGCATCACGCACGCAAATCGTTTGCGTATTAGACTGTTCTGATGTGTCGTTGCCCGAGACTGGGTAGTCTCTTAAGACAGGGCCGAGTATAGGTGGAGCCGGTAACGCATTGCAAGAGAAAATCGCAAAGATTTTCCCGCTTACGCTAATCCCCTAACGAAATCTCCAGTTTGCCCTGGATCGGGAACTCGTCCTTCACCGCAATGATCCGCACCTTCTTACCAATAAAGGTATCTGGATCCTTATTGGCGAGTACGCCTATCTCCTTCTTAGCGGCGATGACCTCGGACGCCTTCAGTGTCTTGACATCAACGAACTGCTCTTCTGTCGTGTCATCACCGATAGGAATATCAGTGAGGAATTGGTAGATCAGCTGCTGTTTTACACGCTCCTTGCGTGTCTTGCCTGCCGCTGCTGCCGGTGCTGCTCCTGCTCCTGTTGTCTTCTTGGTTGCCATTGGGTCTTGCTCCTTCGTTGTGCGCCGTCCGGAACCCATCGTTCTCAGATCGTACTGGCGCTAGTTGTGTATCATGATCTTCTAATGCGATGTCGCGTTCCCGCTGCCTTCGCCGTTCCTTCCATGCTGGTATACGTGCCTCCATCTTGAGGCGTAATACGTCCCACGGAACTGGTTTGTAATCCCAAACATCCACGCCCACGTCGCAACGCAACATGTCAGGGTACTCTGTTGTAAAGCCATGTGAGTGGCCATGAAAATGCCAGCTACCGTGACAGGCCGATCGCCACGAGGCCATCGGAAAATGGCACAACACAACGAGCTGCTTAGCCAACGTCAGCTCTAAGATGCCCGGTCGCTTGTTGCTGCCGACAACGTCGCTATAGTTGCGTAACACCTGCTGTGGCTGCTTGTCATGATTACCGATGATCAACGTCTTCTTGCAATGCAAATCAGCTATCAACCTATGATGCTGTTTCCAAGCTGCATCCCCGATAATGTACAACATATCTTTCCTGCTCACCATCGCGTTGAAGTTCGTCATCATCGCATGATGCATCTCATCCTCGTTCTTCCACGGACGATGTGCATGCACACGAATGTTATCGTGAAAATCGTAACTAATGGAGGTCAGCGGAGAAAAATATGTTACTCATAACATAGCCTTCTTACTGACCTCCATAGAAGTCCTCCTCATAACAATATTCCTTCCTCTGTGTGTTCGCGTCTGTGCTGCTTCTGCCTTGGTGACTTCGCCCTTACCTACGAGATCTACCAATGCGCTCTTAACGTCGTCAAAAGCCACCTCGTTATTGCCGTCATCGTCAGGTACTTTCTCAAGTGCTTGTACTACTAATGGCATATGATTCCCTCCTACGAAAGACAGCCGAGCCGGCAATACTACAACCTACGAATACTAGTAGGCGGAGAGAGCAGACCGACTCGGCTGTACAAAATGGAGCTCAGGTGGGGGACTCACACCCCTACGCGGTAATGATTAAATCATCACGGCTGTGTTCAGCTTTTCCCTTCCCTGCAGGTCGGTTACGCGGCTACACCCACACCTAAGCATTATGTCAATTACAGATCCGATGCGCGGGCGGTGTACGCCGACATTGATATCTTGGCATGCTCCATCCAAGCCCACTTGTTCTGCATGAATGCCGCATGCTGATCAGTTGTGATCTCGATGGTCTCATCCTCCGCGTCGGTAAACAGACCGATGAGCCGGTCGTATTCGGCGAGGTGGTTCTCAGGCTCACTCAACTGGCAGTACAACGATGGTGTCTTTGCGCACGCAGCATCAACTGCCCATGCAGCTGTCTGCTCAGAAAGTCCGTATGCCCATTCTGCGATCGCCTTCCTGTAACCAACCATGGCTTCTTCGTACACTGTAGCCATCGCGGCTCGATTGGCTATCAGCTTCTCAAGCAACGTCGTTTTCTTTACCGTTACTGTGAATTGTCCTCGTGCGTCCATGTTGTCAACTCCTAATCTGTCTCTGATCGAATTCTCGGTTAGTATCTGCCGTATGTCCTGACGGCATGTTCATAGCTTGTCAATACTCCTAACAAACTTTGGTGTAACTGTCTGCACCAGGGCCCGACCAAAGTGGTCAGGCCCTGGTGGTACGTAAGCTGGAGAGCTATAGGTCCTCACGGAACCTTAGCACTACAGGAAATCTAGGTACACGCTCCTTGTTAGTGAAGCCCTGATACTGAACAGTAACCTCTCGGCCTATGGCCAATGACGGATCATCAACGTACTGCTTTAGCTCATTGATCTTACCAGCCATTTTAGCAGAGAACTGTGCGCCTATAGCAGCTTTTGGATTTCCGAAATCGTCAGGAATACGACAGATAAATACCGCCTTACCCGCCATCCTACCGCGGCCTTCTTTCACATCAACTACTAAGAACTCGTCATCATCATATAATTTAATTTTGAGGAGTACGTATCCCTTCTTGTGTTCGTACTGCCCGGATGATGCGCGCAGCATGCCCCCCTCGTAGCCCTGTTCCAGGAAGCTATCAGGATTACTCTCAACAATAGCCATGAGCTCTTCGTGGCTATTTACCAGATGAGTTTCCACAGCCACAATTGGAATTGGGTAGTCGTCCACAGTACGCTGACGAATCCACGCCGTGATCTGTGGTTCGACAATGGCCCAACGCTCTTGGAAGTCACGAGTCTTAATAACAGCATCATACACATGATACTGCACCTCGGTGTAACCCTTACAGGGTCCACCACGTGCAAGCTTACGATCACAATCCACGCCGCCTAAACAAGGCACGTCGCGCTTAACCAGATGAGAGATAGTCTCAAAGTCATCATTATATGATGGATTGAATAATTCTCCGTCAAGCACAAAATCCTTGAATCCCAATGCCTCTACGGCGTCCACTATATGTGGCACCGACGTAATTTGATTACGCTTACGTGACCAAAGCGTACACTTACCGTCCTTAATGATAGCGATACAACGGAAGCCGTCCAGCTTAGGTTGTGTATATGCTGGGAACAGTATTTTATCAGGAAAGTCCCTGTACTTATGTGCCAGCATAGGTAGGATTCCACCTTGGATTAGATCACTACTCTCACCTGCTAGGGCCCCTTCTGCAGTCTTAACATATTCGCCCTTGAGCTTCTTCTCCCACTTTGCCCGGGCCTCATTGAAGGCCTGCTCCTCTGGTGACGTCTCGTTCTTACGCCCGATGTTCTTACCCGACATGATCGTCTCCACGTCAGTCTGCTTCTTGCCACCCTGCTGTCCGTGAACAGTAGTCATGACATTACCTGCCACTGAGATGAGCCACTCTTGGATCTTCCCGGTGCTTGTCAACTTGTATAACATTGGCCATGTGTGTTCCATATTTCTCCTAGATTTATGGATGTTTGGTATTGGCGTATCAGAAAGTGAATACTCACAGGGCGACCCATCATATGCCCACTGCACCTTACGGAGTTAGGACAAGAGGTTCAGCCTCGTGCACAAGGCCGCAGTGGTTTATCCCCACCACTCCTATGAGCAAAATGAAAGCGCCGGCAGGGTATTCTCCTGCGTCTCCGAGCTGTGCTTTTGGGACTACTTTTGATCAATTTTTGTCCCAAAACCAACAACCCGACATGCTAGCGATACGCCACGGTGAAGCCGGCTCCACCACAACGCAAGTCTCCTCTACGACAGCGCTAAAAAAGTCCCGGGCAGGGGCACGGGGATTAACCCGCTTCCACCACCTGCTTAAGCTGGTAAGCAGGAACCCATAATGTATTGAAACCTAACCTGTCGCCTGCTGATCAGCTAGACGAGCAGTGTCAGCATCCGTTGGCGTCAATGACGCAGAGTCAGTGATCTTAACTAGAGCACCCGTACTCAGATGTGCATTCATGTGCTGTATCACGTTGGCCTGCGCGTCGATGAGCTTACGTTGACTTGCGGCCTGATTATTGGTCAGCTGCTCAGTCGCTGCGACCACCTTATCTACGCGTGAAATGAAACGCTCCAGGGTACTCGTGCCTCGCCCCAACCTATCAACGAGAGATTCAACTAGCGCTGACTGGTCGTAAAAGAAGTTAACTACGTCAGTCCACCGCTTGTCCAGTACATCACCTACTTCCTTGATATCATCTCGGACGGATAGCATATCTGCTGCTGTGTCTGAGGCCAAAGGCAGCTCAGTCTGTGCGGCCTCAGTAGTAGGTTCAGGTGTTGCATCCCTTTTGGTCTGAGTTTTAGTAGCGAGATCAACTTTAGCACGGAGCTTAGCTTCAGCAGCGAGCTTAGCAGCCTGTCCCCTGTAGTCCTGGTTCTTCGTCACCGTGTAATCTGCGTTCGTAATCAATTCATGTCGCAGCAAAACATCCACCACAGCTCTACCCAGCTCGTTATGCGGAATACAACCACCGTGTATGAACTCTATTGTCTCCAGGTACTGACCTTCCTGCTGACCCTCTTGCATACGCGCTAATCCATCAACGCCACGTAGACGATTGAATTCACACTCAGTGCGCACGTAATCTGGTGCACCTATAAGCATGTAATGCGCAGCACGCCGCATATCCGTAACACGATTGGGTGTCCACCGCTTGGGGTAGAAACCATAGTACTTAGCCGCGATTGGCGGCGACATGATGGCTGCCAGATCTTTGTCAATACCAGCTGGGAAGTTCGACTTTGTTGGTTTGGAGGCAGCACCCCTGCGCATACTGCGTGCCGACATCACGGTGTCAATGAACGTGGTGCGCATGCCGGGTACAAGGTTGAATACAATGCGTTCCGCTACTTCAACACTCAAATTGCGTAGCTCTGTCTTAGCAGTCGTTGTTTTCTTCTTCGTCATCTTAATCACTCCTGAATCATTATTGCTCTTTCGTTTGTATCAAGTGGTGGAGGTGAGGACATCGAAGTCCTGTCCATAGCGGGCTTCACTGTCACGTCTACATGCATATTTGATGATGAGGGCACCAACACCCTTCGACTGTCTTTCCAGCCGCCGTCACGGGCCAATATTTCCAGCTGATCTACGCCCGAGTCAGCATCACCGGATTCACCGGCGTATCCGCTGTCGTCGCCAGCACCTGTTAGCGGAGTCGCAGGGCTGACGCTGGTCGCTTACGCGGCCCGCGCAAATTGCGCGGGTACACCAGGGAATGCAACTGTGTTATCAGTTACTTTGTGTTCCGGAAGTTTAACGAGGCCAACCGGAGTCCTCAGCATGCAGTAACAATTAGGCAATCCCTATGTCGAAACCAAATACACCCCCAAAAAGTAAATCATTCATCTCTTGTTCGTTCAAATCCAAGCTCGATGATGGAGTTGTAATACGCCACCATCCGGTTCTCCATCACAATGCCGTACTGTTTAGCCTCGGACTTCAACTTAGCGAGCTTATCAGCTGCCTCGACCATAGCTTTCCTCAACTGTTTAGCTGTGTGGAAATCTTGGCTCTGCTTCTTCAGTACGCGCCCAATTTTACCGATTTCGTCGTGAACGGTACACACGTTACGTCGACTGGGCATCTCGTATCCTCCTGGCTGAGAGAGTTAGTTGCGGGGCCGGACTCGAACCGACGGCCTTTTGATTATGAGTCAGACGCGCTACCGACTGCGCTACCCCGCATTAACTGTCTTCAGTTGTATCACCGCCCATGTGCGGTGTCAATACCGTCGGAGGGAATTCTAAAGCATACAATGGATGCTGTAACCTAAGTCGTTCTGTTGGATCTAGTTCCAGCGCCACGGCCAGCTGAAGAAGATGTACGTGAGTGGGCTTACGCTTATTGCGCTCCCACGCACGTACTGTCTCAAGTGACACACCGATCATCACGGCCAACTCGGCACGTGTAGCTATGATTCGTTCTCGATACTCCCGGAGCTGCTCGCCGAAGGTACCTTTGGCTCTTTCGATCGCTTGCACTTAGCTTTCCCCTTGTACTTGCATTGCTCCTCCTCAACCCATTCGAAGAAACGGTCACCAACGTTGCAGGTGCCCCGTAGGCGGCGTTCCAGGGCCTTGACGTGTACTAAGTGAGGGCCATAGGCTTTGCGGGCCTTCTAGAGCACTCCTAGGCGCTTAGCGAGCGTATGGACGCACAGGATCCCCTCTGCCATGCGCGTGCCCTTCCAATTCCAATTATCATGCATAGAGCACCGCCCTACGGGAAGTGCCTCTATGACCTCTCGGGTCATAACCGCATCACACAGTGGCTGCAGGATAAGATCAAGCAGCTGAAGGGCTGTGTACGGGCAATAGCTCTTAGCCTTAGGATCCCACTTCTGGAGTCACTGTTTCGTTGTCTGTGTCTGACATGTTTCATGTTCCTTTTCTGTGTCGACTGTTTGTTGTTCGAGTGCGTACTTGAGCACTTCCTTGACAGCTGCCTCAACCGCCTCGTATCCGTAGTAACCACAGCTAGACTCATCCAGCTGATCTTCATCGAAGCGATAATCATCCTTTGCATCAAAGGTATCACCATCTTCGCTCTTACGCAAGGCGTACCTGCTAACGTCATAGCTGTACACCTCGCCATTGCACCACTGCGTGTAAACCTCACACGTAGATGCTGCTTGATCCTGCATCCAGGCTAACCGGTCGGGTGTACCCTTAACCAGGTTGAGCGTATCTGCGGCATCACAGACGAACTCATTGGGTTCCCACACACCAGCGAACTTAACACCATCCCATTGAAACTCGACACCAGGTGGCGTGGAGCGCCCTTCAATGAACCACATGGATTGACCACGCTCGAAATATGACAGCGCTACGGAGTCAGGGTTATCCTTCAACAGTTGAGGACAAGCCTCGTTGAAGTTGCAATGGTGACGGTTAAGGGAATGCATCTTCCCCATCCCGGCACAGTCCTCAGTTGGGTTCTCATATAATTGATCGTACTCAATAGTGACGAAGTATATTACGTCACCCATGATCGTGCTTTGGGTTTCGCCCGTGGTATCCGGGATTTGGATTTTGTCGGGTTCAGGCATTGAGCCTCCTCTTGTTTATCAGTTCGGCAGGATTTTTGAAAAAACCAAAATCTTGTCTGAAGGGTAGGGGCATGACGCTGGGGGTTGCTGTTAGTCCCTACGTAGTAGGGACCAGTAATTCTCACGTTCATGTCACGAAGGGGAACGGAACTAGCATACTATGACTATAGTCATAGTCCTTAAGCTTAATTCGACTAAATTACCGAATTGACTATGACTATAGTCATAGTCCTTAAGCTTAAGGATTCTTCGTAAATAGCTAAAAATAAACACCTTATGACAGAATTCGCAAAAATGCGACCAGGGAGGTTGCGCGGATCAACCGCCCCTGGTCACACCAATACTTGAGCACCGATCAATTTCTATCCGTTAACGTAACCGACTATGACTATAGTCATAGTGCTTTACGTTAAGAACTCAAATTGACGCATTATCGTACGCAGATAGGAATCTGCGCTTGAATCCAGCGCTGTCATTCTCGAACAGCAGGTCCTCTGGAATCCAGCCAGCACGCATATCTGCTGCTTCCATGACCAGGGTCCTCAGCGGAGATCGTACACCCTCCTTCTGTGTCTTCCTGGCATGTTCCAGTGGTCGGATAGTTCTTGGATCCGACTGATGATTCTTCTTTATCACGTACTCGGCACAGCGATCCTCGATTGCTTGCGCTACGGGGTCCTGCGGTACGAAGTCTGTAGGTGCCTGACCCACAGGGTAGACTGCCCAAACTCGTGGCAGCAGTGTGTCGTCATATATCGGTTCCGGCATCATCCAGGCCTCAACCATGGCCTGCAGCCGGGGATCATCCTTACCTGTGAAGGCAGCATCGATCCTGGGGTTGTCCATGGGAAACATGGATACACCGCGGCGCGTTTGATTCATGGCTACCTTGCCATCGATCTTAGGATCATCTGTGCAGCTCTTGCACAGGACGAAACTATCTCCGGAACGCTTGCGTGCCTTGTTACCGTCTTTGTCGACCGAGAGGCGAAACACCTCATCACTCCACATTTTCGGCTTGTTGCGGCCGCAGACCGGACATACCAGATCAACCATGTTCTCCCGTATCATGGCACAGCGCCCACTGATGTAGGTACGCTTCCATACGTGTTCTCCGTGCGAGTACTGACCACCCAACATTTTGACAGGGTTGAGCACCCAGCGATACGCCCTGCACTCACGCAAGCTGAGGTCCTTGAGACCTGCCTTCGTGGTACCTGGGCCAACGATGATGAAACCCTGTTGGGTTTCTGTAGCCGGGACCGTAAGGTTCCCTTTAAGGATATTCTCTGTGACGAACCCAACTAGCCGTAACGTACAGCCTGCCGGTAGCATTGTGCCTGTTTGGTCAAGCGCTACTTCTATTGCTGATCCTACACTATTGCCTATGTTCTGCATTTTACTGTTCTCCTGTTTGGAGTCTGTTTCACTGCGTACTGTGGACCACGGCTACCGATAAAAGACACACCATCCGCGTTGGTATGAATGAATCGGAGACATAGTTCCTGTGTATAGTTATAACTACTATAGCGTGGAAATTAATGCTGTCAGAATGACAGTCTTGAACCGTACCTGGCCATCATCTGATCGATGACGTTACACTGTTTGGGCGTGAACGTCTGTCGATTCGTGTTGTTGTTCAGGAATTTGGCTTCGTATGGAGTCACCTCAATGACATCAGAGTCATCAACAGCGTCAAGGAATGATCGTCTCTTCTCGTCCGTCATCTGTTGCTACCTCCTCTTCGATTACCTTTACTTCGACCGGGGGTTCCGGTAACGGGATACCGCCAGTGTGGCACTTCTCCAGCATGCGTACGTAGCTGTAGAGGTCGTCGTAAGGCGGCACGTGCATTGTGTCCTGCGTGAACCGCTTACGATGCTGTCGCAGCACCTCAGCTAACTGAGGGCTGAACTCAAGGCTTTCCTCGCTGGCCTGGTCCAAGTGCCCGATGATATCGAGCGAGTGTTCCGGGTAGCCTAAGCGTGTCTCAGGGTGCTGTACCTTAGCATTGCCAAGGTGCTTCAGCACACAGTCCCAACATCCTGCTTTCATAATACGTTTCTCCTTAGTGTTTGATTGAATTCGTTCTGGGCCCTGATAGCTTCGTTGTAGTTATACGGCAAGTCTCTGGGGTTAGGCGGCTCTGTCACGACACTGAAGCTTATACGTGCGTGTTGTTTGCCCCCCTGCGTCCATACCCTGAAGCCCTTACGAAGCTTAGGTGACCGACGATCACGTAGTTCCGCTTCACTCAGCTGTCCTGGTTGAATAACCTCATCTGGTTCTATTACTTTGTCGCCCATGATGATCTCCTAAAGTGGAGTGCCCGGTACAGGGTTTACCTGTCCGGGCACAAATAGGGGGCTGCTTTATATTGTGTAGCGCTGCCGTGACGAGAACCAGCCCCCTTGCATGCTGATCGCAGTGACCTTTGTGCCGTTGTAGTTGTCCCGACGGTACAGCATCAATAACGTAGCACTAACCGCCGGCGGGTGCAAGGTTTTCTTCAGTTACCTTATCGGCCTTAGCATGCTCTGAGCACAACGGGCAATCTTCCTTACTGAACTCCACACCTACAGGGTCCGGGGGTTGTATGTTGCCCTGGTCACGTACGGCCTTAGCGAACGGATGATCACGCTTGATGGCGCCTTCAGCTTTACAATCTATGCAGCGCCAGTAGACGCCACCAGCTTCAACCTCTTCCTTCAGCTGCTTGACGTTCTCCTTGCACTTGTCGCAGATACTACCAGGGAGCTTCTCGGACTCACCGATCTCCTCCACCTTCCACTGCTGTCCTGTTTGGTACCTATTGGCACACCCGGCGCACTGGCCCTTATCCGGCCGCCCTATGTGGAGCGTACCACAGCTGGGGCAGGTGTACTTCTCATGCACTGCACCGAGCAGCAACAGCTCGGGTCCGTCACCGCCGCAGCGGGGACAGTAAGTCATGTAGGGGTTGACCCCCTTCTCTTTGTGTAATAGTAAACTCATGATAGGCTCCTAGCAGATGGGGTTGTCGACCAAAACGGGTGGGTTGTCTTCAGGTTTCATGTACTGGATAGATCGGATAGTGTTGAAGCTATACCATTCCATCGCTTTCTCGTAGGAGCACGTCATCATCTCCATCAGCGCCACGACGACCTTGCTGCCACTGTAGAGCACGCGCATATGTTTACCTTCACCTATGACACCCAGGATGGCGTCAGCATAGAGGATCTGGTCTTCCGTAGTGCCCAGCATGAGAGCGCTGCACTCGTTGGCTTTCAGCTGCTCCTGCACGTAGTCAAGCTTCTCCTGGCGACGTGCCTCTTTGGGATCAGTGTCCTTACCATCGCTGCGCCCAACCCGCATCTCGATGTCAAGCTCAGTTCTGAACGGGTTGTCAGTCTCCTGGTAAGCAGGCGCTGTCCGCGCCACGCGTATACCACAACTCCCACACTCCCACAGGTCTGAATCGTATACGATAGACTTGCCGAAATGAACGGACACCCCGTTCTTCTTGCAGGTAAGCTCCCTGCCACATGCTGCACATATCAGCCGCTGATGTTTCTCGCATTCACCCATTGTTCTCTCCTCACTGTTCACTGTTCACTGTTCACTGTTCACTGTTTACCGTAAAAAGAGCCATCACCAAAATGACATGACGTCGATTCGGTGATGGCTCTCTGTGACTCACGCCGTCTACTGACGGCCCTCAATAAGTTGTTGTATTATGTCGGCGGAAGTGGCTCATAGTCGCACTTCGTTCATCTCGATCTCTGGCGTTTCCACCGCATGTTCGCCTACGTACACCTTGTTAAACGGGCGCATCTTCACCTCCACTGTATACATCGGTCGCAGTGGGTAGTTAGCGCGACTGACGTACGTTGATGGTCCGGACTTGTACGTGAACACGTACGCACCCCAATTCGCTACGTGTTTGTCATAAACCAACGGTTCATGTAGCAGCTTCCCACGCGATTGCAGGAACATCATAGGTATAGGCGGATGGATATGGAATGTATGTGAGTGCCCTGTTAGGATCACATCAGCTTCCTTGTCAGCTGCCAGTCGATAAAGCCTATTAGGCTCAGCTCCTGACGTGCGACCACCACCATGCCCGTGACATATGAACACACGAACTATTGCTGTTTGGGATTGCTTCCCCGACTTAGACTTGGGGTTCTTGTCAGCGTAGCTACGGCGAAACTTCAAGCGCAGGAACGCGCAGTCAGTCAAGTCATCCACACCCATGAACTCACACAACGACCTTTGATGGTCCCGGTTGTGGTGCTTCATAATGGCGTACTCGTGGTTCCCTTCTATCATACCGATACATTTGTCTCTGATCGGTTCGACGATCTGCAAGAACCGCGTCCGTTGTGCGGCCAACATGTCCTTGATATTCTTACGTACCTTCTCAGCCCCGCCTGTAAGCATCCAGTTCGGAAGCGTGTCGGGATCGAAGCGTTTGGTGTCATTGAGAATCACTGCATCGCAGTTACCCGTGATTGTGACTTGACCGTCCTCTAGTGATACCCAACTACCTGATTTGGTAACAGGGCACCATGCTGATTCTCGGCCGTCATCTTCTATCACCAAATCCGTAACAGTTACATGTTTGCTTCTACGTACGACAGAACATACCATTACACCGTTCTTGTTAGGTTTAGCAGGCGATAATCTTTCACCTAATAAAGTTGCTAGTATCTGAAACGCTTCAAGTACAGGTCCTGGTTTTTGTGAGAATCGCCATCGACCTTCGTACCAACCTTCCGCCTTTAACATTGCGTCAAACATAGCTTGCCTAGCTTGTTGTGATATCGAACACACAAGACCTGGCATTGCTGCCTTAATACCGTTCTGTGATATACCTAACCGATCCAGAATAGCACGTAAATCACTAGAGCGTACATGGAACAGCGAACCATCATCGTATGCTTTCTCACTCGTCATGTAATCACCAAGCTCGTTACGTATTTCTGTAACGTATGGTTCCTTACTCTGAAATATACTGGCTTGAATTGAACCAGCCGTTTTATGCGTACCGTCAGTAACCAGCCACGCTAACAGTTTGGCTTCTTTGTCAGTTAACTTGGTTGTGGTTATATCTTCCATCGGCGCAGCTATCAATATTCGATGACCTTGTTTAAGATTTTTGGTCTTAATCTTAGTCACGCTACTTTCTTGTCCGTCACGTCGACTACGATGACCATCTTGTACTAGCCATCCGTGATCAGGCGTACATCTCGTGGTAAACGTTGTGTTTGACATACGTTTGAACGGCTGGTTTGTCGTTAAATATATACCAGTTAGCGGCTCCCATACCAATGTTTTAGCGTGAAACGACGCTATTAATTCTCCCGGAATTACATCGTGCCACAACTTAAAGCCAGATTTGCACAGAATCTTAGCATTTAGTGATCTACAGTAATCTCCACCACCGAGCCAATACGCATTCGTCTGTTTCTTGATACGTGCGACCATTCGTCGTAATTCATTCTCAGCACAGTTAAGTGCGCCGATGTGTGTATCGCCCAGTGCATACAGATAGAATTCTTCCGAACGCGATTTGCATTCGATAACGATTTCCTTTGTCCTCATGCCTGTCCTCCATTGTAGCGTCGCAAGTAAGAATAAGCGACGCGCCGTTACTCAGTACGGCCAAACCAAATATGGTTTAGCCGTCAGTATCATGTGGCGAGTTAACGCCTACCAGTATGTTATAACCTGTACTACGGCCGTATTAAACGCAGCCGTTGTCTTCGCTCAAGCACTCAACGAGCTCTGATATTGGATAGAGCTCAGTGCAAGGCACCATTACGATGGGCAGCTTAGTCTGAAAGCTGGGAGGCTTTGCAGTTTGCTGTGCGTTACCAACGTTACCGGTGTTTGCCCATCCAGCTACTTCCACTTCTGACACAGACGGTAAGACACCGTCGATCACCTGACCGCGCACGAATACACCAATGACGTAATGTGCGTCTAAGCGTGGGTCCGTACGCAAGAGATCCCGTGGCAGGATCATATTCTTGTGCATGATGTCACCACGCTTAATGAGTGATGTCGCCGCGGATACTCCGATCACCTTATTGTTCCTGTCTTCACCTACGTACGATGCGCCGAATTCACGCGCCGCCCTGAGCTGCATTTGGAATACATCAGGTGTGACACCCAATAGTTCACCAATAGCCGCTTCACCGATAGCTGTGAATTGTCCAGTCAATGGCTTCTTCACGTAGCTTGGTGGCGGCATCTGTTCATGCGCGGATAATCGCGCACGTTCTAACATTAACCGCATGATGTGTCTTGCTTCTAACATATATCATCCCCTTCTGTTACAGGACCGTTTTAGCAGGTGTCTTGCGCTGTTCCGCTTGTGCGGGTATCGGCGCTCCGACCACCTGATGACCTGGCCATTTCGCAATTCGTTGTTGTATTGATTCTGGGGCGAACTTGGAACAGTGCGGCAGCTCAGTAGAACTCAGCGCCTTGGCTGGAAACTTCTCTAAGCACATGTTCACTGCCTCCTCTAACGTCAGGTGTTTGTACACCTGTGCTACACGGCTATTCTTGGAGCAGTCAAAGAACTCCAATTTAGCACGATCGAATACGGGCTTGAGGCGTCTTAGTTCCCGGACCAAACTATTGTAGAGGTCCAAGTTCCATTTGCGTTCAAGATCTCCGAAACTCGTCTCGTGCGCATACATGTCTCCGCCGTGCTGTTCCTGATCGGGTGTGTCCGACTTAGCAAAGCCAAAGTCAGATCCACCGAGGATAATACGACGAATTCCCAATTGGTACAAGATATGAATGCCCACGAAGAGCGTGTTACTGTACCAGGGCACACCGCGTCTTGACGCCAAGTATTCATCCCAGGAGACGTTATCCTCTGGGAGATAGAAATACATGTTTGGCATCTCACGATAGTGTTTGTCGTTATACTTCGCGTCCAGCTTGGTGCGCGCATGTGCCGCATTCCCAAACTTCATTATCTTAGGGTCCAGTAGGATCCTGGGCTCATAGCATTCGGGCCTATCACCGCTCACCCACATCATGGGCTGGAAGTGCAGGGCCGCGTTATTCATGGCCATCGTGATGACACCGCGCTCAGCTAAGCGTTCTACCGTTTGTTCCTTTAACGACGGTGCACCGCCTAGTAGTAAGGCTGTCTGTCCATAAAACGTATCAAACATGTCAGCTACTCGCTTCTGCCCGTTACGGGTATAGTGCAAGAAAATCATCTATTACCTTCCATGTGTTATTTGTATGCGCGTAACCATTCTTTGCCAAGCTCTGTAATCGTATACGTGCGCGTGTGCTTGTGGTCGGTCCAATTATCTTTCCGCCTCAACTTACGCAGAATCAATCCGCGTCGAGCCAACGTCAATCCCGTCACACTACCCCACATCCTGCACTTGTTATGCGTGATTTTACCGTCGCGGGGGACGTAGATGCCAGAATCCACTGCAAAGCGCCCCATGTCGAGCGCGCACAGTGGATTCGTACTATTGTTTACGTAGTGAAGTATCCAATAGATGACCTTGCTCGATATCTTACGGTTATGATCTGAACCATATCGGAACTTTGGCGTGGAGACATTTTTTGCAGTTGGCACAACCACTCTCCAGTTCAAGTTTACCTGTGTCTACAGGACATGTTCGTAACTGCATGTCCGTGATCCAAGAGAGGTCCCGGGTGGGTTCTCCGAGGAGCTTACGGATCTGGTTGCGCCCCTCTAAGATTGTAACTGCTCTATCTTTGTGTTTGTCGAAATCGTTTTCGTGATTCATGTAGCATATTTGAATGTTGTGCTTGAGTCCATAGTCTTCTATGATACGTGTTGCCTCTTCAAATGCGACGAGGCCGGTTTGCACGTTCACTGGATCTAGGGACAGGTACACTGCTAGGTTGACTACACCAACCAACTGGGGGAGTATGTCGAAGCTTCTGGTGTAGATCCAGAAGTTGATATCACTGTTATGTTTTACTGCTGTGGCTATCGCTTTGGCGTATGTCTTATCAAACACATCCCCTGCCCAATGTAGACGATAGTATGTGTGGGGTGGTGTTCCAGTCTTCTTCGACCGACGTGCTTCGGCGGCTCTGAAGCGCTCGAACTCGGCGTTCAGTAACTCAACCATTTGATCGTATTCGTTGTCCGTACCTTGACAGTCGTACAGAACTTTCGTGTTGTGTGTCAGGATACCTCTAATGCCAGTGTAACACCGCATTAGGCTATCGACGTAACACACGCATGTCTTGCGGCCAGGTGCCTTATGCCAGCATCCACCCGTACCTGTTGTCGCACCCGGACACGTACCTTCCAGCCCTGGTAGGAGCCCGAACGTGTTCTTCTGCGTCTTATAGAACCGGGTCTTCCGGTCACAACTTGCTTTGATCATACTGCTGCTTCCTGTTCAAATGCGTTATCCGGCTCAGGTATCAGTTCCATCTCTAACGAGGAACCAACCGATATTGGATTTTGCATACCTGTATCAAGTAGCTTGGCGTATTGCTCTTTGTTTATCGTTACCCCAATGCTCACGGCACTGGTGGTCTTTGCTAGTATCGCTGTGTGCTTGTTGTTCTTCTTGAAACAACACGGAGGCCACAGTTGAGCGATGTGCTCCAGTATGGTCATGGGGCGCACAGACTGCGCTACCCACGTACCTCCTGGGAATACATCACCGTTCTTATCTGGGCCACCGATCTGACGCTTCTCAAGTACGACAACAAGGCGTTTCTCAACCTTATGTTTCATGTACCGATCATCCTCAGGATACGTTTGAACTTTCCAATATGCACGCTGATGTCTTCCCACGACGCCCACAGTTGAGCGTTAGCAGCAAGTTTAGCACACATAACTGTATCGTTCTTCAAACGGTCCACGTGACCCAACACCTCATCGAGGTCGTCGAACAGCAGCGCATTCACGCCATGTTCTAAGCGGTCAGCGAAGACGGATCTTCGCTCACAGATCACGGGTTTACCAAGAGCCATGGCCTCAACCACCAGGCGCCCGTAAGGCTCATGATAGTTCGGGTCACAGGCGTAGATCAATGCGTCGAAACGCACAGTGTATTGGATACCACCGGTCGGCCTCACAGCACAGTACAATGCGCGTGCCGGCTTTACGGTTCTCTCGTGGTCCAACGCCAGCTGCATACCGGGGTGCCGATACTTGGGTAGCGTGGTGACGTAGAATTGCACATCACGAGGCAACTGATTCAGCAGCTGCATGATGAGCCTACATGGATACTTGTTCTCGATACCGCTGGTGATCAGTCCCACCGAGAAAGGGTGTGGCGGCCCCACAAGTCGTCGCAACGATCGGGTCTGTACCAAAGGTGGTAGTACCCATTCAGGATCAAGCTTGATGTCCTTACCGTCGCGGTCATAGCGTGTGGCATACTCAGAACATGCCACCGTGAAGTCAGGCTTCACATCCGGATCCCAGCGCCCATACGAATAGTATAAAGATGGTATGGACTCTCCAATGTTCGGATGGTCAACCACGTTGTATAGGATGGCACCTGTGTAATCGCTATCAGCCAGGGTCTCTGTCGTAATGCGATCAACCTGTACCACCTCTAAGCCTGCAGCCTGCGCTTGCCAGATGGTCATCTCGTCCCATTCTGCCATCGGAGTCTCATGCAGCAACGTGTGCCTGTAGTTCTTGAGCTCCCCGGTCAGCTCTGTGATCATGTTGTATATACCGCACACTTCAAGGCGTGGCATCACATGCACTAGGTGATCGCGGGGAGCGTCAAGAATACGTCGTTGATTGTCACTTACTTTCATGCCGGCTCAGAAGCTGTTATCCGTCAGATTGATAGCGAACAACGAGGACGCAGCAGGATTTGGCTTAGGTGTATGCTTCTTAGCCGTCTCGTCCTTCTGTGCCGCCTTTAGTTTGGCAGCAAGCTCCTCGCTCTCCTTTACCAGCTCTTTAGGATACTCCCAACTACAACGTGGCGTGTAGGTCGTTACCATAGCAATGCTCTGTATAGGCCATTGCTTCTGCTCTTCGTTGGCCTTCCGCATAGCAGCGAACTCGTCGTTGGCCTGAAGACGTACACGGCTACGCATACACTCCACGAATGATTCGGCACGTTTAAGCCAGCAGCTCAACTCCAACGCAGTCATGCCCTCAAGCTCCTCGGCCGGCAGTGTGCCGTCAAGGATGCTGAGTACTTTGTGTAGTGGCTCCAGGTTGTCCTTCGTCACTGCTTTTATGTCAATCATAGCTCTACCTTTCGACTTGTTGGAAGCGGTTGTTGCTCCCATAGTACGTGTAAATCATCTTTACCCAACTGCTTTAACGTGGCCTCGTTAGGCTTGATGAATATTTGAAACGTTGTATCTATGGGGAACTCTAACGCGGTTCTTGCCATAGCCAGCACATATTCGTCGTGCAATCCTCCAGGTAAACCTGGATACTCTGCCTTCAGCTTTGTAGCCAATTGATCCGGATCAAGATCTGGAATATCAGCTACTTTAGCGTATGGTGCTCGCTTAAAGCTAGTGACGCTCAGGAAGACATTCTCTAGCGTAGAAGGATACCAGGGCACTACTGGTTCTCCAGCAGGTGCCCATTTAACCAGTTCAGCCTCAAGCTTGCCTTCAGCGTTCTGTAAGTTAGTGCGCAACTGTTCAAGTTCTTCCCCTTGAACCGGATCGCACACAGCTATTCGCTCTCTCAGTGTGACACAACCTGAGGTTAACTGATCAATCTCTGTCATCTCTGGACAGACGCTGACAAGGTAACGCATCAGCCCTTACCGCCAACTAACGGCTGACCCCGTGGGTCAACAAGGCCACCTTCGGATTGATCCTCGGGGAACTTAAGCCCACGCTGTGAACGCATATTGTCCTTGTAGCTAGCCGCCTGGTTAGTGGCCGAGGCCCCAAGCATGACCAGATCTTCGGCCGTGACTTCCAGTGTCTCGTTGACAAGACCGAAACCAGCCGGTTCTGCGTCGCCGAATATCAGTGTTACGATGCCGCCCTTGAGGGGCGATAGGTCGAACAACTGTGCTGTCAGGGCTGCGAGCTGCTGTATAGCCTGCTGAGGAGTCACGTAGCGCACGCGTAGTTTAGCGATCACCTCAGCTAGAGTACCCTCAGCTACGACAGCTATAAGGGTCTCTCCGTCGAGCTCAGTGTCAGGCTTGACTGCGACACCATCAATTTTCTCAGGCGGCAGCACGATCGAAAGCTGCGTTTCCAGGTCACGTTCCTTTTTGTTGACGAGCGTGACTAGATGCCGGAGTAATGCTGGGATACTTCTAAAGACCTCTTCGGTCTCTGTGATATTCCCGTCATCATCCTTCCACTGGACAAGAGCCTTAGCTGCCATCTGCACAACTGGCCCCTTCTCCTCCTGCGGTTCAGACGCCTCTTCCTTGGTCTGAGGTTCGGAGCTTTCGGGTGTGGCTTCTTTTTCGTCGTTCATATTTCTTCCTTTGCTGTGATGTAGTGCAGCCACATGGCAAACCCTTCATCATCTGTTGCCGTGATATGTAAGCGTACTGTACCCGTGACCACACGGCAATCGCTTAACACGCTGTTAGTGCCTTCGAGTAATTCACGTATTGTTTCTGCGATATCTTCTGTGACAACGCCTGCTTCCTGTATAATGAAATCAGGCGCGTAGGTGCCAACACGTAATCGACTAAACGTAAATCTTCCGACCTTGTCGTTGATCACTCCCGTGATGTCGCGTTTATCCCACCTGGAGTACAACGTATCATCGTTCAGTTTTGGGTGCGTATGTATCGTGTGATACAGATA